>ODAI011354638.1_pt1 | contig 28011 bp, 19 predicted proteins | sample 1539321 | NCBI WGS metagenome assembly ODAI01 (sample SAMN02144231, study PRJEB22623) | gut metagenome | biome: sheep rumen | host: Ovis aries | place: New Zealand
CGATAAGTTCGAGAGAGTTTCTGTACTATGGAAAGGTCACAAGCGGAAATCTGCTTGCTGTCACCTTCGAAAACAACAATAGCGATGATCCCCTGACAGAAAATGATATCGGAGTTTTCATCCACTACGCGGAAGTGCTTCTCGATCATCTGGAAGAGGATAACGGTTCTGAACCATATATCTACGATAAGATCGTGAATACTCCGATCCTCGGCGGGATGCACATTGCCGGTTTTAATTATCTGAGTAGTGTAGATCGTACGTCCTTAAGACTTATGACCCGTCCGGATTCTGACTTTTTCAGCATCACCCTTATCCGGGATCCGAAAAACCCGGAAGAATATAAAAGCTGGGAAGATATGGGCGACATGAAGTCCCAAAAAGGAGACTTCGGATCGCAAAAGCTGTACTTCACGGTGGATGGAGTTTCCTATCTGTGTTCATTTCAGAACAGAACCGGAGAGTTTGCGGACTTTGCTTCCTCTTCTGATCTTCTCGATTTCATCCGGGAAAACTGTTATGTGAGATGATCCTATGAAGCATATATGGCATATGGAAAAAGAGAACGCCAGTGGGTGTGATATAGTAAGAGAAGATGGGTATATTTCCAGCCGGATCTTCGGCCGGAACAGGGAGTGGAAAATGGACGATACTTCAATCGTAAAAATGTTATGGGACCGATGTGAGCAGGCGCTAAAAGAACTCGCCGCAAAGTACGGGCGCTTCTGCCATAAGATCGCGCTGAATATCCTCGGCAGCTCGGAGGATGCGGAGGAGTGCGTCAACGATACATACCTTTCTGTATGGAACAGCATCCCCCCTCAACGGCCTTCCGTACTTCCTCCCTACGTCGGCCGCATCACGAAGAACCATGCACTGAATTTGTATAACAAGAAGCATGCCGAAAAGCGCGGCGGAAGCAATCTGATTTTAGTATTTGAAGAACTGGACGAAGTGATCGCCGGGTATGAGTCGGCGGACAGCGCGCTTTACCGCCGGGAACTGCTCTCCGTGATCAATGAATTCCTTGAGGTTCTTCCCGAAGATAAAAGGAAGATCTTCGTCCGCCGCTACTGGTACGCAGACAGCGTAAAAGACATCGCCGCCCGCATGCATATGACGGAGAATAATGTGTCCGTCTCCCTGAACCGCATGCGGAGCCGGCTGCGTGAGATACTTCAGGAAGGAGGTTTACTCTCATGAACGGAAAAGAGCTATTTGATGTGATCAACGACATCGATGATAAATATGTTTCGGAAGCAGGAGAAGAAGCCGGAGCAGTAACGTCTCCGGATACGGCAAAAGCACCCGCCGCAAACCCGTTCCTGCGGATCGTAAAGCGGTACATCCTTCCGGGAGCAGTGGCAGCCGCTGCGCTGGGACTCATCGCTTTCGGGATCTGGAGTTCCGGTGTGCTGGGTAATAAAAGAGTGAGTCTCGATACGACAACACGGCCGACGAATGCTACTGAAGCCCCCACGGCAATAATTCCGACAGATCCTACGGATGCTACGACTATGCCTTCGAGGCCTACCGATGATACGACCGCGATGCCTCCCACGGAATCTACAGATGCTACGACGCTTCCGGATCATACGGAAAAACCTTCGACCGGACCGACCAACTTCCACGGCGATTGCACTATTTCCGTCTTTATCCCCCAGGATAAAATGATCGAAAAAGACGGCGTCCTCGTTCCCTCGGTATTAGAGCTCACCATCACGAACGAAGGTGAATCTCCTCTTTATGTCGAAGAAGTTTTCACTCTTCAGAAGCAGGGAGCCGATGGTGAATGGGAAGATGGCGCAGTATTCCGCCATGAGACGATGCCCTTAAGCGAGAGATGCGTCGCAGCAGGAGAGACCTCCGTCATCACGGTCGGAATTCTTCCGGAGCATTACGTACTCTGGAGCGGCCCTGCGCGGCTGGTCATCAATGTGCATTTCTATGAACCGGATCCGGATGACTGGATGAAGGTCCTGTACGACACCGCATTCTACATGAAGGCCGCAGATTTCTATCTGTAAGCTTTCCGAGCTGAAAGAAAACGGGGGCGGCTCATCGTCTTGAGCTGCCCCCTTCTTTTTAAACTTTGCAATTTTCCCCGGGTCTGTTATAGGTAATTCTCCGCGGGTCCGTTATAGGAGTCCATCGGTGCTTTCCCCTGCTCGAAAAGCACCAGCTTCATGAGCACGAAGTTCGGGCTGATCGCCGAGATGCCGATCGTATTTTTCCCTTCTTTAAGATCCAGACCGACCTCGGTGATCCTTATGTTATCAAGCACGCCCTGCTTCCAGATCAGCTGGTTATCACCTACCGCAAAGCCGTCCGGGATCATGTTGACCTTCTTCTCTTTTCCGTCATTTACAGACACACCGAAGAGGATCTTCGGCTCGCGCGTCGGCGGATTGCTCGGATTGGTCATCAGGCGCAGCGTATATTTCCCGGCCTTCGGGACATCCACAAGATAGGACAGTTTCGGCGCATCAGCTCTATTTTTAAATTCCACATCCTGCGGGTATGCCTTCATGGCGGACATGCCGCGGTTATAGTCCGGGATCATTTCGAAGGCTCCCGCCTTGCCCGGGATATTTTCCGTATAGTTCTCCGCAAGGATGGCGATGTATTCCGGAGATTCTTCCGTAAGCGGTACTTTTACCTCGGCAAAAGCATCCGCCCCGAATCGTACCGTTATCTTTGCGGGTTCGCTCTTCTTTGCGGCCGCGCTTCCCTTCTTCGGGAGCTTCGTGCGGTCAAGCTTTATCTTGATGAGCTTTCTCGTTCTCGGATCCACTGTGCCGGAAGAAGGCGTGATCGTAAGATACTTCGCATCGCACTCGATCGTAAAGGAGATCTTCTTATCGCATCCTGTGGTCAGCTCGATCGCGCCTTCACTAACGCGCGGATCGAGGAAGGCCGGAAGCGACAATTCACGGCGTGTCCACGGGTATCCTTCCGAATGTGCGCCCGTGCCCGGGATCGTCACGATCAGACGGTCTTTATTACCCGGCAGGAATGTATGTACAACCGGATACTGGCACTCTTCTTCGCACCAGTTCTTAAATCCGATATGCTCGGACAGACCCATGCCGTACCACATACCGCCATGGAACTTATGGAGTTCATCCACGAGTTCCTGATCGAATTCCAGGCATGCATTGATCTTCTCGGCAAGCGCCATCGCATAGGTGCTTCCGATCTTCGCATATGCGTGATTCTGTGTCGTAAGAAGCCACATCTTCTGCACATTGAGGTTCGCCATCAGCGGGAGATATACGAGTTCGTAGAAGCGGTATGCCACATTCTCCTGAAGCTTGCCGGAAGCCTTTCCTGCGCCAGCGCCGGAAGCTTTTCTGGAAGTCTTTCCTGCACCCGCTGCTGAGAGTGTATCGTACAGCTTGACCGTAGTGTTCATGAGCTTCTCGATTCTCGCAAGAAGCGCCTCGGTTTCTCCATATGCAAATGGTGCATATACTTCATCATTCATCGCTTCGGTGCGGCGTGCAGAAGTAATACGCGTGTAGCCGAGCAGGAGCTCATTTACCAGTTTTTTCTGCGCCGCAGAGAGCGTCGTTCCGAAGTACTTCTCGACGAAGAGCTTCGTGTATTCATGCGCGGCATTCTTATTCGAAGTGCCCCACTTATCGAAGTCATAGGCTAGGTCGAGGAAGAATGCGAGCGGGTATTCCGTGCTGAAAATATCGCCGACATTGACGATCCAGAGATCCTTGATCCCGCAGTCATATGCGGTCGTCATCTGCTCCCAGACCTTCGGCAGGAAGGAGGTGTTGAACCACTCATAGGAGATCGGATATCCGTGGTAATCGAAGTGGTAATACATGCCGTATCCGCCCTTATGGCCGCGCATCTTCTCTGTCGGAACAGTACGCAGGTTGCCGAAGTTATCGTCGCAGAGCATGAGCGTTACTCCTTCGAGCTCCGGGTCTCCCATAAGTCCGGCGGTCTTCTCGTCGCCATAAAAATACGGCTCGACTTCCTTATAGAGCGCCAGCATTCTCGGCACTTCGTCAAGGTTCTTATTTACGTGCTTTTTGATCAGTTTGTTCTGGGTCTTAAGAACTTTCCGCAGAAGATCGATATTATCTTTCAGCGTCGCTTCTTTTCCCATGATGGCGGTATCCGCCTCGCCTCGCATACCGACGGTGATCACGTTCTCAAACTTGCCACTGCGGATCAGGCCGTCTTCCCAGAACTTCGTGATGCCTTTCTCATTACTTAAGAAATTCCATGCATCGCCATAGATGGACTTCGGTCCGCGAAGATATCTGTACTCCTCGCCCTGACGCAGACACGGCTCGTGGTGGGACATGCCCATGACCACACCAAGTTCGTCCGCGAGCTCGCAGTTTAGTAGTCCCGGACCGTCATTCGGGAAGATCGCCGACCACATCGCCGGCCACATATAGTTGCCCTTGAGTCTTAAGAGCAGCTCGAACACATGCTCGTAGCACTTCGCATTAAATCCGCCGAAGCGCTTATTACACCAGTTGCCGAAGGCCGGCCACTCATCGTTGATGAAGAATCCTCTAAATCTGACCGACGGCTCCTTCGAGGTATATTCATATTTTGCAGAGATCGGAAAAGTGGTTTTCTTTTCTGGCATGACATCCAGCCAGTCGATAAACGGCGACACGCCCAGTTTCTCCGACAGGGCGAACAGGCCATACACCGTTCCGCGCTTATCGGATCCGGCGATCACGAGCGCGGTTGTTTCCTGCGGAAGAAGAAGTCCCGCGGAGAGTTTACCGATCACCTTATGCTGATAGACTTCTCTTTTCCCGTCCACATCGTGGAGCGCCAGAAGACCTGCCGTCTCGAGCTTTGTAAGTATGTTACATCCGATCGTACCTACCAGGATCGGGTATCTGATCCTGCTTAATTCCTCCCCGGAAAAGTCCTCAAGCGCTGCCGCTACAGGTGCTTTTCCAAAGACGGCACCGATATCCGCAGCGACCTTCCCCGCGATCTTTTTTACTCCGGAAAAAGCTGATTCATCGTACAGTATGACTGTTTTTCCTTCTTTGATCGATCTGGCTGAAATCTGAAAATCCATAACTGTTACTCCCATCTTTTTCTTGACTGTTTCTTTTCCTTAATCGTCACCGGCATGGACACTTTCTCCGGCACCGGATCAAGTTTTTTCATCTCCTGATAGAGATGAGTAAGGTTCGTCTTCATGCGGTTGGTGCTTTCCTCATTCTTGAGGATCTCATCCGTGATCTCCGAAGCTTTGTCTCTATACGGCTTCATCGTTTCCGTCTCAAACTTCTTGATCCTGTATTCGCGATGGAAAAGGTAGATGCAGGCGAGCACGAGGATACCTGCCGGGATCAGAAGAAAGAGCATCCTGTTCCTGTCCATATTGGCATGATCTTTGTTCCATTTCTCTTCTTTTTCCAGACGCTTGGACTCCGACTCTTCCGCCATCTTGTTTGAAAAGGAATTGTAGTCAATAGCCACATACTTCTGCATATTCTTTTGTGCATTCTTCGCGTCCGCGGCTGCCTTCTTTGACGCCTCTGCAGGATCCATTCCCCGCTTCTCATACATCTCTTTCAGCTCTTTTTCGACCATGTAATTATTGAAATAATCGGGCATCGTGTAATTGACCCTGGTCGTTGCCTTCGTAGAGCGTGTCTTCTCCGAAGTTGCCTTCGTGTACGGGTTCTTCATCGCTCCAAAGATCAGAAGCACGAAGATCGCATAGAAAACGTAGAGACCGATGAGCATCCCTGCAATGGAACGCGGATGGATCTTGATCATGTCCGCCGCCGGATCCTGCGGATCATTGACATGGAAAAAGAGCTCTCCCTTTTTATCTTCCATCCTCTGCATCTCAGAATATTCCCGTTTTTGGTCACCTCTCAGATCTTTATTCTTGTTGAGGCCCTCCTCATAGACGTCCGCCGCGTCGAAGAGTTCTTTCATCTTGGAAAAATATGATTGATGTTCCGGAAGACAGTGCTCGATCGCATACAGGATCTTCTCATCGACAGCAGGCGTATTCTTCGTCTTAAGTTTCTTCGGGTCAGCAAATTCGGCGGTGCTTCGTGCGCCTGCATATACGAGGATCATGCCGCGGAGCGCCTCAAAATTCGACGGTTCCTTCGCCAGCATAAATTCATATGCGTCTTTGGCAGATTGGAATTCTCCGAGTCTTATCGCGCGCGATGCTCTCTCGAGCACGTCATCCTCGCGGAAGTACTCATAGTCGAATGTCACCCCGCAGAAAGGGCACTCATACATCTTCCGCACTTCATTGACGATCAGCTGTCCGCCACATGTCGGACAGGTGTGCTTTTTTATGTTTGAAGTATTCTCAACCATTTCCTTATCTCCTTATGTTACTATACTAATTTCCGGCGCACTTTACAACAAGATCGGGCATTCTGAAATACGATCACGTATTTGCATTGTCTCCTGCAAAATCACTCATCCCGGCGGCTTTTTCCTTCGCGTTATTCACACGTGCTATAATAAATCCGAATAGTGCTTTTCGAGCCGTGGCGGACGCTCCGCTTTCTGGATCGAAAGCTCTCTAAAAGGAGACCGATATGCCGGACATCATCATCTGCGAAGACAATAAAGAGATCGGAGATCTGCTCTCCGCCTTCCTCAAGAAAGAGAACTACACCGTCGCCATCGCGCCGACCGGTGAGCGCGCGATCGAGCTTTTCGAGAAGTACGGCGCGAAGCTTCTGGTACTGGACATCATGCTCCCGGGCATCGACGGATTCGCCGTCTTAAGTAAGATCCGTGAATCATCGAATACGCACATCATCATCGCCAGTGCCAAGAGCGATAAAGACAGCAAACTCGAGGGCTTGGCGCTCGGCGCCGACGACTATATCGAGAAGCCCTACGACATCGATATTCTGCTGGCGAAGATCAAGGGTGTCTTTAAGAGAAAATACGCGGTCGAGGAGATCATCGACGGGGACCTTCGCCTGAATACCGTGCAGCATACACTTGCTGTCGGCGGGAAGCCCGTGGTGGTCACGGAGAAAGAGTTCGCGCTGCTTCAGCTTCTGATCGAGAATAAGAACACCACACTGCGCAAGGAATATATCTTCAACAATATCTGGGGCAGCGACAGCGACTCCGAGATCCAGACGCTGACCGTCCACATCAAGTGGCTCCGCGAGAAGATCGAGAAAGACCCGAAGAATCCGAAGCACATCATCACCGTATGGGGCACGGGGTACCGCTATGAGTAAAGATGCAAACGGAGGCAGCACAAGCTCCTCAAGAAACACACCTCTTGCATATTCCGAAAACGGTATGCGCCGCTTCCGCATCATCTTCTGCGTGATCCTCGTGTTCGAGATCCTGCTGATCGGAGTTTGTAATTTCCTTCTTCTCGGCAGCATGAAAAGGGACGCCGGAAGGCAGTACCGTGTAGAGATTTCGCGGGCATCCGATGATCTTAGTAACCTGATCGCACTTTCGAGTTCCCATCCGGTACAGGTGGATTTCCGCCGTGGAGAAACACCATCGTATCATACTCCGAGTCTTTCCTTCGATATGAAGAAATACCCTTCTCTTCTCCGCGTTTCGACGTTCGATCCGGATGCCATCATCAACAACAACTTCGAGGTCCGCGACATCTGCGGCACCTTGATCTGCTTCGAATATGAGATCAAGCCGGACATTCATCCCCTGATCTACATGAATGCGGGGCTTATTCTCTCGCTCATCGTCACCATCGCGATCCTGATCTATGTCGCAAGAAAGATCCTCCGCCCGTTCCATCAGATGAGCCGGTTCTCCGAAGAGCTCGCGCGCGGCAATCTGTCCGTTGCCATGAAAGAAGATAAGAATAAGTTCTTCGGAAGATTTCTCTGGGGTATCGATATGCTCCGGGACAATATCGAGACGAACAAAGAGCGCGAACTCGAGCTTCAGAAGGAGAAGAAGACGCTGATCCTCTCGCTTTCCCACGACATCAAGACTCCTCTTTCCGCGATCAAGCTCTACTCCAAGGCCATAAGCGAAGACATCTACGATTCCGAAGAGCAGCGCCGCGCCGCTGTTACCGGCATCGCACATAATGCCGATGAGATCGAGAAATACGTCTCTGATATCGTCGCCGCATCGAAGGAAGATTTCCTCAATCTGGAAGTCACGATGAGCGAGTTCTATCTCAAAGAAGTCATGGACCGAATCAAAGTGCTTTACGAAGAGAAATTCCTTTCGCAGCGGACAGATTTTTCCATCTCCGAATACAGCAATGTCCTTCTATCCGGAGATCCTGCCCGCCTCGAGGAGGTCCTCCAGAACATCCTCGAAAATGCGATCAAGTACGGTGACGGGAAATGGGTAAAGATCAGTTTTTCTGACGAAGAAGACTGCCGTCTCATCACGGTCACCAATAGCGGATGCAGCGTAAAAGAAGAAGAGATCCCGCATCTTTTCGAGTCTTTCTATAGAGCCTCCAATGCGGAGAGAGCACCCGGCTCCGGCCTCGGTCTTTATATCGCAAGATCCCTCATGCGCATGATGAACGGCGACATCTTCGCGACAAAAGAAAACACCGGGGATTTCTCCGTCACCATCGTGGTGAAGAAGGCCTGATCCCCGGCGCTTCCTGCTGAAGCTGTTTCCTTTCTCCTCGGAGCACCTTTCTATTCTTTAGCGCCCCCAGCCTCAGCGTACTTCAGTTTCCTTTCCTTTTTCGGGTAGTATGCTTATTTATTGTCCTCCGCAGCATCCGGCTCCGCGGCCTTCTCTGCTGCCTGTTCAGATGCCTGCTCCGCGGCCGGCTCGACGGGCTGCTCACTCACCTGCGCCGCTGCCTGCTCACTTGCCTGAACTGCTGTCTGTGGTGCTGCCTGCGCCGCTGCCTGTAAAGCAGCCTGCTGCGCTTCCAGTGCTTTTCGAGAAGCAGCCTTCGCAGCTTTAGACTTTTTCACCTTTCTTCTGATCACGAAGAACAGGATCAGGAAGATGATGGCCGCAAGCAGGAATGCCCACCAGCCGGAGATAAAGAACATGAGGATACTCTCGAGGAATCCGAGGAAGTTATTCCAGGATTCCTTCGCCTTCTTGGAAACGCGTGTGCCAAAGTCATCGTCTTCTTTCGGTGCTTCCTTTTCCTTCTTGATCTCTTTCTCGGTTACTTTATGGACAGTAACGGTCACATAGGAATATGCCACGTCACTTTCGAGCATGCTCATCTGTGTCTTGATGTCGGAGATCGTAATGGACAGGTTACGGAGTTCACGCTGGATCTCCAGGGCGATCGCCTCATCCTTCGTCTCGTTATACTGCTTCATATAACGGTCATATTCCGCTTCGTAGATCTCCAGATCATTCTTCAGCGTACCGTATCTGGTCGCCACATTATCTACGCTGGAATTCTTCGAACGCAGTGTTCCGATACCTTCTGTCGCGGAAACGAAAGACTCATAGTAAGCAGACGGGATGCGGATCGTCGCTGTATAGTAATAATCCTTATCTTCTTCGTCGATAATGTATCTTCCGTTTCCGTTATTTCCGTCCGACTGGGTTTCTCTTTCGATAAAACCATGGAACTCTGCGATCTTCGTTTTCAGCGCCGTCAGGGATTCCTCGAAATTCAGCGTGTCGATCGACATCGTGCAGCGATATACCAGCATCTCTTTCGACGCATCGACATTCACATCCTGGCCATCCGAAGGTGCGGCAGGATCTGCCCGCTGATACATCTCATCCGCTGCTTCCGATTCGACATCAGCATAGTCCATCGAGAGATTATTCTTATAATTTGCCACCGTCGTCTCGTATGCGGTATTACCGTACATCTCTTCATCGCCATCATATTCTCCGAGCTCTTCAACAGTGTCATTATGCTCTCTGGTAGATTTCTTCTTCGAATCAGATGACTTCTTCCCGCAAGCTACGATAAAAGATCCTCCGATCATCAGCGCCAGCATGATTGTAATTATTTTCTTCTTCATAAGATCCTTCTCCTAACGAATCGTTTCTGATAAATAGACGAAGCATCTTTTTCATCTGTTGCAACTTTTTCTAAAATTCTGCTAATCTCCTTCCGCGCCGGGCGCACCTATCTAAAGCAGAGCTCTCTCAAACATCGTCCGTATCTCGTTCATATCCAGCACCGAGCCTTCTCCTTCAAAGGTCGCCATCAGGTTATTGCCGAAGAAGATCCCGCTCTTTCTATACTCATCGATCTTCTTCAGGAAACGGTCTCTTCGATAGTCCGGATCATCCACCAGCCCGAAATGTTCATGATAGACCTCTCTTCTTCGTTTTTTATCCCACAGCGTGAAATCCGGTGCATACACTTTCCCGTCTTTCGTCTTCACTATCTGCTCATACCGGTACGGTATCCCCATCTCATAGAACATATCCGCCAGAAACACTTCCGACTTCGACCTTACCATCTCGCCTCGTTTCGTCGGATAGATCTTATACTCCGGCAAATAAGTGCTCTGCCTGTATTTCTGCCCTGCCCATACTTCCGCCAGTTCATCATCCGTCAGCAGTACCGGCTCCACCAGTGCTTTTCGAGCCGTACACATCTTCGAATAGACAACGTCCGCTCTTTCTTTCTCGAGGAGGCCGATATACCGCCTCAGCTGGCTCAGCTCTTTTTCGATCCTCCGCCTTACCCGCTCAAGATAGTCCTTCTTAATCAGCGCACGGACAAGTTCTTCCTTTCCCTTCGGAATATACTGCCCATTGAAATCCTTCGGATCATTTCTAAGATAGAAGCGCGAGTAGCCCTTAAAACTGCTCACCCGGATATGGCCCTCCGGCTGATTCTCCAGTTCCTTGTGCACTTTCGCGCGCGCTTTCTCCAGCTGCTTCATCCTCTTTTTGAGCTCGTCAAGAAGTTCCATGCGCCACCTCCAGATAGTATGTAACTAGATGATAGTCTCGAAGGCGGAAAGCTCACAATATTTTATAGTACATATTTTATTGTTCTTACTTATAATCTGAAAATTCCTCATAGTTTCCAGCTATAAAGTAATCTATACTCCGTTTTTTCCCGATTCTATCCTACCGGTTTTTGGCAGCGGTTGATCTATACTTTCTGTTTTTGGGTTTCTATCCTATCGCTCAATAATCTAGATTTTCGCTTTTTGAAAATCTAGATTATTTTCCTCGAAAAGCACTTGATCTATTTCTATGTTTTTCCGATTTATATCCTACATCGCACTAATCTATATTTGCTGTTTTTGAATTTCTATCCTATCCTCCTCCAAAAACCATACATCCATATTCTTCCTTTTTCATTTTCTATCCTACTTTCTCCCCTTCTTCCTCCCGAAAAGCACTCTCCCCCTCCATTCCCGCACTCCTTTTCACTTCCCTCCCCACCCATTTAATGATTGTTTAATAATTCCCACGGTAAGATGTAGTCACAGAATGAGAAACCGGGTCGGCGTTCCCCTCCTAAAACAACCGCCGCCGGCCCCCGCCTCCTTCTTAAAGACTAAAAACACAAACCAATACACGACTCGAAAGGATAATAGAAAATGTTTTTCCGCATCCTGAAAAAAGAACTGAAAAAGAAAAAGGCCATGAACCTGATCGTGCTGCTGTTCATCACACTGGCATCAATGTTCGTAGGCGCCGGCCTCAATAACGTCATCTCCGTCATGAACGGTTCCGGCGCGTATCTCGAGAAAGGCGGCGTCGGGGATTACGTCATCATCACGATGGGCAGAAATTCCATCGGTGCTCTGGACGAGATGCTCGCGACAGAAAAAGCGATCGATGGTTACCGGCTCGATACTGCGATCTACGGATCCCGGGACTCTTTGAAAAAAGGAGACGGCAGCAAACTCGAGACGAGAAATGTCCTCCTGATGCAGGACCTCTCCGCATCAACATTTCACTTCTTCGACGAAAATAATCAGACTCCCCGAGCACTTGAACCCGGCCATTGCTATGTTACCAGCAACTTCCTGGAAAAGAATGACATGAAGCCCGGTGACATCCTTGAAGTCGGTCAGGGCGATGTAACTGTACGCCTTATCATCGATGGCAGATTGAAAGATGCACTTCTCGGATCCGCCTTCATGGGCAACACCCGTATCCTGATGCATACGAATGAATTCAATAAGTTCCTTTCCAACGAAGAGATCCGCACGAGTTACGCCGGTCAGATCTGCTGTATCGACACGAACGATGTCTCCGCAGTTGAGGAAGCGACAACGAAGTGCTCCAATGTCAACTTTTCCCAGCCAAAAGATACTGTTGCGATGTGTTATGTCATGGATATGATCGTTGCCTTCATCGTGCTGATCCTTTCCGTCTGCCTGATCATCCTGTCTTTCGTAGTACTTAAGGTTTCCCTTTCGTTCACTATCTCGAAGGAATATAGAGAGATCGGCGTCATGAAGGCCATCGGCATCAAGAACAGAAAGATCCGCTTCCTGTACCTGACCAAGTATCTCGGACTTGCGATCGTCGGTTCTGTCCTGGGCTTCTTCCTGAGCATCCCGCTTGGCAAGCTCCTCCTCTCTTCCGTCACCGAGAACATGGTGCTTGAGTCCGACCTCGGCATCGCGATCAATGCCATCGGCGCAATCGCCGTCGTCCTCACTATCGTTCTTCTTTCTTACCTTGCGACCCGCATCGTTAAGAAAGCAACTCCGGTCGATGCGATCCGTACCGGAAGCAGCGGCGAGCGTTACAACAAGAAGAGCAAGCTCCACTTAAGCCGTTCCAAAAGAACCGGTACGTCTTCTTTCCTCGCGATCAACGACACCGTCAGCAGCCCGAAGAGATACATCTCCATCGTCATCGCATTTACACTGTGCATGCTCTTTGTCCTGATGATGGTAAATACCACGAACACCATGCAGAGCGAGAACCTGATTTCTTCTTTCGGAACAAGATGTGACTTATATCTCGACAGTGTTTCTGAGTCCATGAACATCATGGGCAATGACATGGATTACATGGAGAAATACTTCGACGAGAAAGACAGAAAGCTCGCCGAGCTCGGTCTCCCGGGACACTTCTCCCAGGAATGGCAGTATAAATATAATGTCAATTTCAATGGCAAGCAGAGCAAGATCGTCTGCGAGCACGGATTTCGGACGAACTTCGAAGATCTCGTATTCACCTCCGGCACACGCCCGCAGAAAAGAAACGAGGTCGCTATTACGAAGATGCTGAGCAAGGAACTCGGCGCGAAGATCGGCGATACCATCACGATCGATTTCGGATCAGAGAAACTCGACTGCATCATCACCGCATATTACCAGTCATTCAACCAGCTCGGTCAGGTCATGCGCCTGCATCCGGACGCTCCGGTCGATCCGAAATACATGGCCGCGACCATGGCTTTCCAGATCACATTTGACGATCATCCGAGCGCCAAAGTGATCGAAGAAAGGAAGGAGATCATCGCCGCGAATTTCACGAATGACTCCGTCGAAAACTGTGCCGAGTATGTCGCTTCCTGCATCCAGGTCGTACCCACCATGCTTGCCGTACAGTACCTGCTCCTCGGGATCACGATCCTCGTGGTCATCCTGATAACGATCCTGATGGAGGTCTCCTTCATCGCGGACGAGAAGAGCCAGATCGCCCTTCTAAAAGCACTCGGTTTCAGAAGCAGGAAGATCTCTCTCTGGCACGTCCTGAGATTCGGAATCGTCGCCATCTTCGCCATGATCCTGGCCGCCGTGCTCTCGATCCCGATGACGAACCTCTGCATCAGCCCGATCTTCGGCATGATGGGCGCCAGCAAGATCACCTACGCGATCAAGCCGCTGCAGATTTTCCTTCTGTACCCCGGCATCATCGTGATCACCACCCTGCTCGTCGCTTTCCTGACATCGCTGTCCACAAGATCGATCAAGTCGAGCGACACCGCAAATATCGAATAATACCATTGCAAAAGCACTTGCCCGCCGCGCACGGCGAGACCACTATTGGAGGATTATAAAAATGAAAAAAGTTATGGAAGTTAAAGATCTCTGCAAGACATACGTTATCGAGAAGCGTCAGAACAACGTTCTGAAGAATGTCAGCTTCGACATCGAAGAGGGCGAGATGATCGGCATCATGGGCCCGTCCGGCTCCGGCAAAAGCACCCTTCTCTATTCCATCTCCGGTATGGATAAGGCGACCTCCGGCGAGGTGATCTTAGATGGAAAGAAGATCACCGATCTTTCGGAAAAAGAACTCGCTTCCGTCCGTCTCAATGACATGGGCTTCATCTTCCAGCAGATGTTTATGATGAAGAACCTGACCATCATGGATAACATCCTGCTTCCTGCCGTAGAGTGTGAAAAGAGCAGTGAAACCAGAAAAGAGAAAGTCGCACGCTGCGAAGAGCTGATGAGAAAACTCGGCATCATCGAGATCGCCGATAATGACATCAACGAAGTCAGCGGCGGACAGCTCCAGCGCGCCTGCATCGCCAGATCCATGGTCAATAACCCGAAGATCCTCTTCGCAGACGAGCCGACCGGCGCGCTGAACCGCCAGTCTTCCGCCGAGGTCATCAGCGAGATCGAGAAACTGAATGCCGAGGGCACGACCGTCCTGATGGTCACCCACGATGCGAAAGTCGCTTCCCGCTGCTCCCGCGTCCTCTATATCTCCGATGGCAACATCAAGAGCGAATACCGGATGCCGGAAGGTCTCTCCGCCAGAGACAGAGAGCGCGCCCTCAACAACTGGCTGATGGATTTGGGCTGGTAATTAAAAAGGGAAATGTGTAACCTTTGAGTGGCGAGTTTTGCGTAAGCAAACTGTTTGATGCCACGAGATGTTACACATTTCCCTTTTGTTTTAATTGCAAAGGATCACATCATGGTGTTCTTCAGGATGCTGAGCAGATCGGATCCGTCGATGCCGTCGCTGATGTCGAGTCCGCCCTTATCAGACTTCTTCGGCTCTTCGACTTTGTCATCCTCATCCTTCATGAACTTCTTGAAGAAGCCGCCGAGGAAAGATCCGCCATCGTCTTCCTTCGCTGCCTTCTCGCGTTCTTCTGCTTCCTTAGCGATAGACTCCGGAGAATCCGGCTTTGCCAGAGAGGAGATCGAAGAGAGAACAGACGGTGCGATCGACGAGAGGAGCTGGTTGGACTGGCCTACGTTGATGCCTGCCTTCTTAGCGATAGAAGAGATGAAATCATCTTTATCATCACCCATGATCTTGCCGATGATCTTATTACCATCTTCCTCATCCGCATCCTTGATCTGAGAGGAAACTTCTCTTTTATCCTCATGCTGGGAAAGCGCGCCGAGGAGCGACTTTGCTCCGTCGGAGGAAGAAGCATTCTTTGTCATAGAGCCGATCAGGGACGGGATCGCCGAGGAGAGTGCTTTTTCAATCTGATCCGGATCGACACCGACCTTGCCGGCCAGAGCGCCCAGAGACGAATTAGACGTCAAACTCTTAAGAATCGTACTTACAAGATCCATAGGAAACACCTGCCTTATACATAAATTAGATATCTTGATTTTACCACATTTCCAGCTCCGCAAGCAGGTCTGGTTCTCACAGTTCGCGCGGGGCATCCTTGCTCGCAGTTTCTAAAAAATGCTTCTTAGAGTTTCACACGAAGTAACCTCGAGAGGAATCTCCGGATCCACGGGCAGCCGGCTCGCTGGATATCGAGGTTGTGATCACCGAAGCGGACGAGGTCAGAGAGTTCTTTTTCCGAGATCTCGCCGGCTCCGAATTCCGCCTTCTTGCGGATCGACTCGGCCACGCGTGACGGCGGCGCCTCCAGGATGGCGTTATGCATCGAGAAGTACGACGTATAGATCGAGGCCTTCTTATTCATCGATGCTCTTCTTATCCTTATCTTCCAGAAAAGCACATATCCCAGCCGCAGAAGCAGCACGAAAAGCACTACGCTTACGACCGTGACGGTCACCGGATGTGTCGCGATCCTCTTCACGATCGGCGGGATCACGTTCTTCGACGTTTCTTCCTGCTTCTGAGGAACAGGTGTCGGAGTCACCGTCGCTGTCGGCTTTTTCACCGGCTTCGGCTTCGGTTTCGGCGTCGGAGAGAGACGGTAATCGTAGCTCATATCTCCGTATTCTTTCGCGATGGAATATGCATTATAGTAACTTGCCGCGATGCCGTTGCCGGGCGTCGGATCGTCCATGACCCAGCCGTAATCCGGGTCGAAAAACTCGATCCAGGCATGGGCGTCCTTCATGGAGACTTCGCCTCTGGTGCTGTTGAGCTCAAACCCGACGAAATAACCGCTGACATATCTTGTCGGCACGCCGATCATACGCAGCAGTGTGGCGGCCGTCGTCGCATAGTGCACGCAGAAACCGCTTGGGCTCTGTGTCATGAACCACGTCACGAAGTCCACTCCCTCCGGCGGATATGGCGTCTGCACATCGTACGGGTGGAGATTTCTGACATACTCGATCACGGTGCCGACCTTCTCCGCCGTCGTCATCTCACTCTTTCCTTCCAGAAGATCCTTATACCACTTCGGCAGCACGCCGCTGTCAAGAATGCTCTGCTTTGTCTCTTCCGGTACTTCCAGACATGTTCCGTACACCTCCTCGAGGTAATCCGGATTCCACTCGGGAGATCTCTTCTGCGGGACCATATTGAAGGCGTAGTTATAGACTTTTTCTCCCGGATTTACGACACACTCCGCGAGGTTCCAGTTCCGTCGTACCGGGATGTTCGCATTGGCATAGCGGCTCTCTGGAGACAGATAGAAGTGGTCTGTATATTCCGGCACCAGGTACACCGGGATCGGAACATACGGCTGCACCGTGAGGACAAAGTCCGCTTCCGACCCTTCGATCCCGGACATATTCAGGATATATGCATCCTCGCTCTTCGTCTCGCCGTAGTACGCGGTCTGCCATCCTTCCATGCTGAGCTTCTCCATGCTCGTGCAGCGGAGATAGAGCATACGGCCCGTCGATTGTACGGTGTGATTCTCCGTGTCGTTATAGTAGCGCAGAAGCTTCATGAGCTTGATGTCCGGCGGGTTAAAGAATCCGACCTTACTGAAATCCTCCGAGGTGACATTTGCTTCCGTGGGCTGTTCGTCATCTTCATGCGCGATAATGGCACCCTGAAAGCCCACCTCAGGTTCTTCGTCTTTCTTCGATCTTCCGGTCAGTTCCCCGAAAGGAAGCCTGCTTCCGAGCTCGTCGAATATCTCCTGCATCTTCGTAAAATGCTTCTCGGCGAGCTTGTCCTTGTCATACCGCGACACCGGGAAAAGCGCACTGAAGAGCGCGCACAGTATGATCACCGGCGCCGAGATCTTCAGCATTCTTTCATCGACGGTGTCATCGCCGAGCCTTCTCACAAACTGGAAGATCAGAAGTATCACGACACCTCCGACGGCGAGCACGCACGGCCATTCTTTCGGCGTCATAAAGGTGATGACTGTCGTGCAGAAAAAGAACGGGATATACCACACAAGCGAAATCAGGATATTCTTTCGTCTTTCCACCACGAGAGTCGTAAAGAAGGCCGGGATCAGGTTGATCAGCAGCATCAGAAGCGTGATCGGACGGGCGATGGCTTCGAGTTCTTTTGGATCGGTATAGACCGGCTCTAATTCGTGAAAAGCACTTTTCTGGAGGATCGAGTATGCGTAGTTGACCTCGGTCTGGACATTGAAGATATCGAAAGAGCAGATAAAGAGCGCCACCATGCCGAGAAATGCCGCCAGCACAAATGGTACGGTCTTGCTGTCAGATGCGTGGCAGTAGGACATGCCCCAGCTGATCAGTCCCAGGAACAGGACGAATACGAATAGATCCGCCTTGAGTCCGTAAGTCGTCATCAGCATGAACGAGAAGCCCGTTCCGAGCATGGTGGAAAGGAGCACGGAGAAGATCATCGTCAGAGTCGTAGGACGTGATTCTTTTCTGACGGCGCTGACCAGCGTGACGGAAGCCCGGCGCTTCTTCTTAAGCTCCTTCTTCCGCTTCTCCTGTTCCATCGCGAGCTGCTCGGCTACCGACGCCTGCGCTTTCTCGAGACGGTTCTCCGTGAGTTTCCTTTTATTTTTTCCGGAATTCCCTCTACTCATCTTCCAGGTCCTCCGGTATCGGCATATGCAGGATCTCGATGATCGCCCGGTCGAGGTCCTCGTGTGTCGCTACATCAAAGGCGATCTCTCTTCGTCCCGACGGGAGCACGCGGATGCGGTGTTCGATGTCATGCGTCAGCAGATATTTCGATGTAAAGAGCACTTCCCCGAGGTGGTGATCGAGTTTCTCCCGATCCCTCGAAAGCGGCAGATAAAGACTGGAATGGCCGAAGGTCTCCTCCTGCGATTCCTTGATCATGAGATGGTCTTTCTTCGCGGAGAGTTTCCAGTGGATCCTCTTGACCGGGTCGCCCGCGACATACTCACGGATATCGTAGATCTCCGCATTCGGGACATTCGATTTCTGAAGTCCTCTGGCCTTAAATCCGCTTAGGTCCGGCATCGCCGGCGGGATGCACGGGGTCGGCAGTACCACGACCTCTCCGGAAACTTCCACCGTTCTCGGGATGAAGATCAGTCCGAAGATGTCATAGATCCGGACCTTTGCCGAGGTGAAGCGGTATGTACCGCAGTGGTCCGTCTTTAAGATGACGCTGTCCGTCGTGCAGCTCTGCGACAGAAAACGGATCATGCTTACTTCACCCGTCATCGTCTCGATGAGTTTTATCTTTACGGAATAAAGCGCGAACGGAAATGCTTCCACACCATAGGATGTAAAGGAGATCTCCGTCTCCTCGCCTTTGAGTACTTTTCGAAAAGCATCCGCCTCAAGATGCAGGAACATCGCGGACATCACGCTGATCAGGACCGCGATCGGGAGGATCGAGATCACGACGATCAGGATGAACCAGGACAGCCACATCTTATAAAAAAGGAAAAACGCGACAGCTCCCAGCAGAGATAGAATGTAGATCACCCAGCTCCGCAGCATAAGTATTATTCCTTCGGGATCTGTGTTGTCTTTATGATTTCTTTCGCAATATCCTCGGCGGTGATCTCTTTAAATTCCGCCTCCGGAGTAAGGATCATTCTATGGCACATCACAGCAGCAAATACAGCCTGCACGTCATCCGGGATCACGTAGTCTCTATCCGTCATGTAGGCGTGTGCTTTTGCCATAGCGGTAAGCGCCAGCGAAGCACGCGGACTTCCGCCTCTTGCCAGCATCTTGTGATTTCTCGTCCTGTCCATCAGGGCGACGATATATTTAAGAACTCTGTACTTGACGTACATTTTCGAGGTCTCTTCCTGCATCGAAAGGATGTCCTCCAGCGTGCAGATCGGCGAGATCTCGGAGAGCGGATTGGCACCGTTCTGACGGTTCGCGAGCATCTCGATCTCACTATCCTGGGAAGGATATCCCATCGAGGTGCGGATCATGAAACGGTCCATCTGGGAGTCCGGCAGGAGCGATGTGCCCGATGCGCCGGACGGGTTCTGTGTCGCAATAACGACGAACGGTTTCGGCAGATAATAAGTATTATCATCCACCGTGACCTGACCTTCTTCCATTGCTTCGAGGAGCGCCGACTGGGTACGGGAGGAAGCTCGGTTCAGCTCGTCCGCCAGGAAAAGATTGTGGAAGACCGCACCCTTCTGATACTTCATCGTGTGCGTCTCCTGATCCAGCAGCGAGAAACCGGTAATGTCGGAAGGCAGTACATCCGGAGTGAACTGGACACGTCCGTAGTCCATGCCCATCGTCTTGGCAAAAGAAACCGCCATCGTCGTTTTTCCGACGCCCGGGACGTCCTCCATAAGCACATGGCCGCCAGCCAGGACGCTCTGCAGCGTCAGGCGGACGACCTCGTCTTTGCCCACGATTACCTTTTTAACTTCGTCAATGATCTGTGTGGTTTTCTCGCGCATAGATTTTACAAATCTGCCCCCGGAAAGTTCACCTCTCCGAGGGCAGAATCCCTTTAATTCAGTTTAATTAAGATCTCTTGATAGAAGCGATGCAGGCATTGTACTTTTCCATGATAGCTGCTTCTTTAGCAGAATCAAGGTTAGCATCCATGAACATACAGAATACATAGCAATCGCCTGTTTCCTTATCCAGGATAACACGCATCGGGAGCTTCTTGGCAGCGCCCTGGTAAGAACCGGAGATCACGATATCTTCGTAGTAGTCCTTGTCGCCGCCGTCTGTCTTGGTGCAGGAATCAAGTGTACCGTTACCAAACTGCTGTGTCAGCTGCTTGTTGAACTCATCCATGATAGCATCGTAACCATAGCTCTTCAGCTGGGACGGGGAAGCCATGTATGTCTTGTAGATCATCATGAAGTTGTCTGTGCTCGTAACGGATTCGAAGAAATACTGGTAGATATTCTGCTCCTTGTACTCCCATTCCTTAGAGAAGGAATAGGTGTAAGCACCTACACTGTGCTGTACGCTGTCGCCGAGATCCTTAGATGTCGGAGCAGCTGTATCAGAGGTCTCTGCTGTTGTAGTAGTTGTTTCCTCTTCTGTGGTAGTAGTTGTGGTCTCTTCTTCAGTAGTAGTTGTCGGCTCTTCAGTTGTGTCTTCTGTAGACTCTTCTGTAGTAGCCTTAGTCTTCTTAGTCTTCTTGGTCTCTTCTTCAGTTTCTTCTGTCTCGTCTTCTTCTGTCTCTTCGATTTCCTCATCGTCCTTGGTCTTCTTGGTCTTCTTCGTCTCCTTCGAAGAAGATGCGCAAGCTGTTGCCACGGTTGCGACAGAAATAACTGTTGCCATTACTGTGATCAGTTTACTCTTTTTCATTTTTTTCTTTTCCTTTCTCTTTTTACAGAAGAATGATCCGGAAGATCATACTTCCTTCACATCCATTTTGTTTGTAACAATTACGCATTATATCACGTTTCATAAAATATTAGTATTTTTTGTATTCTGAATACACAGAGCTATTCCGCAGTAAACACGGAAAACCGGATCCCCAAAAATGCAACTCCTCAGAAATCAGCCGATCCTCTTGATCGTAGCAACACAGGAATTGAACTTCTCCATGACCTTTTCCTCGGCTGCTGCATCCAGATTAGAACTCATGTACATACAGAAGACATAGCAGTCTCCGTTTTCCTTATCGAGAATGATACGCATCGGAAGCTTCTTGCTGGAGCCCTGATATTCACCGATGAATACGACATCTTCATAGTAGTCTTTGTCACCGCCATCTGTCATCGTGCAGGACTCGAGCGTACCATTACCGAACTCTTTCGCGAGTTCTTTATTAAACTCAGTGAGCGTCTCCTCATATCCGAAGGTCTTCATCTGAGCCGGAGTCATCATATGCTGCTTATAGATCATCATGAAGGTCTCCGAGCTCTGCGCAGACTCGAGGAAGTACTGGTAGATCGACTTCTCCATATATGTCCATTCATTCGAGAATGCATAGGAATAAAGGCCGACCGTATGCGCTGTCATTCCGTCAGGTGCATCCGGTGTTGAGCCTGTCGTGTCAGACGTCGGAGCCGGAGTCGGTGTAGCCGTTCCGTCCGAAAGTCTTCCGATCGTCGGGATAACGGCATTATAGACATCCATGTTATCCTTCATGGTCGTCGCATCCAGATCAGCATTCATAAAGATGCAGAATACATAGACATCACCGGTGTCCTTATCGAGGATGATATGCATGGGCATCTTCTTTTTCGTGCCCTGGAAGCTTACTTCCAGCTCGATATCTTCCCAGGCCTCTTTATCATTACCGGTATTCTTATTCACAGAGATCATCTGACCTCCTCCGAACTCTTTCAGCAGGGACTGGTTCAGCTCATCAAATGCCTTATCATAACCATAGAGACTCAGAGTGGCCGGATCCATCAGGTTTCTGGTATAGACCATCATGAATGTCTCCGCATCACCTATGGTCTTATAGAAATACTGGTATCCGTTGTTCTCCTGATAATACCAGCTCGAGTTTACCTTGTAGACATAGTTTCCGACTCTATAATCTGTCATATCTGCCGGAGCAGGATCCGAGGAAGTCGTGGTCGGTTCTTCTGTCGTTGTGGTGGTCGGCTCCTCTGTCGTTGTGGTCGAAGGCTCCTCCGTTGTATCGTCGGTCTCCTCCGTCGTCTTCTTCGTCTTTTTCTTCGTCGTCTCCTCGGTCTCCTCCGCGGAATTCTTATTTAAAGCGAAGTATGTGATTGGAGCCGCGACTGCGCCGACAGCGAGGATCGCAATAATGATCCATGTCAGAGGCTTCTTCCAGATGCTCTTTTTCTGTGGCTTATTCTCCGTCATCGAAACCGGAGCCGGGCTGGCTGTATATCCGCCCGATGTTCCCGCCGAAGAAGAGCCGGACGGCTTAAAGGGCGACGGCAGTGCCGGAGAACCGACAGAAGGTGCCGCGGATGTCTGAGATGTCCCCTGGAATGCAGACGAACCCGTCGTAGAAGAAACAGCAGATGCTGCCGCCTCTTCATTTACCGAGACAGTAGATATAGATGAATAATCCACACCGGTGTTCCCGGTCGAGGAGAATCCTGTAGAAAAGGCGGACGGTGCCGCCGCAGATCCGGAAACAGCAGTTCCTGCAAATGCCGAAGAAACGATCGGCGGCACAGCTGCTCCTGCTGCCTGCTGTTTTCCCATGATGGCATCCGCGAAGGACTTCATATCCGGGAAACGGCCGGAAGCCTGCACGGAGAGTGCTTTCATCAAAGCATCATTGGCATAGGAAGGAATAGCGATCCCAAGCTCAGCCGGGGACTTAAGTGTATCTTCGTGGACACGCTCGATCGCATCCGGCGGCATCACGCCTGTGATGACCAGATACATCGTCGCAGCCAGTGCATACTCATCAGACCACGGACCCTGGTTGCCATGCTTTCTGTACTGCTCCTCCGGAGCGAATCCGTGCTTTAAGATGATCGAGCGGCTCTTGACCGAATCGACGGAAAGACGGGCCGCGCCGAAGTCGAGAAGATGTGTTGTTCCGGTCTTCGTGACGAGGATATTGTCCGGGCTGATATCGCGGTGCAGAAGATTGTTGTCATGCACGACCGCGAGGGATTTCATCACCGGAAGCAGAAGGTCTCTGGTCTCCTCGAAGGAGAGCTTGCCGCCCTTGGAAGCGGTATATCTCATGAGATCGACACCTTCGATATACTCCATGACGAAGTACGCGGTGCCGTTTTCTCTAAAGAAATCATGAACAGTGACGATATTCGGGATCTTACGGAGTTTGGCAAGGATCCTGGCCTCGTCGAGGAACTTCGTCGCGCCGGAATCAAACTGTGCCTGCTCCTCCTGGGAGCTGACCGTCATCGTGTAGTGGTCGTTATCACGGATCGCAATACCGGACGGCAGATACTCTTTTACGGCAACGGGCGTCTCGAGCGTCATATCCATCGCCAGATATGTCACGCCAAATCCACCTACACCCAGTACTCTTCCCGTCAGATAACGTCCGTTCAGGATCGTGCCGATCGGCAGCGCGATCGCCGGGTGCTTCGCCGTGGCAGCGTCATAACCGCAGCGCGGGCACGGTCCCACGCCACTATGTTCACCAAAACATCCATAACAAAGATTACTAGTATCCATACCCATCCTCTACCAGTTCGTCACATTTAGTGGAACATACATTATGCCCCATAATACAGGTATTATATCACACTACACATTACATTATCGACAACTCCCCTTTTAGGGTATAGAATATTACGGAAATCGACTTAAGAATTAAGAAACGGGGTAATGAACATGATCCAATCAAGGACACATAACTGCGGCCAGCTCCGTCTTTCCGACGCGGGAAAGACAGTAACGCTTGCCGGCTGGATGGAAAATATGCGTGAGGTCGGAAGCAATCTCGGCTTCGTTGTCCTCCGCGACTTCTACGGAACGACGCAGATCGTTCTGGAGACCGAAGATAAGGTAAAAGAACTCAAAGCGATCAATAAGGAGTCCACGATCCAGGTGACCGGTGTAGTCCGTGAGCGTTCTTCGAAGAACCCGAATCAGGCAACCGGCGACATCGAGGTCGTTCCTTCCGAGGTAAAAGTACTCGGCCGCTGCCGCTATAACGAACTTCCTTTCGAGATCAACCACTCCCGCGAGGCAGATGAGAATGCACGTCTGAAGTACCGTTATCTCGACCTTCGTAATCCGGAAGTTAAGAAGAACATCATTCTTCGCTGCAACGTCGTCGCAGCTCTCCGTAAGGCCATGATGGAGCATGACTTCATGGAGATCACCACACCGATCCTCACCGCTTCTTCTCCGGAAGGCGCCCGTGACTATCTCGTTCCGGCCAGAAAGCACCCGGGTAAGTTCTACGCACTTCCGCAGGCTCCTCAGCAGTTCAAGCAGCTCCTGATGACCTCCGGCTTCGACAGATATTTCCAGATCGCTCCTTGCTTCCGTGATGAGGATGCCAGAGGCGACAGATCTCCGGGAGAGTTCTACCAGCTCGATATGGAGATGGCTTTTGCAACTCAGGAAGATGTCTTCTCTATCATCGAAGATGTACTTCCTCCGATCTTTGCCGAGTACGGCACATATAACCGTGCATCCGGCGCACCGTTCGCCCGTATCCCTTACCTCGAGGCGATGGAGAAGTACGGCACAGATAAGCCGGACCTCCGTATCGACCTGACCGTCCAGGATGCAACCGACGTCCTCAAGGACTGCGGATTCCCGCCGTTTGCCGGTAAGACCGAAGATGGAGCTGACACCGACGTTCGTATCAAGGCCGTCGTTATCTCCGACTTCAAGGAGTCCAGAAAATTCATCGATAAGAACATCGCCGATATCGAAGTTCAGTCCGGCAACAAATCCTGCTGGTTCAGAATGGATGAGAACGGCGAGATCGTCGGTGGCATCGCGAAGTTCGTCACCCCGATCAAGGATGCTGTTGTTTCCGCTCTCGGCGTAAAGCCGGGTGACCTCGTCGTTATGTCCTGCGGTAAGCTCACCCAGGCACAGAAGACAGCAGGCGTCATCGTCAAGACATTCGGTGCCACCGTTCCTGGTCACATGGATAAAGAGCAGTACGCTTTCTGCTGGATCGTTGACTTCCCGATGTACGAGATCGGCGAGGAATCCGGCGAGCTCGAATTCTGCCACAACCCCTTCTCCATGCCGTCCGGCGGTCTTGAAACATTGTTAAAAGCAGAATCCGGAGAGATCGATCCTCTGGCGATCACCGCGGATCAGTACGACCTCGTCGTTAACGGTGTCGAGCTTTCTTCCGGTGCAGTCAGAAACCACGATCCGGAGATCATGATCAAGGCATTTGAGATGGTCCGCCTCGGTGAAGAAGATGTTAAGGCGAAGTTCCCTGCCATGTATAACGCTTTCTGCTACGGTGCTCCGCCGCATGCGGGTATCGCTCCGGGCGTGGACCGTATGGTCATGCTCCTTGCCGGTGAGGACTCCATCCGTGAGATCATCCCATTCCCGATGAACAAGAATGCACAGGACATCATGATGGACGCTCCGGGCTACGTTACCGACAAGCAGCTTGACGAACTTCACATCAAGACAGTACCGGTAGAAGAGTAAGCTCTTACGGCGAAAAATAGTACGAAGCAACATTAGCCACCTCGTAAAGTTACGCGAAGGTGGCTAATTCTTTTCGCTGATCATTTTCGCCACCTCGCGGAGTCAAATAAAGGTGGCTAATACTCTCTGCTGATCTCTTTCACCACCTCGTGGAGCCATGCGAGGGGTGGCTAATTCTTTTCGCTGATCTCTTTCGCCACCTCGTGGAGTCAAATAAAGGTGGCTAAGCCCCTAAAACAGGGAATTAGCCACCTTTTCACAATTACCCGAATCAACGGATCTACAAAATCGAGGGATCGATCAGTCTTTCTTTCCAGAGATCTTCTTCAGCTTGATGCAGCAGAAAACTCCAATCGCCATCAGTATCACGATGAGCGTCCAGCGCGGGAACTCGATCTCCGCAGAGAAGTCGCCCGTTTTCGGTACCGGATCGGTCGATGGTGTATTCTCCGTAGCCAGCGCCTGCTCTGTCGAAGGTGCCGCATCCACGGAAGGAAGCGGATCTCCATATACTCCAGACGCGGATCTCCGTTATACTTCTTCGCGAGCGACGAGATGAATTCCTTTGCTAGAATCCTTTTCATGTCAGATACCCTCTCCACGCTTAAATATCAACAACTTAACCGATTAAGTAGTTGAAGACGTATTTTTAAATAACATGGATGAAAGCTATTTGATTTTACAGATTCAACTTTTTTTACAAAATACACACCTGCATTTGTGTTCGTTTTAATTCTTACTTGAGTTTTGCTCCATCGGCAAAAGCACTTCCCACTTTTTCTCCCAGCGCCACATACGCATTGTTGCACGGGTCAAAGGCGATCGGGCGGAGTTTCTTGAGGTCGATCTTTCCGTCGGTAACGACGCTCTCGTCAGCAGATACATTCACGATCTCTCCGATGAGGATCCCGTCCTCGAAGCTCTTCACGCGGCACTCCAGCGCCATCGGAAGTTCGTCGATCAGCGGTGCATCGACGTGCTCACTCTTCGTGGCATGGAAGCCTGCTTTTTCGAATTTGTTCGGGACTTTTCTTGCGGATTCAATACCCACATAGTCGCAGGCGATGACCTGGTCTTCGGTCGCCATGCTTACTGTGAAGGCCTTTCTGACCGCGAGGTTATCCGTCGTCTTATGCTCACTCAGGCTGATCGTGATCTCCTGGAAATCCGTAGTAATACCCCATGCCGCATTCATCGCATCCGGCACCCCGTTCTCATCGTACGTCGCAATGATCAATACCGGCTGCGGCAGCATGATCGGCTTCGCTCCATAATTTACTCTGCTCATAAACGTCCCTCCAGTCAGTGTTCTATATACTTTTAGAATAGCATATAATATACGAAGACAGTAAGCGAAAAGAGGATCTATCCATGAAGAAAATAGGCTTAGTCGGCGGCACCGGCCCCGAATCGACCCTGATGTATTATAAGGAACTCAACACCCGTATCGATCAGCTCACAGGAGGAAAAGCGATGCCTGATCTTGCGATCGAGAGTGTGGATTTCAGAAAAGCCTGGGCCTATGTTTCTAATGGCGAAAAAGATAATCTGGCGGACTATCTTTCCGAGAAAGTTTCCTGCTTGAAAAGCACTGGCTGCGAGGTCATTTCCCTGACCGCCGGCACGATGCATCTGGTAATTAATGAGATCGAAAAGAAGATCGGTGTTTCGCTCGTTAGCATCCCGAAAGCAGTAGCTGATGAAGCCGCCAGCAAGGGCTATACGAAGGTCGGCCTTCTCGGCACGATTTTTACGATGGAACAGGACTACATGAAGAAAGACCTCATCGACGCCGGCATCGAAGTCTGCATTCCCGGAAAAGAAGACAGGGAACTCGTCGCCAAGCGCATCTTCGAAGAACTCGAGCTGGGCATCGTAAAAGAGGAAACACTCAAAGAGTTCCAGGATCTGATCGTAAAAATGCAAAATGAACAGGGCATTCAGGCAGTGATCCTCGGCTGCACCGAGCTCCCCCTCCTCCTCAACGAGAAGAACTCTCCTCTCCCCATCTTAGACAGCGTCGAGATCCACATCAGAAAACTGATAGAGCTGGCGGTGTGATCTCCCTTTTTTCTTGAAATATCCTGAAAACCGTATATAATAAAGGTAAGCACAGTCCTGTTGGGCGGTTGCCATGATGAATGTTAATATTAATCACCCATTTGGCTCACTTCACTATTCCGAAATGGGTGATTTTCTATTTGCGCTTATACCTGTCATCCAGGAAGGCAAACATCTTCAATATCAGCGAAATTGTTGCAATTACTATACTTACGATAGCAAGTAAGACTGAAATAATCTCGAAATTTGCTTTTGACATAATTAATCTCGAGAAGTAATTACAAGCTCAACATATAGACAGGTGTTATTATGCAGATAGGTAACAGACAAAACTTAAAGTCTTGTCTGTTGAAAACTGAAAACTGAAACTGATATCATAGCATAGACGCAAGGAGATGTTACTTATGAAATTTTTTAGCCGATATGATAGATTGCTTGCTATGATCCTCGTTTTCTGTATGTTAGCCGGAACGAG
>ODAI010233132.1_pt1 | contig 28002 bp, 16 predicted proteins | sample 1539321 | NCBI WGS metagenome assembly ODAI01 (sample SAMN02144231, study PRJEB22623) | gut metagenome | biome: sheep rumen | host: Ovis aries | place: New Zealand
CCTAATCTTTATCGGGGCGTTGTCCCGTCGCTGCGCTCGCTACCGCGCTTCCTTCGGAAGATGTCGTTTGCTTATGCTAACAGATGTTTCTTGATTTTTGGGGGCGTTGGTCGCAAGCTTCGCTTGCTCACCGAGTTACTTCGTAACTCGCGCATTTTTTTTGTTAACACTAATCCTTATTGGGGCGTTGCGGGGCTTTGCAAAGAGATTGCCCCGCAGAGGGGGTAGCGGAAGACACGACAAAGCGGAACAAATGACGGAAGTGGCTTGTTTTGAAAACAGGTATTCTGTTGCGGAACAGACCCTGAGTCAAGCTCAGGGTGACGGTTCTTCGTTCAAGGTGACGGCCGCTCCCTGAGCGAAGTCGAAGGTGTTCCCTGAGCTAAGTCGAAGGGCGCGGTGTGAGCAATGGGGTGTAGGCGATTCGATAGGCCAGCATACGTGGAGACAGACGTTTTTGCTTTGCCTGCCTGCCACTTACGGCATTTGCGGAGCGACTCGTGGCTGTAGCGAGGGGGAGACTTCCCCCTCCTTATGCCTAAAAAATGATTGCTATACTGGACTTTTGGTGTATTGCATATTATAATTATGTAATGTTATAATAGAATTTATCCAAACTGCGCACAAAGGGCGTTTGGGAGTTGCAATTAATAAAAACTCGGGTGGGAAAAAGTGAATATTATTCTTGCAATCATTATATCGGCGGCATTGTCTGTTGTTATTAGCGTAATTTTAGGACAAATCAATAAAAGCGAAAATTCTTTGGAGCGCGTAAGAAAGTATGCGGAAAAGCGTCAGGGCGAATTTGACGAATACTTTAAGAAGCAGCGCGACACTATCCGTGAACTGGAAAGCGGGCTTGAAACAAAGGACATTCAGGCAAAGGCGGCAGTAAAGCGTCTTGACCAGCAGAAGGAAGAGTTTGAGCAGGTTACGGCCGACCTTGCCAAGCAGATAAACCAGGTTAACGACATGAACAACGGCCTTGAAGACTACAAGAAGAGCTTTGGCGAACTTATGGAAATGGGTGCTGCCGTAGAGGAAAACCTTAAGCGCGTAAAGGAAGAGGCTGGCATTATTACCCAGCTGAACCAGAGGCTTGATTCCCAAAAGAAGAAGGTTGATTCCCTTGACCGCCAGATTCCAGCCCTTGTGGAGCATTTTTCCAGCGCCAACTCCGAAAACCTTAAGCTTATAGGTTCCCACCTTTTGGAAGAGTACGAAAGCAGGGCCCGCTCAATAGAAGACGCAACGAAGCATGCAATAGAAGAAAGCCACGTTATAATGAACAAAATTGCTGCTGACATAAAGGATACCTACGACAATGCCGCAGAACGTGCAGGCACTTTGGAAGACGAGGCATTCAAGGAGCTGCAGGCCAGGGCAGACGAGCGCACAGAAAACTGCATGAACGAGATTCAGCAGCAGACGGAGCAGTTGCAGGCTCTTGTGGACAGCCGCATTCAGGCCCTTCAGCAGGGCATAAACGAGCAGACTTCAAACTTTGGCGCATCTCTTGACGCACAGAAGGCCGCTTTTGAAAAGGATTTCCAGCAGAAGACGGAGGAAATCGCTTCCCAGATTGTGGAGAGGGCACAGGAAATTTCCACTGAATTTAGGAACAAGCTTAACAAGCTGGAGACAATCATTCAGGAAAAGACCGCCAACCTTAACTTTACCTATTCAGACCGTACGAAGGCTTTGGAAGACTCCTTTAACGAGAACACCGCAGGAATCAGCAACTCCTTTGCAGAAAGGGCACGTGCAATGGACAATTCCTTTAACGAAAAGCTCCAGACCCTTGCATCCTTCTTTACCCAGCGCACCCGTGAATTTGAAAACCAGTACACGCAGAAGAATGCGGACATCGTAAATTCATTCAACGAAAAGGTTAACAGCCTTGCCCAGATGTTTACAGAGCGGCAGGAAGATTTGGAGGAAAGCCTTAATGGGTCAAGCGATTCAATGGCGGCTTCTATAAAGGACACCGAGGAACGCTTTTTTGCACTCCTTAAGCAGAAGGAAGAGGAACTTGGTTCTGCACTGGAAGACAGAACATCTGCCATTTCATCCGAATTTGCTGACCGCACCCAGTCCCTTGAGGATTCTGTTACAAAGACGGCGGAGGGGTTGCAGGCTTCTGTGGACGAGCAGATTGGCAACCTGGAGGACCGTTTTTCTCAGAAGACGGAGGAAGCTGTTTCCAAGCTTGAGGAAAGGGCACACGCTCTTGAAGAAAACGTTGACAAGACAATAGAAGACTTTAACGTTAGCATAGAGCTTAAGACCCAGAACCTGGAGGAAAGCCTTAATTCCAGCATAGAAAGCCTTAGCTCCGCCATAGAGAACCGTACAAGCCAGTTTGAGAATTCCGCAAACCAGAGGATAGACGAGGCAACTTCCAATTTGGAAGAACGCACCAGCCAGTTGGAAGACACGGTTTTGCAGAAGGTTGGTGTTCTTACGGAAAACGTAAACACCCAGAGCGCATCGCTTCAGGAATTTGTTGACACAAGCATGTCCGAGCTTTCTGATTCAGTGCAGGAAAAAATCCGCTCCGTTCAGGACAGCTCCACCGAGTCTACCCAGAAGCTTATTTCCGATGTGCTTTCAAAGACAAAGGCTATTGAAGACACTGTTACCGGCCGCATTTCCGGTTTGGAAGAAAAGGTCAACGCCCAGACTACAGGCATAGAGGAATCGGTTACCAGCCGCATTTCTGCCCTTAAGGATGAGGTTGCCGCAAAGACTTCCGGCATTGAAAATTCTGTAAACTCTAAGATTAGCGCCCTGCAGGAAGATGTGGAGACACGCACTTCTTCCATTGCAAATTCTCTTAACGAAAGGATTGCAGCCCTTCAGGATGATGTTGATTCAAGAAGCAACACCCTTGCTGATTCCCTTAACGAAAAGTACACCGGTTTGGAGGGCGACCTTGAAGAGCGCACTTCAACCCTTACAGCCCTTGTGAACGACACGATTCAGAATATTTCCACTACCCTTGGTTCCAGAACAGGCAACGTGGAGGACCTTGTTAACAAGGCACTTTCCGAGCTTACGCAGGACGTTCAGACTAGAACCGGCAACTTGGAGGAAGAGGTTCACACAAAGACCAAGGCTTTGGAAGACGAGCTGAACGAGCGCACAGGAAACATTACAATTTCTCTTGAAACAAAGACAAAGGCTCTTGAAGACCAGATTAAGGACCGCACAGGCGACCTTGCAGATGAACTTAATGCCCGCGTTTCCGAAGTTCACAATGGAATTACTTCTAGGGCGGAGGAAGTTGCAGAGACGGCATCTTCAAGGATTCAGTCTATAGAAGACGAGGTTACCCGCCGCACGGACAACATTCAGTCAATTCTTGAAACACGCACAAAGGACATTGAGGAAGCCTACGACACCCGCACCCACGAGCTTGAGGATTCTGTGGCAGCAAGGACGCAGGCCCTGGAAGATTCCATTACAAAGAAAACTTCCGATTTGGAAAGTTACGTGGACACAAGGACTGGCACTGTGGAAGCCGCATTCAAGCAGAGAATTACAACCCTCAACACAACTTTCTCCGAAAAGACTTCCGCAATCGATTCAGACGTAAAGAAGCGTACAGGAGACCTTGCACAGACGCTTACAGAAAAGCTCAATTCTATGGAAGCGGAATTTACGGACAGAACCAATGTTCTTGACGCACAGATTAAGCAGCATTCAGGCGACCTTAACAGCCGCACCATTGCAATTAGCAACGACATAAAGAAGAAGACGGAAGCTTTGGACGCACTCTTAAAGCAGAAGCTTGAAGACATGACGACCAGTGTTCAGCTTCAGACTGAGGATGCAATTGCCAAGTACAGAAGCACAACTTCTTCCTATACAAAGGACATAGACGACCACACGGCCGAGCTCTATGCCGCACTTGAAGAAAAGACGGCCAATCTTTCTGACCGCATTCAGAATACTTCCGACTCACTTGAATCAGACATTACCAACAAGATTGCAGAAATGTCAGACCAGGTAAGGCAGGCAGCAGACGCAGCTATTGAACAGTATGCCGCAACAACTGGAAGCTACACAAAGAACATAGAAGAGCGCACTTCTGAGCTAAGGCAGGCCCTTGAAGAAAGGACAGGCATTCTTGAACAGCAGATAAAGGACCGCTCAGGCGATTTGGAAAGACAGGTTATGGAAAACCTGGAGAACATGACGCACGACGTTATGGAAAAGACCGATTCTGCTATCGAACAGTACACAAGCCTAACAAGCAACTACACCACGGACATAGAAGACCGCACCAGGAGCTTGCAGGATGCACTTGAAACGAGGGCTTCCGAATTTAATGAATTGATTGAATCAAGCATTTCCGGTCTTGACAAGGCAATGAAGGACCGCACTTCAATCATTCAGGACAAGTACAACAACCGCACCGCCGAGCTTGAGCAGAATTTTGCCTCCAAGGTGGATTCCCTTGCCCAGAGCGTAGATGACCGCACGGCAGAACTTACCCAGACCCTTGCGGAAAAGACGGACAACTTGGCAGACGAGCTTAATGCCCGCACCGCAGATCTTGCCCGCCAGCTTAAGGAAAAGACTTCCGCTCTTGAACAGGACGTTACAGGTAAGACTTCCGTTCTTGAGCAGAACCTTAACCAGATTACGGAAAACCTTACGCTTGCAGTTAACGACAAGACCTCTGCAATCGAAAAGCGTGTTTCACAGCGCATTACAGACCTTGAGCAGGACGTTAACAACAAGACAGCCGCCGCATCCCAGACACTGGAAGAGCGCACGTCGGTGCTTACCCGCCACGTTGATGAGACCACGACACAGCTTACAGATGCCGTAAAGCAGAAGCTTACAGACATAATAAAGAGCCTTACCGCAAAGACAAACTCTGCATCGCTCAGCCTTGAAGAAAAGACCAATGCTCTTGCCCAGAGCGTGGAAGACCGCACAGCAGAGCTTCAGGAGCGCATAGACTCTACAACAGAAGACCTTTCCAGCCGCCTTGAAGAAAAGACGGATGCCCTTCAGGAAAGCATTGACAGTAAGACAGAGGGTCTTTCTGACCGCCTTGAAGAAAAGACAGGAGCCCTTCAGGAAAGCATTGACAGTAAGACCGAAGACCTTTCTGACCGCCTTGAAAAGCGTACGGAAGAACTTTCCAACAGCATCAACGGTTCCACCCAGAACCTTTCCGAAAGCCTTGAGTCAAAGACAACAGGCCTTGCCCAGAGGATTCAGGAGATTACCGGAAACATTGCCGCCGCACTCAACCACAAGGCACAGACACTTTCACAGGATTTGGAAACGACAACCGGTGCTATTGCAGAAGACCTTAAGTCCCGCACAGATAGCCTTTCTGCCCAGATTGAAGAGAGAACTGGCGAGCTTGCCTCCGACCTTAAGCAGAGAACAGACGAGCTTTCATCTTCTATTGAAGAAAGAACCAGCGCAATTGCAAGCGACCTTGAGCAGAGAACAGACGGACTTTCTACTTCTATTGAAGAAAAGACAAGCGCAATTGCAACAGACCTTAGGGAAAAGACGGATGAACTTTCATCTGTTATTGACGGACGCACATCCGAACTTGAAAGCGGACTTGAAAGCAGAATCAAGGAAATTTCAGACCGCGTGGACGGTTCAACAGATTCAATTGCAAACCGCGCTGCACAGACTGTAAGCAACCTTGAAGATTCCTTCAATAAGCGCATTCAGCAAATTCAGGAATATGTTAGCGAAACAACGCAAAAGACTGCCGGTGCCCTTCAGGATACTGTCGCAGAACTTGCCTCCCGCACTCAGGATGTTGAGCAGACCGTTAGCGAGCGGACCTCAGCCTTGGAAGATTCCGTTACAGAACGCATCGACACGCTTTCTTCTGAAATGCAGACACGCGCTTCCACTTTGGAGGGCAACTTCAATACGCGCACTGAGGATTTGGAGCGCAACATAGAAGCCCGCCTTATGCCGCTTGAAAAGACCGTCAACGAAACATCTGCCCACATCAGGGATGAAGTTTTGAGCAAGTCTTCTTCTCTGGAAAACGAGATAAACAACCGCATCGAATTCATTACCAATGAACTTCACGACAAGACTGAGGCACTCGAAGCGGATGTTGCAAAGACAACGTCGGATTTGGAAGAAGAGGTGAACAGCCGCACTTCTTCAATCAAGGAAGCTGTAGAATCCCTTACGGAAAACATTACGGGCTCCGTGGAAGAAAAGACTTCTGCCCTTGAATCTTCCGTACAGGAACGCCTTGCTGCACTGGAAAATGATTACCTTACCCGCTCACAGGCGCTTGTTGAAGACCTTACCGGAAAGACTTCACAGCTGCAGGAAGAGATTCAGACCAAGACCGAAAGCCTCCGCACCCTCGTTACAGGAACAACGGACAACTTGGACAATGGCTTAAAGGAACGCACTGCCGCCATCGAAAAGACCTACACTTCCCGCATTGCTGGCCTTGCAAAGATGTACAACGACAAGACAGCCGGCATCATAAAGGCAATCAAGGTGAATGTTGGCGACCTTGAAAAAGGCATGAACGAAAAGATTGCCGACCTTAGCAAGCTGGTAAAAGACAGGACACTTGCGCTAGACAAGGCCGTAAACGAAACTGTTGCATCTCTTGACAGCTCCGTTGCAAGACGCACCACCAACCTGGAGGAAAGCGTTAACGGAAAGGCTGATGCAATCCAGCAGGCCTTTGAACAGACCCTTTCTTCCCTCGACAAGACCGTGGAAGAAAAGACTTCATCCCTCATGTCTGCCGTGGACGACCGCATCACTTCTGCAGAAGAGCAGGTTAGGGCCCGCGTTACCGACCTTGAAGAAAAGGTCAACAACCGCAGCGATGAACTTGAAGCCAACGTTAACAACCGCTCCCTTACTTTGGAGCAGAACGTTGAAGAGCGCGTAAGCAGTTTGGAACAGAACGTGAACGACAGGGCATCCCGCCTAGAAGAAGATGTCCGTGCACGTACTGCAACCCTTGCGGAAGAACTTACCAACAGAACTGACCGCCTCGAAAGCGACCTTAACGAAAAGACCGAAAACCTTGCATCCCAGCTTGCACAGAAGACGGAAGACCTTCAGACTGCGGTGGATTCAACCAACGTTGCAGTTTCTGAAAGAATAAACACTAAGGTAAACGAAATAACAAAAGACCTCGTTGCAAAGGTGGAATTCCTTGAAGAGAACGTAAACCAGAAGTCACAGAAGATTGAAGCGGAAACAAATACCCGCGTACAGAACCTCCTTCGCACAATCAACGATGTCCTTGTTGAAGCAAGGCGCACTTCGGATGAACTTGCTTCCGAGACCCACGGCAACACCGACCGCCTTGACGAAATCCAGTCCAGGGTGGACGGACAGGCAGAGGCTTTGCAGAAGCGCTATGATACACTCTTTGAAGACACCATCAGCAAGGCTGCAGAAAAGGAAAAGGCCTCTTACGAAAAATTCAAGGCACTCAGCATTGCCCACCTTAACAAGTACAAGACGGACTTGCAAGCTCACATCGACGCAATGCAGGGCAACATTAACGGAGTGCTTGGAGAAGTCCAGCAGAAGGCCATTACAATCAAGGCAGAGATGGAAGCAGCCCTTGAACAGGTTAAGAAGCAGTACGAGCAGGCTCTTGAAGAATCAAAGGGAACTGTTGAGCGCATAAACGACGCAACAAGCTCCGGTGCAAAACGCCTTGACCAGTTTGACACAGAGATGAGGGCCCAGATCGTAAAGTTTGACGAAAACCTTACAAATTCAATGAAGGCAATCGCCCAGGAATACGACGAAAAGCAGACCCGCTTCCTTTCCGGCTTGGACAAGCAGCTTGACAAGTACAAGAAGGAAATGGAATACCGCCTTAAGCAGGTTTCATCCGCTGGAACAGATGTGGACAAGCTTGAGACAGCCCTGCGAAAGATTATGGATGCATCCCAGCAGCGCGTTCTTGCAGACTTTGAAAAATTCACAAAGAGCGTAAGCAAGAACCACATAGACTTTGAGACAACAATCAAGTCCAACGAAGACAAGATTAGCCTTGACGTTGCAAACCTCCAGCAGCAGATAGAAAAAATCCGCACTGAATCCTTTGACACGGCAAGCAACAAACTCAAGCTCTTTGAAGACCAGTTTACCAACGGACTCAAAAAGCGCGAGGAAAGCTTGGGTGAACAGCTCAACTCATGGAAGGCAGCCTTTGATTCAAAGCTTTCAAGCTTTACCGCTGAATACGAGACACGCCGCCACGACCTAGAAATAAAGTATGCCGACGACCTTAAGCACCGCATCATGGAGATTCAGTCAGAGACAACCAAGACCGAATCAAAGCTTCAGGAAAGTTTGCAGGCTGGCCAGGACACAATCCAGAACCAGATCAACACTGTAAACCAGAACCTGCACGACTTTATAGAAAGGTACCGCGACTCTCTTAATGACACAACAAGCAAGGCTAACGAAATCCTCAAGCAGCAGAGCGATGAGTATAACCACAAGGTTCAGGAGCAGATTGCTCTTAACGCCAAGTCGGTAAGCCTCTTTAACAGGAAGCTGGAAGAACAGCTTAAGGAAAATGCCCGCGCCATTGAAGGACAGATTTCCGACTTTAAGAACAGAATAGAGGAACGCCAGGAAAGCGGAAACGCCGCAATCGAAGAATTTGAGCAGCAGTTTGAAGACTGGAGAATCGGCATTGAACAGCAGTTCCGTAATGCAAGTAGCGAATACGAGCAGAACTTTAACGACTTCCTTGCCAACCACAAGCAGAGCATTGTGGACATAGAAGGCAAGACCGAAGAGTCTCGCAAAAAGGTTCAGCACGACATTGACCTTCTTAACGAAAAGGCAGACGATGCCTTGCGCGACTACCAGGACAGGTCCAACGTAATCATGGCAAGCCTGCAGAAGCAGTTTGACGACATGGTAACAAAGACGGAGAACATGCTTGTGGAGGCAACAAACCAGGCCGACCGCCAGATTTCCACCCTCAAGCGCGACGTTAAGGAAAGCACGGAAAATGACAAGCTTGCATACCAGAAGATGCTTGACCGCATGAATGCAGACACGGACAACCTCCAGACCCGCATTGACGAAATCAACAAGGGTATTGCAAACTTTACAAAACAGACAGGACTCTTTGAACAGGCAGACACCCTCAAGAGCGAGCTTGTGCGTTCAATCACAACGCTAAAGTCAGAGATTACTTCTCTTACCGCCTACCAGAACAAGGTTGCAGACCTTATGGCCCAGATAGACAAGGTTCAGGCGATGAGCGCAGACTTTGACAGGCAGATTGCAAACTACAACGCCCAAAGAGCCACACTCGATTCCCTTGACCAGAAGTTCTCACAGCTTATGGCCACAAGTGCAAACATGGACGCAAAGATTGCAGACCTAAAGACTACGAGCGACAACCTTGTTAACATGCAGGTTACTGTGCGCAACTTCCAGGATTCTCTGGAAACAATCCAGCAGCAGTACGACCGTCTGGAAACACAGGCAGACTCAATCGACCAGGTTGGAATGAACGTAGATGCCACCGCAAGAGACATAGAGAATTTGGAAAACCGTCTTGCCGAATGTGGTGACCAGCTGCAGGATTTGCCTGATCAGATTGGCGGCTTGCAGGATCAGCTTAATGCAATCCTCAACGACAACGGAAGGCTGAACGAAGCTGTAGACAAGATGACCAACCTTCAGTCTTTGATTGAAGAAACCGAAGACCGTATTCAGAACCTAACAAAATCCAAGGAAGGCATTGCAAAGACAGAAAAGCGTCTTATGAAGCTTAACGAGGATGCGGAAAAGAAGATTGGCATTTTGCAGACCATTGCAAAGGCAGACGTAAAGAAGAAGACTTCTTCCGGCGTAAAGAAGGAAAGCGGCAACGGACTTACACCTCAAATCCGCAACACCGTAAAAGACCTTAAGCGCAGGTACGGCTGGAGCAACCGCGAGATTGCAGAAAAGGTAAAGATAAACGAAGACTTGGTAGACCTTATCCTCGAAACCCAGGACCCGGACGAGGAATAGCGGCAAGACTTTAATGCTTCTTTTCTTTTTCTGGACCATACTCTTTCTGCTAACCCGCTTTGCAGGGTTCCGGCTTTCGCCTCCATTCTCGGCGGGAATTAGCAAAAGCTGTATGGCAAATGGTTGGTGCGGTTTTCATAAAAAACAAAAGCCCCTCCTCCCGCCGAGAACGCTTCGCGCCCTTCCAATCGGGGGTAGGCTTTGTCTGCTTTACCAGATAGGCAGTTTCGATGTCATGCCGAACTTGATTCGGCATCTATTTGCGGTATAGTGATTTTAGATTCTTAGTCAAGCTCAGAATGACGTAAGGTTAATGGCATTGGGAATTCTAATCTTTTATAAGAAGGCAAGTGCAGTATGATTTTATGGCTTCGCTCCTGCCAACAGAGTCAAGCTTTTCGTTGGTCTTGGCCTTTACAAAAACGCGTGAACTTTCTACTCCAAGAATGGCCGCAATCGATTCAATGACCTTTTCACGCCAGGGCAGGAACTTTGGCTTTTCCGTCTCCACAACGCAGTCAAGGTTGTTAAGAGACCAGCCCTTGTCCTGTATGTCTTTCCAGACGGTTGCAAGAAGCATCTTTGAGTCTGCATCCTTCCACTTTGCATCTTCCGGCGGAAAGTAAGAGCCAATGTCTCCCATTGCAGCTGCCCCCAAAAGAGCGTCCGTTATGGCATGCAAAAGCACGTCCCCGTCGGAATGGGCCTCTTCCCCAAGTTCGCAGGGTATCTGCACTCCGCCAAGAAAGAAGTTACGTCCCTTTACCAAGCGGTGCAGGTCTGTTCCAAAACCAATGCGAATCATATATTTGTTTTCCTGTGGCTTATTTTCTATGTCCTGCAAGAAAGTGATTTTTTTGTTTGCAGCATCTCCCTTGCAGACGCGTATCTTTTTTCCGCCTGTGTAACTTGGAAAGGCATCCCAAATTTCACTGTCGTCGGTATATTCCTTTCCCATGCCGGCTGCATCCTGGTGGCACAAAAAAAGCGGCTCAAGCAAGAATGCCTGCGGTGTCTGGACTGCACAAAGCTCGCTCCTTACCAAATGCTTTCTTATTGTTCCGTCCGCATCCATTTCTTTTTGCGTGTCTACCGGGGAAATGGCAGGAACCGCAGCCCCATATTTTGTGGCCGTTTCTACAGTGTTTCTTATAACCTCTTGGCTAACAAAAGGCCTTGCCGCATCGTGAATGAGAACAAGGGATTTTTCTTTGTCTTTTAGCAAAAGATTTTTTTTATGCAGAAAGGTTAGTGCGTTAAAGACGGAAGCCTGCCTTGTAGACCCACCCGCAACAAATTCCAGGTGTGTCTTTTCCAAAAGGGGGCTTGCCTCTTTGTCGCATTCTATAGCAGAAAGAGCACTCTCTGCCTGCCCCTGGGGAGTAACGACCAGGGTTGTCTCAAAGGCAAAGGTGCGCAGGAAATTTTTTAGGGCAGTGGACAAAACCGTTCCGCTACCCAATTCCATGTATTCTTTTTTTTTGCCGGTCCCCATGCGGGATGAAGAGCCTGCTGCAAGCAAAACAAGAAAAAGTTTTCCGTTCATTCCTTAGTCTAAATCATCATCAGAAGAATCGTCATCGTCGTCTTCATCGTCAATGTCGTCATCTTCATCATCATCGTCTTCATCAGAATCTTTGGAAGATGTTGTCTCGTCGTCAAACTCGTCCTCATCTTCGTCTTCGTCATCGAATGCATTTTTCTTTTCTGACTTTGCACCAATGGGCTCAAGTTTTGCGTGAAGCATGTCTTCCACTTCTTTGGCTGACTTGCCAAGGGCATAAGCAATCTCGTCTTCAAGCATTTTCTTTGCGCTGTCGTAAAGCTTGCGCTCAAGGATTGGAAGCTCCTTTACCTTGGACCTCTTGTAGAGGCTGCGCACGATAACTGCAATGTCCTGAATGGTTCCCTTCTTTAAAAGATCCATATTCATCTGGTAGCGCAGCTTCCAGTCGGAAGTGGGGGCTTCAAATTCGTCTGTAATGGAATTGAGTGCCTTTAGAGCCTCTTCTGCGGAAACAATGGCGCGTATTCCCAGCTTTGCCGCATTTGCCACCGGAACTTTTGCGTACATGTCGGAAACTTCGATGTAAATTTCGTAAAAGTAAACGCTTTCGCCGTTAAATTCGCTTTTATAGATATTTGTAATCTGTCCTACACCCTGACTGGGGTATACTACCTTTTGATTAAGGGAAAAATCTGTCTTTGGTTTTGCCATAGTTTAATTAGTATAGCACAAAAAATAAAAAAAATCAAATGATTTTCAAGGGAGTTCCCTTGGACCCCGAATCTTGGAGGGGGAAAACCAGCTCGGAGTCCGAACTGTGCCCGCGCAGGTGCAAAGCACCGCTTTTTCCCCCTCCAAGCCACCTTCAACGGTACGCACTTGCTACCGTCTCATCCCTGGACACGGCTTAGGGCCATGTCGCTCAACGTTTCGCGACATGCCTAAGAACCCAGTTTTATATTTGACGAATATCTTGATTTGCAAACAATTTTCATGAATTTGGGACATTTAGTTCTTGATAAGAATGAATAGGGCTCTTCCAAAAGTGTCATTCCGAACTAGATTCGGAATCTATGACGCATAAATTCAGCATGACAAAAACTGAGTTTTGAAACTGCCTATTTTGCGTAAGGTTGGAGCATAAACAAAAAACTCCCTCCGAGTGTGGAAGGAGCTTTTTGTTTAGCGGATAAGGTTTTCCTTTGTGCTTATTTTGCGGGGAAAATCTTTTTGAAGTCTACGAGTACAAGTTCGCTGTCGCGGGCACTGTCTATGTCTGTAAGCTTGTTCAGCTTGCGGTAGAAATCGATGAGGGGCTCTGTCTGCTTGCGGTAAACTTCAAGGCGGTTTGTGATGGATTCAAGCTTGTCGTCGTCGCGGGTGTAAAGCTCTCCGCCACATTCATCGCACTTTCCTTCTACCTTTGGCGGATGGAATTTTACGTTGTAGTTGTGGCCGCATGCCTTGCATACGCGGCGGTTTGAAAGGCGGGCAATAATCAGGTCGTTGTTAACTTCAAAGTTTACAACCTGAACGTCTCCCTTAAGCTTTTCAAACATTTCTGCCTGGGGGATTGTGCGTGGGAAGCCGTCAAGAATAAAGCCCTTCTTGCAGTCGTCTTCCTTTAGCCTGTCCTCTACGAGTGCGCATGTGATGTCGTCGCTAACAAGTCCACCTGCGTCTATGATTGACTTGACCTTCTTGCCAAGTTCAGTCTGGTTCTTAATTGCAGCGCGGAAGATGTCCCCTGTGGAAATGTGGGGTATGCCGTATTCCTTTGCAACCTGAGCTGCCAAAGTTCCCTTTCCGGCTCCTGGAGGTCCTAAAAAGATAAAATTCATTGTAATCTCCTGAATAAAAAGTTGAATATATTTTACAATGAATTCTGTAAATTTGCAAGGTGAGTAGAAGGTAAGAGCAAATGCTTTTTTGCCGCGTTTTCAGCCTCCATTCCAGTGCTTGCTCACATTGCTTTGCTGCATTGCATTACCTGTTTTTTGCACAAAATATGTTACGCACGGCAATGACACATTTTTTTTGTACTTGATAAAAAATATAGAGCCCATGGATGGGCGGCTTAGCAACCCAGAGATTTTCTGTGAAAATCTCCGATCCCTAAAAAAATCCATGGAGGGATTTTTTTAGGGCAATAAGCCTACGCCGCCGTGGAGGGGCGCGTTAGCGTTGCTGATGGCGCAGGTCCCTGAGCTTAGTCGAAGGGCCGGAGCCAGCAGCAATGGAGGGGGCTCCCGAAACCCCGGTTCTCGCAACGAAGTTTCAAGCGAAGGGCGGTGACGAAAGGCATGGGCGGTCGTATAAGAGTGGGAATAAAATGGTAGAGCAAACAAAGGTTACCGTCCAGAAAATCACAATCCAAAAAAATTAATATTCCCTAAGGTGCTTTTTTCTGCGTTCCAAAAAATATTTTTCGTTTGCAAAAGGTTTGGAAACGGCCTGCTTAAAATTTGGGTCTTCTTCCAGCTGGCTGATTGTGTAGATTTTAGAGGCGGGGTAGCTTTTGTTTGAGACTTGCACCTTGTAGTAGTTTGCGGCGATGCGGGTGGAGAAGGGGTAGTATTTTGAAAGGTGCACGGCAAAATAATAGCTGTCTTTCCTGACCATGTATATGTAAAAGACCGGGCGGGTGGTTGGTACGTACTGGGGGTCGTAGAGTTGGTCCACTTTGCGGACAAGGCCTTTTTCTATTTCTGCAAAGAAGTCTTTTGCGCTTACCAAGTCGTGGGGATTAGGGTTTGTGTCTTCCGAGAATTCTTTTTGGATTCCGTTAAAGATAAGGGTGTAGGTTTCTTTTTCGGAGCCAGTTTGAAGGGGGTAGTGGCCTGTTTTTTCTTTGTATTCTTCGATTAAATTTCCGTAGTAGGCAAGGTGCTTTAGCCTTTCAATGTCGCAGTCGTCCTGAAGCTTTTTTTCTATTCCGGTAAGTTCAGGGTATGCGTTTTTTAGGTAGTCAATTTCTTCTTCTGATTTTTCCGGGCTCTGGATTTTTTCTTTTACAAGCTGGGCTATTGCTTCTGTTGCAGGATTTTTTCTGCTGAATGAAAGTTCCATCTTGGAGATTCGGTTGGGCCATTCAAGGATTACCGTGTTGCCTTTTCTGTAGCCATTTTCGCAGTTGTGGGTTCCAAAGCTTAGCCTTGTTCCGTCAAAGGTCATTTGAATTTTTTCGCCCTGGACAGAGAGGTTTACGCTTGTTCCCATTACGCTGGAGAATAGTTCTTCTGCAAGTTGCAGGCTTGCTTGTTCGGATGTTAGAAGGTCGTAGCTTCCGTTTACGCTTTTGCCTTCTTTAAAGAGCGATTCTTCTGCGGAGAAGAAATTTTTTATTTGGAATTTTTCTTCTGCGTATTTTGCGCTTTTGATTTTTGCCTTTAGGGATTCAACGTCTTTTTGCAGGTTGCCGCATTCCTTTTTGTGCTGGATGTTGTATTCCCTTATGTTGGCGTAGGAACTTGCGGGGTAATAGGCTATGTAGGTTTCTTCCGCTGCAAAGTTCAGCGCCTGTGAAAATATTTTGCATGCAAATAATATGGAAAGGAAAATTGTTGTCACTGATTTTTTCATTTGCTTTTCTCCGCTGGAATTTTATGCTTGCACTGGCAGTTCGCATACGATGAATGCGTTTCTTATGTGCCAGGCAAAGGCCGTCTTTTTTGAGATTGATTCAAGCAGCTTTGCAACCTGCCTTACGCTTTCCTGGCCAAGTTCTGCAAGAAGGAATGAGCCGTATTCAGAATTTTCTGTGTCGAACCACCTCTCTATTTCTTTTTGCGAGATGGTGCGCATTTCTTCGATTGTCTGCTGCCTTAGCGTAACTTCCAGGCCCTCTTTTTGCAGGGAACTTTTTATGTCTTCTGCGTTCCATGCAAAGAGGGGGTTTGAGCTGTTTGCAAAGAATTTTTTTTCTGCCTCTTCCATTTCTTTTAAGACGGGTTTGATTGCTTCTATGAATTCATCCGTGTATTCACCCGCGCAGACTTTTCTTTTTTCGCCGTCGTTGATTGTACCAAGAATTAGCGAAGATATGTGCTGGCCGCAGGAGGGGATTCTTTGCGAGATGATTATCCTTGCCTCTTTGGAAAGGAGAGACTCTTCGTCCTTGTTTACAGGGGAGCTTGTTTCTCCAAAGGCAATGTCCCTTCCTGATTTTTCTTTGCCAAAGAACATGTCTTTTATTTGCCGGGCAAACTCATATATGTCTTTTGCTGAGGAAAAAATGTCGCGGAAAAATAGCCTGTCAAAAATTGTGTCGCCAAAGCTTTTTGCGGCAAGGGCATAGTCCTTTGCATTTTGCGCAAGGTAAAGGCTTGGCTTGTCCAAATCTCCCAGCGTGGATGCGTATTGGCTTAGTATGTCTATTCCGCTTTGTGTGCGGCATGTTCCGCAGGTAAGACCTTCGGGGGTTAGCCTCATTATGTGGAAGAGGAGGAGTGCGTCGTCTGCGTTAAAGACAAGCGTCCTGTGGTGCCTTCTTAGTTCCGCTGCCTGAATCATTGTGTCGCGTATAAGGGTGAGGGTTTGCGCCCTGTTTGATTCAAGCCTTCTTCTCCAGCTTTTTTCCGCATTGTCCAGTGCCGAGGATCTTTTTTTGTCCGGCGGGGAAAAGGTAAGGTTTTCTTCTGTTTTTTTTAGGCCGTGCAAGTGCCCGCTTTTTTGCCACCAGCTTTCTTCGGGATTTTCTGCAAGTTCTGCACTTGGGTCGCTCGACTGTGAGTCTGTAAGAAGCGATGCTATCTGAAGCTCACGCCTTGAAAGAACTTCTTCGCGTATTTTCTTTTCGTAGCCCTGGGTTGTCGGCGTGTAGAATACCTTTCCCATTAGCGCGTCCGGCAGGTATTGCTGGGCAACCCAGTGGTCGCGGTATGCGTGGGGGTAAAGGTAGCCTGCTCCGTGGCCGAAACCTTCTGCATCACGGCTTGCGTCCCTAAGGTGATTGGGTACGTCTGCGTCTTCTTTTTCCACTGATGCAAGTGCGTCAAAAAATGCCATGGATGAATTTGATTTTGGTGCGGTGGAAAGATAGAGTGCGGCGTGTGCCAAGAAGTATCTTCCTTCCGGCATTCCAACCCTGTCGAATGAGGCGGCACAGCTTTGCACTACGGCTATTGCGTATGGATCTGCAAGTCCCGTGTCTTCGCATGCGCTGATTAGCATTCTGCGGAAGATAAAGTCTGGATCTTCCCCAGCTTTTACCATGCGGGCAAGCCAGTAACAGGCTGCATCCGGGTCGCGTCCCCTAAGGCTTTTTATGAAGGCAGAAATTATGTCGTAGTGGTAGTCTCCGTCCCTGTCGTAAAGCACGACCTTCTTTTGAATTGATTCCTCCGCACATTCACGGCTTATGTAGATTGTGCTTCCCCATGCCGGCTTTGGAACATTTGCGTTGGGTTCCCATTCAGGCGGGGTTGTCTCTACCGCAAGCTCCAGTGCGTTCAAAAGGCTTCTTGCGTCTCCGTTTGCGGTTTCGACCAAGTGCTCTAGGGCTCCTTCTTCAAACTGAACCTTGTAGTGGCCGTAGCCTCTTTCTGTGTCTTCAAGTGCTTGCTTTGCGGCGTTTAAAAGGTCTGCCTTTGTTAGCGGTTTTAGCTGGAAGACGCGGCTTCTGCTTACAAGTGCCTTGTTTACTTCAAAGAAGGGGTTTTCTGTTGTTGCACCTATTAGGATGATTGTGCCGTTTTCCACCCAGGGTAAAAGCGCATCCTGTTGGCTTTTGTTCCAGCGGTGAACTTCGTCTACAAAGAGGATTGTCTTTTTGCTGTAGAGCTTTCGCTGCTCTTCTGCTTCGGCAATGGCTTTTCTTATGTCTGCCACTCCGGTAAGGACTGCATTTAATGTGATGAAGTTTGACTTTGTGTGGTTTGCTATTACTCGGGCAAGGGTTGTCTTTCCAGAACCAGGCGGCCCGTAAAAAATTACGGACGTAAGCTGGTCGGCCGCAATGGCCCTTCTTAGCAAACGTCCTTTTCCTACGATATGATCCTGACCAATGTATTCGTCAAGGGTGCGAGGCCTCATTCTGGCTGCAAGCGGTTCATGCTGAATTTGGGGTGCGCCGAAAAGTTCATCCATATTTACACCATTTACACCGCTTGCGCTTTTCTTTTAGTTGCCGTCGGAGCTGCTGGAATCCGTACCGTCACGGTTCCAGGTGTTGCGCTCCCTGTAGTATGCGTAGAGACCAACTTCGTCAAATGAAATTGATGAATTTTTTACGGAGCCGTATATTGTCTGGTAGGCATATTCGTCCGTGTAGCCTTCCGGCTGCGTGCTGTCCAGAACGTATGTTGTGAATACACGGCCTGTTAGGATGGAAAGCGCGTTGTTTTCGCTCCTAAAGTCCGCTGTTCCGCCTGTTATGTTACCGGAAGAATTGATTGGCACACGCTTGATTCCTGTTGCTGTTCCCAGAAGAAGGTGGTCTGCCGTTACGCTGATTGAAAAAATCTGCCCGCAGTCAAGGTCGCGTGAACTTCCGCTTGCGTCTGGGTCAGTTCCCCAGTAGATGGAGTCATCGCCACTCTTGCCCCAGTAGTACATGGAGCCTTTCTTTGCAAGGGCATAGAATGTGGAGAATTTATCTCCCGCAGCCTTGCAGTATTTTGTGTTTGCGCTTTCTACAGTTGCGCTTGTACCCGAAAGACTAAATGTTTTTCCTGTTTCGCTTGAATCGTCATAGAAGCCAAAGTAGGCAATGCGCCCGCTCGCGGAGATTGTGCCGCCTGATGAATAGCTCTGCTCCTGGTTGTCAAAGAGCACAAGCTCATCGTCTTCGTCTATGTCGTTAAGGTTTACGCCCGGAACCGATACCCTGTTCCATGTCTCTCCGTTGGAGGAGCAATATATTGCAGCCCTGTAGGGAAGGTTTTCTCCCTCTGATTCGTCTGCCTCCCATTCAACTGCAAGGGCATAGATGTAGTTTGGGTCGGAAGCAAGGAAGGTGATTGTTCCGTCTGTAAAGCTGGTGGAAACTTCGCGCCACTGCTTGTTCTGTCCGCCGCCTTCGTAAGATGCAAGGGCTGGCTTTCTGTATATCATGTTGTTGCAGCAGTAGATGTAGTTTTTGAAAGGCACAATTGAACGGATGTCTCCGCGGATGCCGTTTGTCTCCAGCTCTACTTCGTTGGATATCATTTCGTAGATAGGGTCATGGCAAGAGGTAAGGAGGGCTGTTGCCCAGAGAGTTGCTATTGTAAGAATTGCTGGTAATATTTTTTTCATCTTTTTTCCCTTAAGTTAGAAGAAGTAGCGTGCTGTTATACCGGCATTGAAGAACTGCATCCAGATGTTTTTTTCTCCGGTTCCCCAGAATTTGCAGAACTGGGGCATAAAATTGTAGGAAGCATCCAGACCCAAGGACCAGCTGTCCGCTATCCTGTAGTGAATGCCCGCTTCCGGCCTAATAAGGAGGCCCGGCCAGTAGGTGTTGTTGTTGTAAGTTTCCCATGCGCAGCCAATGCCCAGCGTAAGTGGGAATTCAAATTTTCCCAGGGTAGGGTGGTAGCTTGCGGTTATTACAATAGGAATATAATTGAAGATATTGTCTCCAATCGTTGTGTTGAAGCCGAATATTACGTCTGCTCCGGCAGAAATTTCCGGCGTAATAAAGACGTGGTAGCCAAGCATTCCAAGGCCGCCAATTTTCATGTGGCCGTCGTCAAAGGGGTTGAGCGGGCGCATTGGAATGGAAAAATCAAGGCCTACCTTAAGAAACTGGTCGCCTTCATGGTTGTAAGCGGTGCTGTCGTAGCGTACAATTTTTTCTTTTTCGTGCTTTTCCTGAAGCTTCTGGTCATCTTCGTAGACATCCTGTGCATGGAGTGCAAGCGGAGAAAAGAATGCGATGGATGCCATCAGGCTAAGTATGGGTAAAATACGTTTCATAAATCCTCAAGTCTAGTAATTATCAAAAAAATATGTATAATAATAGCGAATTTGCCTTTCAAATTCAACACTTATTAAAAAAATGATGAGGTGCAAGGTTACATGAGCGCAGAGATTATTGACGGAAAAAAAATAGCAAGTGAAGTAAAGGCGGATGTGGCCGCAAAAGTGGCAGCCCTAAAGGAAAAGGGAGTTACCCCCTGTCTGGCAGTTATCCTTGTGGGCGACAACCCTGCAAGCGTAAGCTATGTTACCGGAAAGCGCAAGGCTTTGGCAGAGGCCGGAATGGCTGACCGCAGCATGGTTCTCCCGGAGACGACCAGCGAAGAAGAGCTTTTGGCACTTATAGAAAAGCTTAACAATGACCCTTCCGTACACGGAATCCTAGTCCAGTTGCCCCTTCCCAAGCACATAAACGAGCAGAAGGTTACGGACGCAATCTCCCCGCTAAAGGACGTAGACGGCTTCCACCCGGTAAGCGTAGGAAACATGCTCATAGGCTCAAAGGGATTTCTGCCCTGCACCCCGCACGGAATATGCGTAATGCTTAAAAAGATGGGCGTAAAGACGGACGGTGCCCATGCCGTTGTAGTTGGCCGAAGTAATATAGTAGGAAAACCGCTAGCCGTTCTTTTGACCCGCCGCGAATACAACTGCACTGTTACAATTTGCCACACAGGAACAAAAGACCTTGCTTCTTTTACAAAACAGGCAGACATACTCATCGTTTGCACAGGCCGCGTTAACACGGTAACAAAAGACATGGTAAAGCCAGGAGCCGTAGTAATTGACGTTGGCGTTAACCGCATCCCCGACGCAAGCAAAAAGTCAGGCTTCCGGCTTGCAGGCGACACGGACTTTGAAGGCGTAAAGGAAGTTGCATCCATGATAACACCTGTCCCCGGCGGAGTAGGCCCCATGACCATAGCAATGCTCATCTACAACACACTGGAAAGCGCAGAACGCTTTGCCTCCGGGCAGGCATAAATTGGCAGGCATAAATTGGTAGACATACAGAACACCCCTGACACGCGTGAAATTCCCCTGCAAAAGGTTGGCGTAAAAGACCTGCGCTACCCGGTACAGGTCTTGGACAAGGAAAACGGCTTTCAGCAGACTACCGCAAAAGTGAACCTCTTTGTAAATTTGCCCCGCGCATACAAAGGCACCCACATGTCCCGCTTTATAGAAATCTTCCACAAGCACCGCTCAAACCTTGGCATGAAGCAGTTTTTGGTCATGCTGGAAGAAATAAGGCAGTCCCTGGATGCCGAGCGCTCATTTGGCACAATGGAGTTCCCATTTTTTATGACAAAGACGGCCCCCGTAAGCCAGGCCCAAAGCATAATGAGCTACACTTGCACATACGAAGGAAGCGTATCAGAAGGAAAAAGCGACTTCCGCCTAAAGATTAGGGTTCCGGTTACAACGGTTTGCCCCTGCTCAAAGGCAATCAGCGACCGCGGTGCCCACAACCAGAGGGGAATCGTTACGGTTACCCTGCAAAATTCAAGCCTCTTCTGGGTGGAAGACGTAATACAATCTATAGAAGAAAGTGCCAGCAGCGGACTCTACAGCATACTAAAGCGGCCCGACGAAAAATTCGTTACCGAGCACGCCTACGACAACCCCCGTTTTGTGGAAGACGTAGTGCGCGAAGTTTTCCTTGCCCTCAAAAACTTTGTCAAGTGCGAAAAGCCCTTCAGCTACTTTAAGGTTGAGTGCGAAAACTTTGAAAGCATCCACAACCACAACGCATACGCCTGCACGGAATTCTGTGAATAAATTTTCTCTTTTTGGAGCGTATTGCTCGGTGTACTGTGCCCGGCACTCCGTGTCCGGTCAGACTCCATGCAATTTTTACCCTCTGTAAAGCAAGTAGCGCCATGGAGGGCGCATCATTACTTTGCAGAGGAACTGGTAAGTTTTCGCAAGAAAACTCATGGGTAAAAATTGCATGGATACAATTTTTACCCGCTTTCCGGTGCTTGCCCGCCTAACGGCGCGCGGCCCGTCACTCCGTGCCGGTCGCCTTCGGCCACCTACAATCGGGGCTAGGCTTTATTTGCAAAAGGCCGCAGAACAGCCGTCAACCCGGTAAAAAGTCAACCGTCATCCCGAACTTAGCAATTATGTCATTCTCGGGCTTAGCAATTATGTCATTCTCGGGCTTGACCCGGGAATCTTGTAAAAGCTGGCATTTTAACTTATACAGATGCTGAGTCAAGCTCAGCATGACGAGATAGGTGCTATCCCGAACACATCCAGTCCTGCACCCGCAGCATCGAAGGGCGGTCCCTGAGGCTCTCGAAGGGCATTCAAATTGTAGCGAAAAAAATTGAGCAGGCGTCATCCCGGTAAAAAGCCAACCGTCATCCCGAACTTAGCAATTATGTCATTCCCGGACTTAGCAATTATGTCATTCTTGGGCTTGACCCGGGAATCTTGTACAAGCTGGCACTTTAGCTTATACAGATGCTGAGTCAAGCTCAGCATGACGAGATAGATGCTATCCCGAACACATCCAGTCCCTGCACCCGCAGCATCGAAGGGCATTCAAATTGTAACGAAAAAAAATTGAGCAGGCGTTGCGGGCGGCGTTTGAGCCCGCAGAGGGGGTAGGCGGAAAGGGCAACAACGCGGAACAAATGACGGAAGCGGCTTGTTTTAAGAAGCTGTATTTGTATTGGGACAGACCCTGAATCAAGTTCAGGGTGACGGTTTTCTGTTCCGGGTGACGGTTTTCTGTTCCGGGTGACGGTTTTCCGTTCAGGGGACGGATGTTTGCTTCTTGTGTTTGCCGCTTTTGGCATTTTAGCTTACACAGATGCTGAGTCAAGCTCAGCATGACGAGGTGGCTGGCATTTTAACTTATACAGATGTCAGAATTACTGGCCTGCTAGTGCCTTCTGTGTGACGGTTTTAAACAAGCCTACGCCGCCATGGAGGGGCGCGCGCAGCGCGTTGCAAAGCAATGGAGCGATAGCGGAACCCCGGAACGGCGGTGACGCAATGCTTCTGGCGGTCGAATTAGCCAAAGCGTAAAATGGTAGAACAGAAAAAAGCACCGTCCAGAAAAAACTGCCTTATTCAATCAGAGTGCCGCGGAAGGTGTTGCCGTTTAGCGAATCCAGGTGGACTTTTACAAAGTGCCCGATTAGCGAGGGCTTGCCTTTGAATGCCACGCGCTCGTTCTGCTCGGTTTTGCCAAGAAGCTCAGTTTTGTCGTCGCGGCTGATTATGTCCGCAAGTACGGTGATGGTTTTTCCGACGCGTTCCTGCATGACATCGGTTGTTATTTTAAGCTGCAAGTCTATGATTTTTTGCAGTCGCTCTTTTTTTGTTTCAAGGTCAATCTGGCCGTCCATTTTTGCAGCCGGAGTTCCTTCGCGGGGGTTAAAGTAGTACATAAAGGCGCTTTCGTAGCGGACTTCTTTCATGAGGGAGTAGGCTTCTTTAAAGTCTTCTTCGCTTTCGCCGGGGAAGCCAAGCATTATGTCTGTGGAAAGCTGTATGCCCGGGATTTTTTCCCTGATTTTTTTGACTAGCTCAAGGTAGGCTTCGCGGGTGTAGCGGCGGTTCATCAGCTTTAGGATTCTGGATGAGCCGTGCTGGACTGCTATGTGGAGGCCGCGGCAGATTGTGGGGCTTTCTGGGTTTTCTTCTGCGCGTTTGGCAGTCTGGGCTATTGTTTCTATTAGTTCGTCGGAAAAGTCCTTGGGGTTGCTGGATTCAAAGCGGATCCAGCGGATTGGGGAAGCTGTTTTTTCTATGTGGGCGCAGATTGTCTGCAAGAGCTGGGGGAAGGTGATGGGGGTGCTGTTTGCAGATGCATTGACGGTTGCGGTTGCGCTAACAGGCGTGCCGTTTGCGGTTGTGCCAACCGTCACCCCGTCCGCATAAGCCCCGCCAGTTACGCCAACGGGTGTGCCGTTTGCAGACGCGGCGTTTTGTATGCTAACAGGCGTGCTGTTTGCGTTGTTTGCATAAGCAACGTTTGGTATGTTAACAGGCGCTCTGTTTGCAGACGCGGCGTTTGTTACGCCAACCGCCGCCCCGTCCGCAGAAGAGGCACCCCCTTTGCTAAAAGCCCCCCTGTAAGAATTCACATTCTGCCCCAAAAGCGTAATCTCCTTCACCCCACGGGAAGAAAGCACGTCCAGTTCAGCAAGAATCTCGTCAACAGGCCGCGAAACCTCCCGCCCGCGCACATAAGGCACAATGCAGTAGGTACAAAAATTGTTGCAGCCATGCATAATCGGAACAAAAGTGCTGAAAGCCCCCTCCTCATAAGAAACAGGCGCAAAAGTGTAAACCGGGTCTTCCTCAATCGGAACCGGCGACTTCCCTTCCTCCACCGCGCTTATAATGTCGCCAAATTTATTCTTCGCATAAGTCCCCACAACATAATCAACAACCGGAAAATCCTTCTGCAAAGACTTCAAAAGCCTCTCCGCCATGCAGCCCATAACAACTACAGTCAGCGGAACAGGCCCATTCTTCTCCACGTAAGCGGCTGCCTCTTCCATACTGCGGGTCTTTGCATCAGGAGCGGCATTCCGAACCTTCTTAAGCCCCGCGTAAAAACCCAGCCGGCCAAAAATCCGTGTCTCTGCCGTAGCCCTAACCGAACAAGTATTTATAATCACCATATCGCAAAGCTGTGCGCTCAAAGCCTTCTTCCACCCGCGCGAAATCAAAATCTGTTCTATAGAAGCAGACTCCGCAATATTCATCTCGCAGCCATACGTTTCAAAAAAATAAGTCATAAAGCCATTCTATGAAATTTTTGCCTTTACCACAATACAAATTGAATTTAAAAAATCACCGCCTGCCTTTTCTCTTCTTTTTTTGCTTTTTCTCTTCTGGACGGTACTTTTTTCTGTTCTACCATACTACTCTTTGGCTAATTCGACCGTCAGCCCCTTTGCGCCACCGCCCTTCCGGGGTTCCGGCATCCGCCTCCATTGCTCGCTCGAAGCTGCGCTGCGAGTTCGCAACCCGCTTACGCGGGCCCCTCCACGGCGGCGTAGGCTGGTGCGCCTTTTCTTGTTAGCCACTCAATTCTTTTTCTACATCTCCTCTGGCATTTTCCCCCCATCCATGCTATAACAAAAAACATGCAAGAACCCTTCTATAAAAACGGCCTAAAATTCACCTGCAAGCGCTGCTCCTTCTGCTGCGGCCACTCACCCGGCTTTGTCTACCTTTCAAAAAGCGACCTGGAGCGCCTCTGCGCATTCTTCAAAATCACGCCCGCCGACTTTGCCCAAAAATACTGCCGCTGGGCCAACTACTACCACGGCACCACCGTACTTGCCTTGCAAGAACAAAAGAACTACGACTGCATCTTGTGGAAGGACGGCTGCACCGCCTACCAAGCCCGCCCCCTCCAATGCTCAACTTACCCCTTCTGGTCATGGATGGTAAAAGACCAAGCCACCTGGAACGAAGTAGCCCAAGACTGCCCCGGCATGAACTCCGGCCAACTCTGGCCCAAAGACTACATAGACAAAACCATCACCGCCTACGACCAAAATACCCCCATCACCAAAGAACAATTCGACACCCTGTATTCCGCATAACGTTCCCAGCCCTCCAGCTCCCTGGAACTCGCAGCGCAGCTTCCAGCGGGCATCGAATCCCGGTCCCTGAGCCTGTCGAAGGGCCGTGAAAAAAAAAAACATCCGTCATCCCGAACTCGTTTCGGGATCTGTAAAAGCCAAAATCCGTCATTCCGGGCTCCGACCCGGAATCTGTAAAAGCCGACATTGCTTTGCTTAAAGAACTGTTCACTAGAGGTTAAATAATTATGTGCTACTCATTTGTACCCAAAAGTTCCATTATGGAAACACCAAGTACTCGCGCTATAACCACAAGCTCAATATCCGTAACAAATCTCTTTCCGCATTCAATCCTCTGAATTGCATTCTTATCAACGTCAATGCCGTTAAGCTGCAACTTGTCTGCCAGCGCACGTTGCGAAAGAGTAGGCTTCATACCTTTCCTAATCCGGGAAATATTTCCCCCGGAGAGATTATTCGAATCTCCGTTTTTATTCTTGAACATAACTAGTGCTGACATTCACTGATTGTCAACACAAAAATAATATGCTATAATCAAAAATGATTGACATTTAGTGAATGTCAACTTTTTAAAAGAATTTTATGACTCGGAGGCGAAAATGCCGTCATTCCGGGCTCCGACCCGGAATCTGTAAAAGATAAAATCCGTCATTCTCGGGCCCGACCCGGGGATCCGTAAAAGCCAAAATCCGTCATCCCGAACTTGATTCGGGATCTGTAAAATCTGGCATCTAAACTTACACAGATGCTACGCCAAGCCCAGCACATGCGGTCCCTGGAACCCACAGCGCAGCTTCGAGCAGCACAGTCGAAGGGCGTGAGAAAAAACGCCAATCCTTACAAATTCCTTTCCAAATATCTGCAAACTTCCTTCCGTATCTCGTCAGAAATTCCGCCAACCAAATTTTCTATAAAAACATCCTTGTCAAAAAGAACGGTATTCACCGGGCAGCCTTCTTCAATAAACAACTGCGAAGGCTTTATGTTGAGAGCGAGTGCAATTGCATCAATCGTTTCGGCAGAAGGAAATTTTGACTGAGCTTCAATATTCGTAATATATTTCGGATTCAGCCCGATTTTCTCCGACAAAGCCTCTTGCGTCAGCCCGCACTTCTTCCTGTAATAACGCAAATTCTGCCTAAAAATCTCTCGTATACTCATGCCAAAATTCTAAATACCCAATTCTGTTTTTGGTACCATTTAAAAGACGGAATTAAGATTAAATTTGACTAAATATGTCTTTTAGCCTATAATTTTAACATCTTAAAGAGGGAAAAAGTCTTTTTGGATAACAAATAAGTCTTTTAGAAGGATTTTGTGGCAATTTATGTACCACCCCCCCCAAAAAAAAGCGCCAAACTTGCAAAAAATATGGAGGAATTAATATGAAAAAAATCAGAATGGCATTATTTGCCCTTGCAACTTTAGCCCTTCTTGCCACAAGCTCAGGCTGCGGTGGCGGAGGCGGCGGTGGCTCCGATGATGACGATGATACCCCTTCTTCTGGAAGCGGCAGCGGAAGCACAACCACAAGCATACCTGCAGGTTTTGTGGCTGTTCCCGGTGCAACATTCGACGGAACAACCGCCATAACCGGCTCCTATTTATTCATTGCAGGACGCACGGTTACCATACCAAACCTTCTTGTTTGTGACCACGAGGTAACGCAGGGGGAATACGAGCAATATTGCAGCTACGGCGAAAGCTCACCAAGCACTAGGTACGGAAAAGGAAGCAGCTATCCTGCATACTACGTAAGCTGGTACGATGCCATAATGTACTGCAACAATAGAAGCCTTGCAGACGGAAGGACGCCCTGCTACAAAATAAACGGAAAGGCCAATCCTTCTGAATGGGGTACGGTTCCAACGAGCAGCAACTCAACATGGAACTCGGCAACATGCGACTTTGCCGCCAACGGCTACCGCCTGCCCACGGAAGCTGAATGGGAATACCTTGCCCGGGGCGGAAACCTTACCAACAGCGGCCAGACCACCTACAGCGGAAGCAACACAATAGGAAGCGTCGCATGGTATGATGATAACAGCGGCTCCAAGACCCACGAGGTAAAGAAAAAGGCAGCCAATGCGCTGGGCTTGTACGACATGAGCGGCAACGTAAATGAGTGGTGCTGGGACTGGGAGGATGGTTATCTTTACGACCCCGTAAGCACGAGCACCCCGTCCACTGGTGTCGCGACGGGTTCTAACCGCGTCTTTCGCGGTGGCAGCTGGTATGAATCCTATACGTCCCACTTCGCTGTCTCCTACCGGGACCGTGGCAGCCCGACCAGCCGCATTTGCCGCATCGGCTTCCGTGTTGTTTGTTCCAGGTCTGAATAATAAAGATTTACGCTCCGTGCAAGGAGCGCCCCAAGGGGCGCGAAAGCACGGAGCGCAAACAATTCAGTCACCCCCAAAACAAAAAACACCGTAATCCCAAAATCGCCCGGTCCCCGGAACTCGCAGCGCAGCCTCCGGCGGGCTCTCGAAGTGCGGTCCCTGAGGCTCTCGAAGGGCCGGTGTGTGCAGGGCAATGCCGGTACTTTGGCATTGTCCATGTAAAACCCGTCCTCCGCCATCCCGGAACACAAAAAAACGCAAAAAAATCCAAAAAAAATCCAAAATCCTGTTGACAGACCGGGGCGTGTGTGGTATATTCATTCTCACCGTCGCAACACACGGCGGTACGAAAGCTTGAAATGCCAAGGGACGGAAACAAAGACATAAGTACAGCAATTGTACGCAAGCCAAAGGAACACACACAAAGTCCGCGGAGAATCATCCGCGGTAACCAGCAATCCTAAGAGAAAATGAAAGAGCATTAGGGGAGCGCAACTTAATCAATGGTAAATCTTTTGGGCTTCGGCCCATGAGAATAAATCATGGAGAGTTCGATCCTGGCTCAGAACGAACGCTGGCGGCGCGTCTTAAGCATGCAAGTCGGGCGGGATCGTGGTGCTTGCACCACGTGAGA
>ODAI013826929.1_pt1 | contig 28000 bp, 24 predicted proteins | sample 1539321 | NCBI WGS metagenome assembly ODAI01 (sample SAMN02144231, study PRJEB22623) | gut metagenome | biome: sheep rumen | host: Ovis aries | place: New Zealand
GCACCAGATAATTGCCGTGTAAATCATATTGCATTTCATTTTATCCGCTTTTCCATAAAAAACGATGCAAAAATCAAAACAAAAAACTCCCCCGCCCATGACATTATTTGTCAACACCCCCGCCGTATAATCATCTTATAATAGCGAGGTGCTTGCATGAGATACTTAAAAGAAATCAAAGATGATGTCTACGAAAAGAAATTGATTGCGCTTTACAAAGGCATACCGGTGCGCCTGTACATGTGCAACCTAAAAAATGTTTACAGCAAGTCAAAATATTTTATGGAACAAAAATGGGATTCCCCATGCTTTGTTCATCCTTGCGCAAATTTTTTTGACACCGTCAAAGAGTATTCCATAATAATTGCCTACGATGAAAATTTCAAAAAAATGAGCGAAAAGGCTCAGAATATTTTGATCTATCACGAACTGGGGCATGTTCTGCAAAAAGATCCCGACAAGCGTAAACTGTCGGACGAGCTTGCCGCAGACAAATTTGCCATGGACAAAATCGGAAAAATTTCCAAAAAGCAGGCACGCCTTATGGCCGAATGGATTTGCCACTACGGAAAAAGGGGCTACGAAAATTCCTACAAAGAATTCGTCGAGCGCTTCACATAAAGTCCAGAATGGCCACATCCGTCCCCCTTGCTTGCAACCCATTGCGTTTTGTAATATATTCAATAATTGAATATGATGAACAGTGACGTAGCAACCTTGCAAAATATTGCGGACACCTTAAAGGAAGTGCCCCTGGCAAGCCAGCGTGTGCTTGCGGAAAATGCAGGAATTTCAATCGGGCTTATGAACGCCATCCTCAAGCGCTTTGTTGAACGCGGCTGGATTATGCTTTCAAATGTAAACCTCCGAAAGCTCTCCTATGCCATTACCCCCGCCGGTATAGCCGAACTTTCCGCCCGCAGCAGAACATTTGCCAAGCGCACTTTTGCAATTGCAAACAAATACAACGAAACCATCTGCAATGCCGTTGCCCAGGCCAAAAAAGAAGGCAAGGACACCATCGCACTCTACGGAAAAAGCTACATCAAATTCCTCCTGGCCTATGCCTGCCAGACACACGGAGTTGCATTCGTGGAAAAAGAAGCCACTTGCCCAGTTATGCAAAAAGCCTACTGCGTTGTCGGCGAACAGTGCTCAGAAGACGAGGCTGCCTGCCTAACAAGCCAGGGCTGCGTTAGCCTTTTGGACTTGATTGAAGGGTAGGGGGCGCGATGCAAGAAGAATCACCCGGAATGCATTTTTACTGCCTCTACATAAGGACTGGCCTTGAATGGAATTTCGTAGAAGAAATCCAGCCAAAACTTGACTCCCCGGACACCCCCTGTGGCGGAAAACTCTATTGCCTTGGCAAGCAGATGAAGCTAAAAAACGGCAAGGAATACAAAGACCCCATTTTCCCAGGCTACGTCTTTTGGGAAACGGATTCCCTTAACGGCTTGCATATTCTGCAGAAAGGCAAAGGCTTCCTAAAAATCCTTCCGCAGAACAGCGAACCTCACTTTTTGGAAGAAAAAGACGTGGACCTTATCCGCTCCTTCCTAAGGTACGGCATGATTGTTCCCATCGTCCATGTTGACTTTGACGTAAACGACAGAATCAAAATCCTTGACGGCTACTTTAAGGGTCAAGAAGCCCTTGTAAAAGCCGTGAACCGCCGCAACAAAAGGGTCAACTTTGAAGTTGAACTAATGAACGGCACCCACATCATTGGCCTAACCTACGAGCTTGTAAAAAAGCTTGACAAAAACTGACCTTGCCCCAGCTTGCTGGATTGTTCACAATCTGAATACATTGACAACAATTTCTACTTATAATAATATATATGCATTAAAGGCAACCACAATTCGGCACGGAGCTTGATTCAAGCACGTACACCGGGTGGCGAACACTTCTCTTTTAAGCAAGGGCAAAAATGACGCACTTGCCAATGGGGGAGGTGTCTTTAAAAACTGGGTGGAAGCTGTCAAAAGTCAACTTCAAAGTGGAATATGTTACTTTAAATATCGTTTATGGAGATTAGCTATTCCTATTATGAACAAGTTGACACTTATTAATACTAGCACTATTATATAAATTATGAAGCGTGTAATTACATACGGGACTTTTGATTTGTTGCACTATGGGCATATTAACCTTTTGAAGCGGGCAAAGGCTTTGGGTGATTATTTGATTGTTGCGCTTTCTACAGATGAATTTAACTGGAATGAAAAACGAAAGAAATGCTATTTCTGTTATGAAAAAAGAAAGCAACTGCTTGAAGCGATTCGATATGTAGATCTTGTAATTCCAGAAGAAAACTGGGAACAGAAAAAAACAGACGTAAAAGAATATCATATTGATACATTCGTTATTGGTGACGACTGGAAAGGAAAATTTGATTTTCTTAAAGAGCAATGCGAAGTCATTTATCTTGAAAGAACTCCAGAAATCAGTACCACGCAAATAAAATCAGATTTAAATAGCTCTAAAGTTTGCAGGGGAAAGGGGTGATGGTATAGGGCATCTGTAAGAACCCAAAAAAAATTATAAATTTCATGATCTGATAAAATTTTAAAATATGATTTTTGAAATAAATTTAGAAAATTGCTTAAATCTTACTGATTATAAAAGCTGCGAAATATTAGTAACTGGTTATTGAAATGTTGGTAAAGAACTTTCTAAGAATAAGCGGTTAAGAGTTTTCTCGATGTTTTGCTTCGCTATTTAGATTGTGCAACAATACAGAAAATACATCAATTTAATAAAGTACAAAAATTACCTGAGAATGATTCTGTCAGGGGACTTTTCTTTGAAGATAAACCAGTCTTTTCGAGTCATGTTTTTCTGAAAACCAATACTTTTTTCTCGGGGTGAGAGCAAAGATATTTTTGTACTTACAAATAAAAATGGATTTAATAAAGGAATAAGAATTAAAAAGTGGAAGAGTCAGAGAAAAATCTTGCAAAAAATACTTTCTTTCTTTATTTAATGAAGATAATAAGCTATATTTATCCGCTGTTTGCTTTTCCGTATATAACTCGGGTTTTGGGTGCTGAAAAATACGGTGTTGTTGTGTTTGCAAATGCTCTAATGACTTATTTTACAATAGTTTTGGAATTTGGATTTTTACTTTTTGCGACAAATTTATGTTCTTTGTTTCGCAATGACAAATCAAAGTTGGGGCATATAACAATTGGTATTATACAGGGAAAATTACTTATCGTAATATTGGAATTCGTCATTCTTTTTATATCATGTTCATTTGTTTCTTTATTTTCAGATAAAAAACTTTTTTTCTATCTTTCTTTTATTGCTGTAGCTTGCAATGCATTTTTGCCAGATTATCTTTTCCGCGGAATAGAGAGAATGAATATTATTACATACCGAGTTATTTTTTCCAAACTTGTGTATACTATACTTATATTCGTTTGCATACATAAACCTTCTGATTATCTTTTTGTTCCTCTTGCAACCGTTTGCGGTAATTTAATCGCAGTTATACTTACTTGGATTGATATTTATAAAAAGAAATATATTTCTATTGTTAAGGTGTCTCTTAGGGATACGTTAAACTATATTCAGAAATCGGCTCCGTTTTTTCTTTCTCGGGTTGCTGTTTCTGTTTATACAACATTAAATACTGTGTTGCTTGGCATGCGATTCCCAAGTGATGCAATGGGGCAATATGGTACTGCAAATTCAATGACTGGAATGTGCCGCCAATTACTTTCTCCGATTTCGGATAGCATATATCCGTATATGGTTCAGAAAAAAAATTATTATTTAGTAAAAAGAATATTGCTTATATTGGAACCAATCATTATTGCAGGTTGTGTTCTTCTTTTCTTTATTGCGCCTTGGCTTGTTGTGTTTGTTTGTGGAAAAGAATATTCGGATGCCGTTAAAATTCTTAGATGTATGATTCCATTGATAATTAGCGCTTTGCCCACATATCTTTTTGGGTATCCTATGTTAGGTGCTTTAGGAAATTTGAAAATGGCAAATCTTAGTGTTGTAATTGGAGCTGCGTTTCATATTGTAGGGCTTGTTTTTCTTTATTTTGTCGGATTGTTGAGCTTTGTCACAGTTCCTCTCTTGACGTTTTGTACTGAGAGTGTAGTCTTATGTATAAGACTCTTTGCAATTAATAGATTATTGCATGGGGGGAGGGGGAATGATTATTGATATAATAAAAAAAAGGAATGAAAATACTTTATGATAATATTTATGATAAAATCTGTAATATGGTTTGTTTTACATGTATTTTGGTTTTTTCCTCTTAATACGAAGCGTATTTATTTTTCAGCATTTCAGGGGCATCAATTTTCTTGTAATCCAAAATATCTTTATCTTTATATTCTTTCGCACAACAAAGAAGGCTATTCTTTTGTCTGGGAGTTTCTAAACTTATCAAAATCAATGTTAGTTCCCGATGCTAAAGTTGTTAAGTCCAAGACTTTGCAAGCTCTGGTCTATTGTTTATCCAGTAAATATATTATTACCAATACGGAGTTTCCTTGGTATATTCCACTACGTAAATCTCAAATTTTATTACAAACATGGCATGGAGGAGGTGCCTATAAAAAAGTGGGGATTGCCGCAGGGTGGGGGGCTGTTGCTAACCTAGAACAAAAATTGAATTCAAGACAAATTGATTTATATGTATCTTCTTCAAAAAAGTTTTCCGAAGTTCAATCTTTTTCTAAATGTGTTCCAATAAATAAATTTATAAATACTGGAATGCCTAGGAATTCATTTCTTTTAGATAATATAATTGGGAAGAGGAAATCAATTTTAGCCAAAATATCTTTGCCAGATTCTTGTAAAGTTGTATTATATGCACCTACATATCGTGGTGTTCCAAAATTTAATAATACAAGAATTGATACATATGAATATATTGATTATACCAAGCTAAAAGAATCTCTTGAGAATAAATTTGGTGGGGCATGGATTGTGTTATATAGGGGACATTATTTTTCTTCTGGAGGTTCTTTGATTTCAAATTCTGAAGTTATTGATGTTACGGACTATGAAGATATGCAGGAGCTATTATATATATCAGACGTGCTTGTTACTGATTATTCATCGTCTATGTGGGACTTTTCTCTTATGGAAAAACCTGTTCTGATTTATGCAAATGATATTGATTCATATGATGTCGAAAGGGGTTTTTATACCAGTCCATATGAATGGCCATTTCCTTTTGCGAGGAATAATAAAGATTTGGATAGGAATATCATAAATTTTAATTCAAAAATCTATATTGAAGAAGTAAGGCGATATCATAAGAATCTTGTTTCTTATGATTGTTTAGATTCTTGTAAAAAAGTTTATGATTTTTTAGGGATTATGACTGAATGAGTATAAATATTTTTTTCAAACAATAAAAGTGTGGATTTGAATTTTTAACAGAATACTTGACTATTGAATGCGTAATAATATATGAACTTTTTCGATTTTTTGAGTTATGGACATATTAATATTTTAGAATGTGAAAGAAAATTGAGTGAATACTTAATAGGTGTGCTTAGTACGATGATTTTAACTGGGATAAAAAATGATAAACAATTTCTATGTCCTTTGGTGCATTGATTTAGTAGCGACTGAAAAATCCAGAGGACAAAACTAATAGATATAAAAGAATATCATGTCGATTTTTTTTATTGCTGACTGGGAAGAAAAATTCGATTTTTCAAAAAGCAATGCGAAGTTGTTTGTTTAAAATGAACTCCAGAGGTGGTCTGATGCAAATAAAGAAAGGTTTTTATGGGGAATAATAGAATGTTGCTTTCATCTTTATAGAGGCGATGATATGGAAAAAATACGTGAGATGCAGTTGTTAATTGTTGAGATGATAAAAGATATAGACATGCTGCTTAAGAAAAATAATATAAAATATACCTTGTTAGGAGGAAGTGTTCTTGGAGCAGTGCGACATCAAGGTTTTATTCCTTGGGATGATGATATGGATATTGGAATTATGCGAAAAGACTATGCTCGAGCAGAACGTATTTTAACAAATCTTGATAAATATGTTTATGAAAGTGCTGAAAAACATATAATTCCTGATGCTCCAACAGGACATTTGCATCTTGTTAATGAATACTATCCTATAGAAAATTCTCCGACAATTGACATTTTTGCTTTGGATGGTGTACCAAAATCAAAAAATAATAGAAAAATATTTCGTATTCTTGCAAATATACATCATTTATCTGTTTTGAGAATACCACCTAAAAATAGAGGTGTGTTTGCAAAAAAGATAATAATGATAACTCTTCTTTTAATTCCTAAAAAACTGATGGATTTTATTCAAAAAATTTCATTAAAGTGTATTATAAAGATAGGAGAAAAAAATAATGAGTGTACAGGAAATATATGGGGGTTCTGGGCTGAAAAGGAATATTTTGAAACCAGGATTTATACTGATTTAATTAATTTAAAATTCGAGAAATTACAGCTACCGGTGCCAAAAGAATATGATGCCTATTTAACTCAACTGTATGGAAACTATATGGAATTGCCACCAGTAGAAAAAAGAGTTCCTAAACACAAGAAGTTTTAACCCTATATTTGGATAATCATGAGAGTGAAATATTTTTATGTATGATTTTATTTTTGTTGGTGCAGGACTTTTTTCTGCGGTTGTGGCTCACGAGGCCTTGAAACATAAGAAACGTTGTATTGTGATAGAAAGACGAGCGCATATTGGTGGGAATATCTATACCAAGAACGTGAATGGTATCAACGTACATAAGTACGGTGCGCATATTTTCCATACGGATAATAAAGAAGTCTGGGATTATGTGAACCAATTTGCGGAGTTTAACAGATATACAAATTGTCCTGTTGCAAACTACAAAGGTGCGCTCTACAATCTTCCGTTCAATATGAATACATTTGCTAAAATCTGGAGTGATGTGGTTACTCCAGAAGATGCAAAAAAGCGTATTGCAGAGCAAGCTTATGAGATGGCAGGTAAAGCTCCCCAGAATCTTGAGGAGCAAGCAATAAGTCTTGTCGGGCGCGATATTTATGAACGGCTTATAAAAGGCTATACCGAAAAGCAATGGGGTAAAAAATGCACAGAACTTCCCGCTTCGATTATAAAAAGATTGCCTGTTCGACTAACTTTTGATAATAATTATTTTAATGATCGTTATCAGGGGGTCCCTGTTGGTGGTTATACACAAATAATTGAAAAAATGTTTGATGGATGTGATATTAAGTTAAATACAGATTTTTTTGATGACAAAGAAAAATGGCTTGATATGGCTGATAAGATAATTTATACAGGTACAATAGATAAATTTTTTGACTATCAGTTTGGAGAACTTGAGTATCGCTCATTACGTTTTGAAACTGAAAAAGTTAATGTTGAAAATTATCAGGGAAATGCTGTAATTAATTACACGGATATAGAAACTCCTTATACTCGGATTATAGAGCATAAGCATTTTGAGCCAGAGAACCTTTCGTCTCTAGAACAGCCTGTTACGATTATTACTCGTGAATATCCAGCTAACTGGAAGCGGGGTGATGAACCATATTATGCTGTAAATGATGAAAAAAACACTGCACTTTATTTAAGATATAAGACTCTTGCCAGTAGGCAGAATAAAGTAATTTTTGGAGGGCGCCTTGGTATGTACAAATATTTCGATATGGATGATGCGATTCTTTCTGCTTGGGGATTGATTAAAGAAATTTTTTAATATGACAAATTGCTTTTTTTAGAAATAAACGGCTTGTATAAAGGAAAAATAAAATGATAAAAAATTTAGTCTCGATTATTACTCCCTGTTATAACGGAAGTAAATATGTCGCAGAAACAATAGAATCTGTTCTAGCACAGACATATCAAGATTGGGAAATGTTTGTTGTGGATGATGGTTCTAAGGATAATTCGGCAGAAATAATCCAATCTTATGTTGATAAAGATAGTCGAATTCATATTATCAGACAGCTTAATGGGGGGTCTGCAAATGCACGTAATCATGGACTCCGCATGGCAAACGGTCAGTATATAGCCCTTCTTGATTCCGATGATTTGTGGAATCCAGAATTTTTATCTGAGCAGATTGATTTTATGAAAAAAATGAATACTCAATGTGTATATTCTTCCTATGAACGTATTGATGATAATTCTAAAGAATGTCTTTCCCCTTTAATCTGTAAGTCTTCTGTTACATACAAAGATATGCTAGTTAGAAATTATATTGGCTGTCTTACTGGTCTTTATGACTGTTCAAAAAAAGGAAAAATCTATCTTCATGAAGAACTTAATTCAATTCGTGATGATTATGCATACTGGCTTGATGTGGTAAAAGTAAGCAAAATAGCTTATGGAAATCAGAAGGTTCTTGCAAAATATCGGGTTTTGCAGAATTCAACTACAGGGAAGAAGAAGAAGCTTATAAAAGCACAATATAGATTTTATAGAAATTACCTTAAGTTAAATCCCCTTGTAAGTTTTGTAAATACAATTCATTGGGGAATAGCAGGAATCATTAACTTCTCGAAATAACAAACGGAGTTTTACTATGACCATAACAATAATTGGAGGTTCGGGGTTCGTTGGAACTAGACTCGTAAAACGTTTGCTTGAGGTTGGGTATGTTGTAAGAATTGCTGATAAAAGGAAGAGTTCAACATATCCTGATCTATGGGAACGCTGTGATGTTCGCAATTCTCCACGAGAAACAAATGAATATCCAGAGAGCTTAACGGATGCTGCGAGTGCACCTGGGAAAGACGAGGAAGCAAAAAGGGCAATGCCGATGCAATCTCTGTTAGATGTTCTGAAGGGAAGCGACGTTGTAATTAATCTAAGTGCTGAGCATCGAGATGACGTAACTCCAAAGTCGTTATATGATGCAGTGAATGTTAATGGAAATGAGAATGTGCTTGCTGCCTGTACGGAACTTGGTATTCACAAAGTGATCTTTACAAGTTCCGTTGCTGTTTATGGTTTTGCTCCTGTGGGTACTGATGAAGCAGGTAAAATAAATTACTTTAATGATTACGGAAGGACGAAATATCTTGCCGAGGGAAAATACAGAGAATGGGTAAAAAAAGATTCTTCTAACTGTGCAGTAATTATTCGGCCAACTGTAATTTTTGGCGAACAGAATCGCGGGAACGTATATAATCTTCTTCGACAGATTGCATGTGGAAAATTTCTTATGGTCGGAAAAGGCACTAACAGAAAAAGCATGAATTATGTGGAAAATGTGGCTGCTTTCATTGAATATGAACTTAGTCATGACACTGGGTCTGGTGAATATCTGTACAACTACTGTGATGAGCCTGCTTATGATATGAATCATCTGGTCCTGGATTGCTATAAGGTATTGGGAAAAAAGAAAAAAAAATTAATCCACTTTCCATATTGGCTTGCTTATTGTGTGGGGCTTTGTTTTGATTTTCTGGCATTTATTACACGCCACAAGTTTGCTATTAGTTCAATTCGTATAAAGAAGTTCACGCAGAATACCTACTTCGTAGGAAACAATATAAAGAAAACAGATTTTATTGCTCCTGTAACTCTAGAGGAAGGTTTGCGGCGTACAATTGATTATGAGTTTGTCCGTAAGGTACAGGGGCAAACTTTTACTTGTGAATAAGAATATTAGATGCAGAAAAAAAGTTAAAAGGGGTCTTTTTAATCATAAAGAAACTGGAAAATTCCTCGACGGCAGAATGTAAATATTTTAAGCCATCTGTTCAATCGTGCAGATGGCTTTTTTATTTCACCGTCCACTTGTCTTAAATAACGCTGTTCCAAGGAAAGAGATTTCCATATTGTGTTTTTAACTTGTTCTGACCGGTATAGATTACATTGCATTTTTCAGAAGATGATGCAGACAGGGCAGCCCACAGCTTTAGGTTTTTGAAATACTCGGGTGAGTAAGTTTCTCCTGCTTTTATTTCCCATGCTACTGGACTTTCTTTTCCATTATCTGAAATTGTATTTTTAATCAAATCAATTTCAACTCCGTTTTTATCGCGCCAGAATGATAGGGCAGGCTCTTTTCCATGGTTGAATGCATCAGTCCGGAATCGATTTATGGCAAGGTTTTCAAATAAATTTCCCCTTAAATAATGAGATTTTAGCTGTGCAGCGTTCTGAATTTCTAAAAGAGAGCATGCCAAACCTGTGTCTGCAAAATACAGTTTGGGGCTTTTGACTATGCGTTTTGTGTAGTTGCGGTAGTCAGGCTTTAGCAAATAAATTATGAAACTTGTTTCAAGGAGCGAAATCCAAGTCTTTGCGGTTGTGGCTCCAATTCCGCAGTCATCGGCAAGATTTTGGATGTTCAGCAGTTGTCCGATTCTGCCGGCGCAAAGCTTTATAAAACGGGTGAAAGTTTCCAAATCACCAATATTCCTTAGTTGCCGGACATCTCTCTCAACATATAGATTTATGTAATCCTTATAAAACTGCTCTGGTGGAATATGTGCGTCAAAAATGCGGGGGTAGCCGCCAGTAAAAATTTGTTCTTCAATACTGGACGGAAGAATGTTTGCCTGTTTTTGCTCCTCGTATGAAAATGGAAGCAGTTTTATTATTGAAGTTCTGCCAGCAAGACTTTGCGAAATGGAAGCAATTAAATTTAAATTTTGTGAACCTGTAAGAACATACATACTTTTTTTTCCTGCCAAATCTATATGAGTTTGCAGATAAGAAAACAAGTTGGGCACTCTCTGTACTTCATCAATTATGGTGCGTTCTGGATAAGTTGATAAGAAGCCCTTGCAGTCATAAAGGCAAAATTCCCTGATTTCTGGGTCTTCAAGAGAAACATAATCCCAATCTGGAAGCATTGTTCTTGCAAGCGTTGTTTTTCCAGATTGCCTCGGACCTGTAATCGTAACAGTCGGGTACATATTCAAAAGTGAAATTAAATGATTGGAAATTAATCTCTTTACCATGATTGTAGTATACTGGACAAAATCACTTTTGAAAAGTGGATTTGTCCAGTTTTTTTAAGGCTTCGAAAAATTGCATTGCTTATGCAATTTGTATACTTGAGTACTCAATTTACATAAAAATTATCTTCTATCCTCACTTCCTATCCAACTCTCTCCCCAGCCATTTGTAATAGACAAAGCATAAAATAATTCCAAACACGGTGGCGCTTGGGGCTGCGGCACCGATTCCTGTTAGGCTTGCATTTTCGCGGATGCTCATGAAGTAGGAAATTGGCAGGCGCAGCAGGAAGGTTTGCAAAAGGCCCTGAATCATTACGAAAAGGCTTTTTGAGTGTCCGTTGAAATAGCCCAGGTAGCTGAACAGGATGCAGGTTATGATGGCTTCCGGGGAAAATCCCCTAAGGAATTCAAATGCTCTCTTGATTACGGCGGGGTCTTCTGTAAAGAGAGAGGCAAGGCTGTCGCCAAAGAAGAAAATTGCCAGCATGACAGGAAGTCCAATCGCAGCTCCAATTCCTTGGCCAATAAGCAGTCCGCTTCTTGCGCGTTTTTCGTTTTCCGCACCAACATTCTGCGCAACAAAGGGCGCCATGCTCTGCATGATGCAGAGAGGAAGCAGCATTATGAATCCCTGGATTTTTTGAGCAACACCATAGCCAGATGATGCGTCAAGGCCAAGTCGGTTTACAAAGGCGCAGAGGGCAAGAAAGCTAAAGTTTGTCAAAACTCCCTGCACCGTTAGCGGAAGCCCCAGCTTTACGAACTTGTTGATTTCGCTTCCAAAATTCAAGTGTCTTCTTTCTATTTTAAATGGTATGGAACGCTTTTTTATGATTGCGAGCGACAGCACTACGCTTACCGCCTGTGCCACAACTGTTGCAATGGCTGCACCCACAACATTCATCTTAAAGACTGCAACCAAAAGCAAGTCTCCTGTTACGTTCACTGCACATGCTATTGCCACAAAGATGAGCGGAGTGTTTGAGTCACCCATTCCGCGGAGCATGGCGCTTATAAAATTGTAGAAGGTGATGAAAATAAATCCCGCACCACAAATCCTTATGTAAAGAACCGTAAGTTCAAGAGATTCCTCTGGAGTCTGCATGATGATTGCAAGAGGCCGCGCAAGAGGTACGATAAGAACCGTAAGTACCAGAGAAATTGTAAGAAAAAATACAACAGCATTTGAAAGCAGCTTGTTCACCAGCTCAAACTGTTTGCCACCAATGTAATTTCCCAGCAGAACCGTTACACCCATCGTTATTGAGTTTAAAAGCATGGTAAAAAGGTTCATAATATTTCCGCCAACCGCAACTCCGCTTATTCCCGCCGTTGTCCCAAAGCGTCCTACAATGAGCATGTCCACCGCACCGTAAAGTGACTGCAGCACTAGCGAAAGAAGGATTGGCAGCATAAAGGCCACCATCTTTACCGCAATGCTTCCCTGCGTAAAATCCTGCTTTCCCTTTATTTTTATATCTGAAGTTCTTTCCATGCGCGAAGTATAGCACAAAAAAATATTTTGTAAAACAGCCGGGCCTTTTGTAGCTTGCACGTTTGAAGTTTTCACCTTGTGTTTACAAAATGGAAGGAAAAAGTTATACTTTAAATATGAAACTAAAGACTCTAATTTTAATCACAGTCCTTGTTTTTTCCTCAGGTTTTCTTTTTGCAGAAGAAGTTGATGCCTGCGTTTCCCTGAACCTTAATTTGTATGCCTTTAAGGTTGATGATTCTTGCATTGATGAAGATGACGATCCTAGCGGCATTAACGTGGATATAAATGCTGCTTTTGATATGACTCCCTATTCTTATATTGGCGGAAATATTGGGCTGCCCTTCTGGTTGTGGGACTTTTTAACAACGGACAGTGAAACGTATGAAAAGAAGGATATAACTGTAAATCCTTCAGACAAGATTTTTACCTTTTCGCTTACCTCTGGCCTTGATTATAACTTTCTGGATGTTATCCGGCTTGAAGCGTATGTTGAGGCTGGCTTTATTTCCAACAGCTGGGCTGGCGGAGCGGGGGCAAGTGCTTCTTTGTTTCTTATAGGAGCGGGAGATAGCACCGGCTTTGGCCTGAGGGTTGACTACGGCTACTACTACGGCTATTCCGTAGAAATTCACGAATGGGTTCCTTTCCAGAAATTTGCCCTTGGGCTTGTATTTAAGTCTGCATTTTAGAATTCAATACCCCGAGGCTCTGCGTCGAGTGTTGGTGATTATGATACAAATATTTTAAAGGCTCCTGCAATAGCGGAATCCAAAATAAAAATGGGGAATGTAGGGGTGGCTGTTGTTAAAGCGTCTTGTTACAAGGCAGTCGTATGCCGGGTCAAACCAGGAGCCTCCTCTAATAACCCGGGAAAGGCCGGTTTTTCCGCCTGTGGGGTTGACCACTTCTCCGTCTTCAATATTGTAGTCGTACCAGTCGTAGAGCCATTCCCATACGCTTCCCGACATGTCGTAGAACCCGATTGAGTTGGGCAGTTTTGTTCCTACCTCGTGAGTCATGCCATTGGAGTTTCCCCGGTACCATCCATACTTGTCCAGGTTCTTGTCCATGACCAGGGAGTTTTTTGTGTTAAGGACATCAATCAAGCCGTCCGTGCTTGTTCCCGAAAAAGACTTGAACCATTCAGTGCTTTGGTAGGCTGCTCCCCTCGCAGCAAATTCCCATTCGGTTTCTGTGGGCAGCCGGTATCCTTTTTTTGTCTGGTTTACAACAGGGATGATGCGTGCTTTTAGGTCTTCTTTGGTATAAATGTTTTTACATTCTGAGTCGGAATAATAAACGCAGTCTGATTTTTTCATCGTGCGCTCTGTAAGAAGGTTGCAAAATACAATTCCTTCAAACCAAGTGACTGTTTCTACTGGGCGGAGAAGGGGTTTTTCGTCTGGACAGTCGGAAAAATATTTTTCTCCAAGGTTTTCCTTCTTAAAAAGGGCTGGATTGTAGCCCATGATTTTTTCAAAGAGTTCCTGTGTAACAGGATACTGCGCCATGGCAAATGGGCTTAGCGTAATTTTTCTTTTGCCTGTAAAAAGTCCGCGGAAGGTTTTGTCCATGTGTTCTGGAACAATTGAATTCCAGTTTGTGTCGTCACTTGTACTTATGGTAACTTTTTTTCGCGGTGGAATGACGACAACTTCGCTGGTCTTGGAAAATTCCTTTGCGTCAATAATGATGTTGCCCCTTGCGGATGAACCTGGTGTGCAAGTCTTTCTAAAGTTCATCATTGCAATAAAACCTGCAAGAAGAACAAATATGGTTATGACTAATATTTTTTTTCTGTGCTTTTCCATTTGCACCTCTTTTTATTTTATATGATTGTACTGATGCTGTAAAGAATATTTTGTATGGTGCAAAGGCTATCTAAAAATAATCCGTGCCAACTTGTTTTGCATGTGAATACGGATTTTGTTTGTGCAGATGCGGCAGGGGGCGTTGCGGGGGTGTCCCCCGCAGAAGGGGTAGCGGAAGACGCGACAAAGCGCAAGCGACTCGTGGCTGGAGCGAGGGGAAGGCTTTCCCCCTTGTATTTGGCGTAATGGAATGGTCATGGAATGAAAAAAGGTCTTTCAATAAAAGCAATTGTGGGTTATAATGGAAGATAGCATTTGTTGCATCTTGCGAAAGGAGATTTGCATGAATAGTAAGGGTAATAATGGCGGTAAGTCCAAAGTTGGGAACGTCATAAAAAATATAACTCCTCGAAGAATTTACATGACTCTGGGCTTCGTGTTTTTTATCTTCTTATATTTTATTGCAACGGCATTTGTTTCCAAGGCAATACATTCGCAGGGCACCATTTCTATTTTTGGCAGCAAGATGCCGTTTTTTGCTTTTGCCGGTGTTTTTTCGGCCCTTGCAAACCTTAGCATTATCCTGTTGGTTTTTATTTTTGGAAAGATTGGCTTTGTAACCGCCCTTGTAATTCTTCTTGGGCAGTTTCCTTTTATTTTCTTTCACATGATTGGGCGCTACAACGCAGGCTCTTTTTCCGGTATGTTCATCAACATACTGACCATTGTTGCTATATCAATCATCTATATAAACAACAGCAGGATTAAGAAGTACCAGGAGCACATTAGGCAGCAGATTGTTAGCGATCCGCTTACGGGTCTTCCCAGCCGCTTTGCATGCAGCGAGACCATGAACCGCTACATAAAGAACAGCGAAAAGTTTGTGATTGTTTCCGTGGACATGAACAACCTAAAGGCCATAAACGACACTATGGGATATGAAGTTGGAGACAAGGTTCTGATGGAGCTTGCAAGCCGCCTGTCTTCCATAACGGAATTTAGGTCGGAGTCCAAGCGCGATTTTTTGGCACGTCTTGGGGGCGGTGAATTCTGCCTTCTTTTGCGTGACTATGAGGATGACAATGATATTGTAGAAATAATCCGTCTGTACGAGGCGGAGATAAAGCGCAAGATTACGATTGACGGTTACGACTATTTTATGACCGCAAACTTTGGCTATGCGGAATACTATCTTGATGCGGACAACGAGAGTTCCCTTTATTCTAGCGCGGATGCAGCCCTGCACGAGATAAAGCGTTCCGGTGGGGAAAGCAACATCCTTCACTACAGCAAGGAGCTTCTTAAGACTGCCAGGTTCCTTGAGATGGAAAGGAAGATTAGGGCTGCCCTTCAGGACGATTCATTTTTGTTCTATTTGCAGCCCCAGTTTGACATGTCCCACAAGCTGCGTGGTTTTGAGGCTCTTGCTCGTCTTAAGGACAAGAACGGCTCTTTTATAAGCCCTGCTGAATTTGTTCCTGTTGCGGAAGAGGCAGGAATTATTGACCGCATAGACATACAGATTTTTAGAAAGGCGGCATGCTTTTTGGGGGAGCTGGTAAAGAAAACTTCTTCTGACCTTATGCTTTGCACCAACATTTCTGTAAAGCACTTGATGAAGAATAACTTTATAGAAGAGATTCAGGCGGTTTTGGAGCAGAGTTCTCTTCCTCCAAAAAACGTGGAGATAGAGATTACCGAATCAATCATGATTGAGTCTGCGGAAAAGGCCCGCCAGTGCATAGACAAGATAAGGAGCCTGGGGATGAAGGTTGCCATTGACGACTTTGGCACGGGCTATTCTTCCCTTAGCTACCTGAACAAATTCCCGGTGAATATTCTAAAGATAGACAAGTCTTTTATAGACCAGATAGATTCAAGCGAGTCCTCCCAAAAATATATCGAGGCAATTATTTCCATTGGCCACATCCTGAATCTGGAAGTTGTTTCTGAGGGTGTAGAAACGGACGGCCAGCTGGAAAAGCTTAAGTCTATTGGTTGCGACTATATTCAGGGCTACATCTGGGGTAAGCCAATGCCACCGGATGATGCGGGCAAATTGTTGTGATTTGAGCTGATGATTTGGCAAAATTTTTATATTTTTCCTGTTGACATTTATCTGTAAAAAATGATAAAATAATTCTATCATGAGAAACACAACCCGTTGGGCGCAGAAAATCAATAATTCCTCGTTGGCATACCTCTATTATGGCTTTTATTGGTTCTCATTTTCCTTTACAGGATTGCGCTGTATGCGGAAGGCATAGTGCCTGTTGATTGTGTTTGCTTTTTGGGTGAATAACAAGGACCTTCCGCAAAGGAGGGTTCTTTTTTTTTGGCTTACGGCTTTTGACTTGCGGAAAGGCCTACCGCGAATGTCTGGCAAAGCCGTAAGGTAAGCTGTTTATAATTATAGGAGTATAGATTATGATTATCGTATTAAAGAAGAACACTGCAAAGTCAGACGTTGATTCATTTGTGAGCGACGTTAAGAAAATGGGGCTTGACGTTCACATTTCAACAGGTGTGGACAAAACCGTCATTGGCCTTTTGGGAGACACGTCCAAGCTTGACCCGGAAGATTTTCTTGCAAAGGATATCGTTGAATCTGCCGAGCGGGTTTCTGCCCCCTACAAGATGGCAAGCCGCAGCTTTCATCCGCAGAACACTGTTGTTACGATTGGCGGCGGTCAGAGCGGGGTGAATTCCTGCACGATTGGCGACGGAAAAACTGTTCCGCTTATTGCAGGCCCCTGTTCCGTTGAATCCGAGCAGCAGATTATGGATGCGGCCCGCGCTGTAAAAAAGGCAGGTGCAAGAATCTTGCGCGGTGGTGCATACAAGCCCCGCACTTCTCCATACAGCTTCCAGGGCATGGGGGTTGAAGGACTAAAGCTTCTTTCTGCCGCAAAGAAAGAGACTGGTCTTCCTGTTTGCACAGAGCTTATGGCAATTTCTGAGCTAAAGTATTTTGACGACGTTGACCTGATTCAGATTGGTGCCCGCAACTTCCAGAACTTTGACCTTCTAAAGGAACTTGGCAAGTGTGGAAAGCCTGTTCTTCTAAAGCGCGGTCTTTCCGGTACAATCACAGAGCTTTTGATGAGCGCAGAATATATCATGGCAAACGGAAACGAAAACGTGATTCTTTGCGAAAGGGGAATCCGTACCTACGACAACTACACCCGCAACTGCCTTGACCTTAGCGCGGTTCCATACCTGCACAAGGTTAGCCACCTTCCTGTTGTGATTGACCCCAGCCATGCCTGTGGTATCCGCTGGATGGTTGGTGAGCTTGCAAAGGCTGCAATTGCAATTGGCGCAGACGGCCTTGAAATTGAAGTCCACTGTGATCCGTCTAAGGCTCTTAGCGATGCTTCCCAGCAGCTTACTCCTGCCCAGTTTGAAGAGCTTACGGTAAAGCTTGGAAAGATTGCAGCGGTTGACGACAGGACTATTTAGGACGTAGTCCTACTTGCTCTACTTCCAACAAGGAGCGCCATGGAGGGCGCGTCATATCTTGGCAAGGAGGCCATTTTTTACGAGCTTTGCGGGGTTTTGGCATTCGCCTTCATTGCTGGCTTGGTGCCAGCAACCCGCCTTTGGCGGGCCCCTCCAATCCCTGCCGTGCCTACTTTTTTAGCAGGCATGTTTTTTGCTAAGTGCTAGTTTGTTGCGCGGATTGCTTCGATTATGCTCATGTATTTTTGTCCGTGCTTTTCATAAACAGGAGCCATTGCTTTTTGAAATTCTTCGTAGGCCTTTGGCGTAAGCTGGATTACCTTGCAACCGTTCTGCCTTGCAATTTGTTCAGAAGCAGCTTCCTTTTCCTTCCATTTTTGAATTTCAAATTCCTGTGTCTGCTTTGCAACGCTTTTGATTATTTCCACGTCCTTGGGGTCCAGCCTGTTCAAAACCTTTTTTGAGGCAATGAGAATTTCTGGAACGCGGGTGTGGGAGTCCAAGATAAAATAGGGGGCAATGCTGTAGTCGCCGTTGCTTTCGTAAGACGGAAAATTGTTTTCCGCACCGTCAATAATGTCGTTCATTATTGCACCGCGGATTTCTGTCATGTTAAGGCCAACGACTCCTTTTGCGCCCAGAGCCTCGCACATGTCCAGCATAAGTTGGCTGTTTTGAACGCGGATTCTTAACCCCTTCATGTCGCTTACAGAATTAACCGGTTTTGTTACGTAAAAGTTTCTTGATCCTGCATCGTAATAGCAAAGTCCAACCAGGTCTTTGCTTGTGCGCTCAATTTCCGAAAGAATTTCCTGTCCTATGCTGCCGTTCAAAACATTCCACATGTGCTCGGAGCTTTTGTAAATATATGGAAACTGAATTGCATTGATTTTGTCTACATAAGGTGCTACGGAAGATGCGGAGACTCTTGTAAAAGCCAGGTCGCCGTTTTTTAAGCCTTCTATGGCATCGCCTTCATTCTGGGCAAGCGCACCGCCTTCCCTTACTTCTATTACGACCCTGCCTTCTGTCTGCTCTTTCACCAGGCGGGCAAATTCCTCGTCGGCAAGAGCCGTAGGGTAGCCTGCACCGTGGTTTTCTGAAAGGCGCAGCGTTACAGGATGCTTTTTAATTGTGGCAGAATTTTTATCCGTGCAGGAAACAAAAATTGCGGCGGAAAAAGTAATTGCAAATGCTATGCTTGATAATCTTTTCATACAGGCTTCCTCTTGCTATTCGGTTTTAAACAGGTCAATCTGATTACCGATTTTTATGATTGCGTTCTGAACATCGCTTGAAATTTCTGACAGGGCTGCACCAGTCTGGTTGATTTTGCTGGCACCATGAGCCATCTCGTCCATTCCACTTTGCATGCTCTGTGTTGAGTCCTGCAGCGACTGAATCTCTTCCTTGATTTTTTCGTTGCGCTGGGACATCTCCTTTGATGCAGTCTGAACCTTTTGTGCGCTTTCGCTCATGTTTGTAAGGGATGCGCTGATCTGCTTTGAGCCTTCATTCTGTTCTTCCATTGCGGAGCGGATTTGGCTTACAAGCTGGTCTGTTTCCTTGATTTTTTCTGCCACTTCGTTAAGAGCCTTGCTTGCTTCGTCAGATGAAGTTACAACTTCCGTGATGGAGTTCTTTATGTTGTTAAGCTCTTCTCCAATTCTCTTTGACTGGATGGATGACGTTTCTGAAAGCTTACGGATTTCGTCTGCAACTACGGCAAAACCCTTTCCTGCCTCTCCTGCGTGGGCAGCTTCAATTGCGGCATTCATGGCAAGCAGGTTTGTCTGTTCAGCAATGTTTGATATTGCGGCGTTTGCTTCCTGAAGCATTTGTGACTGGCTTTCTATCTGGTTTATCCTTTCGTTTACAAGCTGCTGCTTCTTAAATCCTGTCTCTGAATTTTCTTCCAGCAGTTTAAATGATTCCGTCATTTTTTCCACGGACTTGTTTACGTAGGCAATGTTTCCAATCATTTCCTTGACGGCAGCCGCTGCTTCCGTTACGCCTGACGTCTGGTTGTCTACAAGTATGTCCAGGTTTGTGATGTTGTCCGAAATGTCTTTTACGGATGTAGAAGTCATTGCAACGCTTTCTGACTGGGAGGTGATTTGGTTGTGTATGCCGTCTATGTTTGCAATGATTTGTGTGATTGCGCTTGCGGCATCCTGTGTTCCAAGCGAAAGTTTCTGGCCGGATTCTCCAAGTTCGCCCTTTGTTCCCTTTACCTCGCTCATGATTTCCTGCAGTTTGTCCAGGAAGAGGTCAAAGTGGATTATGAGGTCGCCAATTTCGTCCCTAAGGAAGAGTTTGCAGCGTTTGGTAAGGTCTGCGTCTCCTGTTTCCAGTTCCTTAAGGAAGTTTGTTACGTTGTAAATGCGGATCATAAGCCAATGGACGAACCTGTAGCAGAAGAAGCCAAAGAGAAGGATTACGATAATGGCGCAGGGGATTACGATTTTCATTGTGTGGTTCTTTACAGAATCAACAATGCTCATGCTGCGGGCAATAAAGCCCATGCCGGAGATAACACCGTTGCTTGATTCAAGCGGGATATAGACGGACATGTATTTGTTGCCTTTTATTTCATTGTAGCCGTGGTATTCGTTTCCGTCTTTTAGGACGATCTTTTCTATTTCTGCATTGTCCAGTTTTGTTCCAACGAGGTTTTCGCCCATCGTTGTTTCGACTCTTGTGCTGCCATTAAAGATTGTACATTCTGCGCCATAGGAGTTTTTTACCTGGGCAATCAAAAGTTCATTTGTGAATGAATATGCGGCAACTACAATGCCGACAATTTTTCCTTTGTTGCGGATTGGGGCCGTTGCAATCATTGAGTAGCCAATGTCGCCTATTTCGTCGTAGGAGTAGCCTGCAATTCCCCTTATTGCTGACTGAACTGAACTAATGGAAGAGATGTTCTTTCCCTTTGCTACGCCTTCACCGCTTATGACAATTCCCGTTGCATCGGTAAAAGCCAGAAGCTCAACGTCCAGCGTTCCGTTTGACCAGTTTATGATTGTGTTGAGACTAAAGCTGTCTTTAGACTGAACCATGTTTGAAATGTCGGGGCGGTTTGAAAGCAGCATTACGTCTGCTTCTAGGGTTGCCCTCCAGTCCTTTAAGGTCATATCCATGCCCTGGGAGAATTTTGTAAGGTCGTTGTTGGTTGATTCCCTCATACCGTCTGAGAAGATTTTTAGCGAAAGTGCAGTTACACCGGCTACGCTAAAAACGACGGCACAAATAATTGCCGACAAAAGCTTTACGACGATTGGAATGTCCCTTTTACTGCTTGTGTCAAACCTGTCTAATTCCTTAATAGCCATAAGCAAATCCTTTGGAGTTGTGTTGTTTGTAATATGATTAAACCGTTCGAAAACTTGAGCTTTCGACTTTGCACGATTATACAGCAAATTTAATGTTTGTTCAATTTATTTGTTTGGAGTTTTTTTACATATTTAATATTATGGGGTCCATAAGAAAATGGATGGTAGAGCATGGAAGGGTACCGTCCTAAAGACGACCGTCCTATGAACTACCATCCAGGTTTTTATCCTTTTTCTCCTGCCTTAAAGTTGTAGACTGGGCGGATGATTTTTTCTATTTGAACAGAAGGCTCCAGTGCGTGTTCTATTTCTTGAATTGGCCGGTATGCAAAGGGGGCTTCGTTCAAAGTTCCCTTTTCTATGCAGGATGAATAGATGCCCTTCATTTCTTTTTTGAAGGCGCTTACCGTAAAATTCTTTTTTACGTCGTCCCTTTTAAAAATCCTTCCTGAACCGTGGGGTGCGGAAAAATTCCATTCGGCATTTCCCTTGCCAAGTCCCAGTATGGCGCCGTCCCTCATGTTTGCGGGTATGACTACGCGCTCATCCTTTTTTGCGGAGATTGCACCTTTCCTTAGGATTGGGATGCTTTGGGAAAAATCCACGTAGTTGTGGACGCTTTCAAAGATGTCTTCCGTTTTCCACTTCATGCCTTTGCAGATGTCGCTTATGATTGCCATCCTGTTTTGCCTTGCAAAGTCCTGGGCAATTTTTAGGTCTTCAAGGTAGGACTGCATTAGGCTTCCTTCCAGATAGGTTAGCTCGTAGGGGACTTCCCTTCTTTTTTGCAAAAGCTGCCTGTGGCCGGCGTTTTGGTACCAGGTGGAAAGTTCTGCGCCAAGGCTTCTGCTTCCTGAATGGACCATAAGGTAAAAGCCTCCTTCTGAGTCTGTGTCTACTTCTATAAAATGGTTTCCTCCGCCAAGAGTGCCAAGGCTTAGGAGGACTGCATCTTTTTGCAGGTGGCTGTAGCAGTCTAGCTTTTTTAGGTCAATGGATGCGGCAAAGCGGTGGGCTTTTTTTCGCCTTTCAAAGCCACTTGGTATTGAGCCACGGATTACGCTGTCTAGCCTTTGCCATTCCTTTCTTACTCCTGCAATTTTTGCAACTGTAACTCCGCAGCCAATGTCTAGTCCCAAAAGCTGGGGCATGACTGTTTTGCCTAGCGTCATCGTAAGGCCTATGGTGCAGACTTTTCCGGGGTGAACGTCCGGCATTACGCGGATTATGCTTTCGGAAGAAACTTCGTTGTTGCAAAGGTTTTCAAGCTGAACCCTTGCGTACTTGTCCAGTGCCGTCTGGGGATTGTCTGTTGTAAAGACAGTGGCAGATGAATATTTACCGTTAATTTTTACGGACATAAAATTCCTTTTGTGTGTTAGGGTGAGATTTGATTTTAAAAGGCGGGATGTCCGTGTTTTGCTTGTGCTTTGCTTTTTGCGTGAGCTTAGCGTTCTGTGTGCAAAAGGACAAGCCCGTCCGTCTTGTTTGCATTATTGAATTGTGTCATGGCTGTCCTCCTTGGAATTAAATTTAAGTAGACTATAGCGGATGGGATTTTTTTTGTCAACAGATTTTTTTGAGAGTATTTTTGTAGCGTGAGGTCTGGTATGCGGTCGTGGTGCTTAAAGGTGATTTGTAAGGTGCGCGGTAATAGGGGCGGCGGCATTATGTGCAGTCCCATGTATAGAACACTTTGGAAAAGTCGCATCTTTTTAGGGCTTCCGAGTTCATAAGGAAATTTGCACAGCCCATGTCTCCCCAGCACATGATTTTTCCGTCTGCGCTTAAGGAGTCAAGGTGGAGAAGTAGGGTGTCAAAGTAGGCGGCTTCTTCTTTTGGCATGTAGCTTCTAACGTCATACTGAACGAATTATGGGTAGCCCAGCATGTAGTTTTCTTTTGCGGCATCTTTTACAAGTTGGTCCATTTTGTAATCGTCGCTTTTTATGTAGGACGGTGCCAGTGAAAATTCTAGTGCCGTACTTTTAAGGATGGGGCTTTCTGCATATTCGCTTTCTGGAGCTGCAATTTCTTTTATTTGGTCTATGGAAAGCCCTTCTTCTGCTTGCTTGTGGAAAACTATGCGCCAGTTTTTTTGTTCCGTGGGCCTTTCCCAGTTCATTCCGTAGACGTCGCCTCCAGCGGGTGAGATAAAGAATTGGAGGATTCCGCTTTGTGGGAGTAAGCCACAGCTTTCTTTGCATTCGCTTAGGTTCAGCTGGCAAAGAAGGTGCATCTTCTTTCCCTCTTCGTCGGTTGGGTACTCTTTTGCAGATGGCCAGTAGGGTATTCCTCCTATTTTGGAAGAGGTAAGGCCTGGGGCTGCGTCTGGCTTTGGATGCAGGAGCAGTGCCGGTTTGCAGGCATGTTCCTTTATGTAGCGCTTTAATGCGGAGATGCCTTCTTCTGTTGCAAAGGGGGAGTTTTTGATTTTGAGCAGCTTTAGAAAAAATTCTGCCCCCAAATAGTAGCTTGGGATTGAAAAGTTTTTGCCGCAAAAGTTAAGGTTTGTTTTTCCATAAGAAATGCTTGTGGATTTTAAATCTGAGAATTCAAATGTGTAGTTTTTAAAATATTTTCTTATGGTGACTTTTCTTTTTGTTGCATGGGCAAGGGGTGCATTGTTTTGGTAGAGCAAAAAGAGTCCTGTGGCGGCAAGGGCAAAAAAGAACAGGAACGGAATGTATTCTTTGTCTAAGAAAGAGAGAATGCAAAATGTCCCGAATAAAAGTAAGTCTATGGCAAAGACGGTGTTTTCTATTAGCGTTGCAGGGTTAAGTGGATTGTTTCTTACCGTTACGTAATATTCTTCTTTCAAAAATTTCTCCTTGGCAATTGCTTTATGATTTTACAAGGGAATGGTTTTTAGCGCAAGAAACTTGGCTTTAAGGCGTAAAGCAAATAGAGCCTAGCCCCGATTGGAGTGGGCACGAAGTGCGTGCGCAGCACCGCGCCCGTAAGGGGGCAAGCCACGCAAAGCGGGATAAAATGCCCTCCTTGTCATTTTTCCCCATGAGTTTTTGCGAAGATATGATGCGCCCCGCTGGAAGTTGCACTGTGTGAACCCGTGGCGCTGCTTGTTTGCGGGGAAAAATGACAAGGAGTTTGACCGGACACGGAGTGCCGGGCACAGTTAAAAAATGAGCTGGCTCCAGAATAGAAGAAAATGATTTATGATTGGACAGCCCCTGAATCGAGTTCAGGGTGACAACGGGGGCGGGTGGCTCCAAAAGAATATAAAAAATCAAAAGCTATTGGATTGACCTGCCTTTTGTGCTATAGTTAATCAGGATTATAATATGAAGGAACTTGAACATTTTACATACGGTATTGTTGGAATGGGGCTTATGGGTGGTTCCCTTGCAAAGGCTATAAGGGCCAACGTGCTTTCCAAGAGCGGTGCGACAGGAAAGATTTATGCCTGCGACATTAACAGGACTTCTTTGGACATGTGCCTTGAACAGCATATTGCGGACAGGGCTTTTTCTGTGGAAGATGCTCCGCTGATGCTTTCCCAGTGTGACTTTGTTTATGTTTGTCTTTATCCGCATGCCACTGCGGATTTTTTGTGTGCCCACAAGAATGAATTTAAGGAAGGGGCAATCGTTTCTGACATAAGCGGTGTTAAGGCCTTGATTTTTGAGCGCATGGATGAGCTTTCCGGCTGCGGCTTTGACTTTATTCCGGGGCACCCCATGGCCGGTAGCGAGCGCGAAGGGTATGCCTCTTCCAACGGCAGCGTTTTTGAAAACCACAACTACATAGTGATGCCGCTTGAGCACACAGACGCGGAAAACCTTAGGCTTTTTAAGTGCCTTATTACAGCCATGGGATTTACCCGCATTGTGGAGACAGATGCCAATGTCCACGACCACAAGATTGCCTTTACAAGCCAGCTCTGCCACGTTATTGCAAGCGCCCTCGTTGATTCTGCTGAAGATACGGAGGTTACGGCTTTTGGAGGCGGAAGCTTTGAGGATTTGACCCGCATTGCCCTGATTAACGCCCCACTGTGGACGGAACTTTTCCTTGCCAACAAGAAGGAGCTTTTGGGGCACATAGAAAAATTCCAGCAGTCACTTGAAGTTCTTAAGAATGGAATAAAGAATGACGACTCTGGCGCAATAAAGTCTTACCTTGAGAACGTGCGAGTTAAGCGCACTGCCATGAGCCGTATAGACACAAAGAAATTTTCATAATAAAATAGAAAGCATGGCACAGAATAAAGATTTTGAAGTATTGGACAAGGTAATCGGAAGAATTCCTGACTTTCCAAAGCCGGGGGTTTTGTTTTACGACATTACAGGCATATTGCGTCATCCCGAAGCGTTCAATTATTGCATTGACCGCATGGTTGAAATTTACAAGGATGAAAAGATTGATGCGGTTGCGGCCATTGAATCCCGCGGTTTTATTTTTGCCTCTCCATTTGCAATCCGCATGGGGATTCCGCTTGTGCTTATACGAAAGAAGGGTAAGCTTCCCGGAAAGACATTCAGCTGCAAGTACAGCCTTGAATACGGTACTGCGGAGATAGAGGTCCATGTGGCGGACATTACCAAGGACAAGCGTATTCTTTTGGTGGACGACCTTATTGCTACCGGTGGAACTCTTGCCGCCGCAAGGAATCTTGTTGAGCAGGGCGGTGCCAGCGTTGCGGGTGTTTTTGGAGTGATTGGGCTTCCCTTCCTTAACTATGACAGGGTGCTTTCTCCAGTTAAGGCAACCACGCTTGTGAACTACAATTCTGAATCCATTTGATTGCGAATCTATTTGATTCTTTGAATCTATTGGATTCTTTGAATTTATTTGGTTCTTTGGAGCGTATTTAATTTTTTACCGGGGGCTTTTTCTGCTTCGCTCCAGTTTCTTTTGGTACGGGCTTTGCGGGGCTTGCCTTTCGGCCGGTACCCTTCGGGTACTTGCTTCGCAACCCCTCCAATCCCGGCTAGGTTTTTGTTTGCAAACAAGTTAGGGTTCTAGAAAAATCTCTCCGTATCAAGTAAGGGAATGGCATGGGGGCCAGAATGTCTCTTTTGGTCTGCAAACAGATTGCCGTGTCAAGCACGGCAATGACATTGGGTAGCAGATATCTCTTTTTTTGTTTGCGGACAGATTGTCGTGTCAAGCATGGGAATGACATTGGGTGTCGAATATATCTTTTTTTTTGCAAACAAGTTAGGGTTCTAGAAAAATCTCTCCGCATTCGCTTTCTGCAAGATTTTCAACTTCGTCGGGTAGGTTTGCAAAGAAGTCTAGGCCTGTTTTTTCTTCTGCCAGGTCTACTGAACAGATGAATTTGTATATGTCTTTGCCAGAGCCTTTGTTGGGCACTATGAATGCCGCACACTGAACGCGGTAGGCTTCTATTTCTCCTGTGGCTGAATTGCTTTCTGCGTAGACCGGGATGAAAACAAGTAGTGCCTTGTAGAAGTATTCCGGAACTGCAACTTCGCTTTCACCGATTGATTGGTATTCATTTGACTCTTTTTCAAGGACGGGGCCTGTAACCACGTAGATTGTGCCGTATTGCTGTGCCCAATTTCTTACCGCTTCTTCCAAGAGCTTCCATATTACCCTGTTGAAAGATGGGGCCTGGGGGCTCATGTTGCTCATTAGGAAGCTGTCGTGTGCGCTTTTTAGGCTCCATGCCATGTCTGCGGCCGGTGCAAGGTGTCCCCTGTCAAAGCCTGACCCCTTGTAGTCTGCCGGTTTTGCAGAGCCTGTGGAGATGAGTGTGTCTGCCCTAAAGTCGTTGGTGCGCCCTGTTACCTTGTGTTCAAGCTGGCTTCTTGTTAGGCTGTAGGCAACCCATTCTGACTGTTCATAGCTTTCCCTGTAGCAGAGGGTGTAGCCTGCGTATGTGTGAAGCTCGTGGTCTTTTGGCGGTTTTTCGTCTTTTTCGCTTTCTGCTTCTGTTTCTTCATTGCCATCCAAACCGACAACGGTGAATGAGTTTCTTTTGGTCTGATTAAGAAGATGGCTTGTAGCTTTGCAGAGTGGAATCTGTAGCGCAAGGCTGTCCTGCCCTGAATTCCAGATGCCTGTTAAGTAGTTGTATTCTTCCGTGGAAACGCAGCCTGGTGCAAGCTCTTGGTAAAGCCTGCCGTTTTCTGTGCGTGCGTGTTCTGTTTGCTCTGTCTGCGTATAGGGGACGGTGGAGCAGCCTGTAAGCAGGAGAATGGTTGCCGACAGAAAAAGATGCAGTTTGATATTTTTCATGTCATCTCCTGCAGATGCAGCTCCCGCTTCTTGCGTTAGCGATTGTAAGGGCCCGCGCATGCGGGTTGCCGACAGGCAATGGAGCGGGTAGGGCCCCGCGGAACCCTGGAAAGCGCGGCCCCGCGCATGCGGGGCAACGCCCAGATTATTAGACAGAAATAAATATAGAAATTATGCGTTTACAAATTCTTTCTTGAGGAAGTCAAGGTCAAGTTCGGGGTAGAGGACGTGTGCGCCAAGTAGCTTTTGTACGCGTTCCTTTGCCTGCTTTTCTGTGGCTTCGTCAAGGTCAATCTTTCCCTTTGCTGGTTTGCCCTCTTTTGTAAGTCCGGGCTTTGTTCCTTTAAGGACAAGGTCTATGATGTTGGCAACTTCCTTCATGTCGTTTTCGTTCATGCCAAGGGTTGTAAGGCCTGGGGTACCTACACGGATTCCGCTTGTCCACCATGCGCCGTTCTTGTCGTAGGGGAGGGCGTTTGCGTTTGCAGTTACACCGCACTTGAACAAGGCTGCTTCTGCCTGCTTTCCTGTAAGGCCATAGCTTGTTACGTCTATGAGCATGAGGTGGTTTTCCGTTCCGCCTGTCTGGAGCTTCATTCCCAGAGCCATGCATTCCTTTGCAAGGGCAGCTGCATTTTTGACTACGTTGTGGGCGTAATCCTGGAAGGCCTGTGTGTTGGCTTCTTTGAATGCTACAGCCTTTGCCGCCATTATGTGGCCGAGAGGTCCGCC
>ODAI014151477.1_pt1 | contig 27992 bp, 19 predicted proteins | sample 1539321 | NCBI WGS metagenome assembly ODAI01 (sample SAMN02144231, study PRJEB22623) | gut metagenome | biome: sheep rumen | host: Ovis aries | place: New Zealand
ATTTCCTGCCCGAGGGTCATACTCGTCTTGACCCAAATCTTGAGGATTTGGTCGAAGAGCAAAACGAGAAAAATCACCACAAACGACCACAACAGGCCGCGATTGCCTTGCTTGCTCACCTTTTCTTCAGTTTGGCGTCAAGCGAGCGCGTGGTGATGGGCACGCAGCGCAGGCGTTCTTTGGGAATGAGTTTTCCTGTCTCGCAGCAAATGCCGTAGGTCTTGTTCTCGATGCGCATGAGAGCGAGTTCGAGGTTTTGGATGTACTTCTCCTGACGGGCTGCCAGCTTGGCGTTTTCTTCTTTTTGCGCCACAGCGTAGCCGTCTTCCAACACCTTGAAAGTGGGTGCGGTGTCGTCGGTGCTATGTTCGCCGCCAGAAAGGTTGGCCTGCAAGGTCTCCAAACTGGCTTTGGCCTGCTCGAGCTTTTCGAGTATCAGTGCTTTGAATTCCTCAAGGTCTTCGTCGGAATAGCGCACTTGGGGGACTTTCTTTTCCATAGTGATATATATTGTAGGGTTGATGAAGTGTCACATGTTCATCATTTCTTCTTTATCATTAGTTTAACGTTTATTCCTTCCACCAGTTCCTCGGCTTCCACGCCGTCCAAGGCGTCAACCTCAGTGATGGTGGCTAAGGTCTCGTTGCAGATGTAGTCGCCGAATTTCTCGATGGCGGCATCGGTCTTGTCGTTCTTTTCAATGACCAGTTCTATGCGGTCGGTGACCTCGAAGCCGCCGGTCTTGCGGAGATTTTGCACGCGGTTCACGATTTCGCGGGCCAAGCCTTCCTGCATCAGTTCGTCGTTGATGGTCATGTCCAAGGCCACGGTGATGTCGCCTTCGGAAGTGACAGCCCAACCAGGGATGTCTTGCGTCGAAATCAAGGCGTCTTCAAGGGTCAGCTCAACATCAATGCCATCCACATCCAAATGGGTGCCGTTGCTCTTCTCGAACTGGTGGATTTCCTCTTGGCTCATGCTGGCGAAGTAAGCCTGAATCTGCTTCATTTGCTTGCCATACTTCTTGCCCAAGGTCTTGAAGTTGGGCTTCACGTTCTTGACAAGGATGTTGTTGTCGGGCGACAGGAACTCTATCTCCTTGATATTCACCTCGCTCTTGACGAGGTGCGACACCTTCTCGATTTGCGTTTTCATGTTCTCGTCCTTGACGGGAATCATGATCTTCGACAAAGGCTGGCGCACGCGGATATTAGCTTTCTTGCGCAGCGAGAGCACGAGCGACGAGATGAGTTGTGCGGCTTCCATGCGCTCCTCCAAAGCCTTGTCTATGAACGTTTTGTCAGCTTCGGGGAAGTCGGTCAGGTGGACCGATTCGGCCTTGTTGCGTCCCGTCACTTTGTTCAGGTCGCGGAAGATTTGTTCGCTGAAGAACGGCGCGATGGGCGACATCAAGCGGGCCACGGTCTCAAGGCAGGTGTAAAGCGTTTGGTAGGCCGAAAGCTTGTCGGTGTTGTCCTCGCTCTTCCAGAAACGGCGGCGCGAGAGGCGCACATACCAATTGCTCAAATGCGCATCAACGAAGTCGGCGATGGCGCGACCGGCACGGGTAGGCTCATAACTACTGTAAGCCTCATCCACCGTGAGAATCAACGAGTTGAGTTCCGAAAGAATCCAACGGTCGATTTCGGGACGCTCATTAATATTAATATCGGCTTGGCTGTAGTCGAACTTGTCGATGTTGGCGTACAAGGCGAAGAAGGCGTAGGTGTTGTACAAGGTTCCGAAGAACTTGCGGCGCACCTCGTCCACTCCGGCCTCGTCGAATTTCAGGTTGTCCCAAGGCTGCGAGTTGGTGAGCATGTACCAACGCACAGCATCGGCACCATATTTCTCAATCGCGCCAAACGGATCCACGGCATTACCCAAACGTTTCGACATCTTGTTTCCGTTCTTGTCGAGCACCAAACCATTGGAAATCACGTTCTTGTATGCAACGCTATCAAAGCACATCGTGGCGATGGCGTGAAGCGTGAAGAACCAGCCACGGGTTTGGTCGACACCCTCGGCGATGAAATCCGCTGGGAAAGGAAGAGTTGAGAGTTGAGAGTTGAGAGTTGAGAGTTTGCCGTCCGCAGTTTTCCCACCCATATAATGATATTGGGCGTATGGCATGGCACCAGAATCAAACCAAACATCGATGAGGTCGGGCTCGCGGAACATCTGCTTGCCGCTTGCGGAGACCAAAACCACGCCATCGATGTACGGGCGGTGCAGGTCAAATTTATCGTAATCGTCTGATGCGTAAGGATTTTCAGTCATAAATCCCGCCTTGACAGACTTCTCGATTTCGTTGCGAAGCTCCTCGACGCTACCGATGCAGATTTCCTCCTTGCCGTCTTCGGTGCGCCATATCGGGAGCGGTGTGCCCCAATAGCGCGAGCGCGACAGGTTCCAATCGACGAGGTTTTCCAACCAGTTGCCGAAACGTCCGCTACCAGTGGCTTCGGGCTTCCAGTTGATGGTCTTGTTGAGTTCTATCATCCTGTCTTTCAGGGCTGTGGTCTTGATAAACCAACTGTCCAAAGGATAATACAGCACGGGTTTGTCGGTGCGCCAGCAGTGCGGGTAGTTGTGGGTGTGCTTCTCGCTCTTGAAGAGCTTGCCGCTTTCCTTCAACATGACGACGATGTCCACGTCCAAACTCTTGTCTTTCTCGGTCTTGGTGGGGTCGTAGGCGTTTTTCACGAACTGTCCGGCGTAGGGGCGGTAGGCTTCCACGTCCATGCAGTTCTTCACGAATTCCGGGTCGAGGTCTTCGATGGCGAAGAACTTGCCTGCGCGGTCCACCATAGGTTGGGCTTTGCCGTCCTTGTCGATCATCTGCAAGGGCGGAACACCAGCAGCCAAGGCCACGCGCTTGTCGTCGGCACCAAAGGTGGGCGCGATGTGGACGATGCCCGTACCGTCTTCGGTCGTGACATAGTCGCCAGGGATGATGCGGAACGCGCCTTCGCCTGGATTGACCCACGGTATAAGTTGCTCATATTCAATACCAACCAATTCGCTACCTTTGAACTCCTTGACGATTTCGGGGGCTTCCTTGAACATCGTCCCGACCAAGGCTTTGGCCATCAGGATTTGGCATGGCTCCTCGGTGTAGGGATGCACGGTCTTGAGCAGCACATAGTCGATGTTCGGGCCAACGCAGAGTGCGGTGTTGCTCGGCAAGGTCCAAGGCGTTGTCGTCCACGCGATTGCGTAAGTTGTCAGTTTGCAGTTGTCAGTTTGCAGTTTGCAGTTGTCAGTTTGCAGTTTGCAGTTCTTCTCAACTGCTAACTGCAAACTGTCAACTTTCAACTTAAACAATGCCACGCAGGTCAAATCCTTCACGTCGCGGTAGCAGCCGGGCATGTTCAACTCGTGGGAGCTGAGGCCTGTTCCGGCAGCGGGCGAATAGGGCTGGATGGTGTAGCCTTTATATAGCAAGCCCTTGTTGTAGAGGTCTTTCAGAAGGAACCACAAAGTTTCGATATAGTCGTTGGTGAAGGTGATGTAGGGATCGTCTAAGTTGACCCAATAGCCCATCTTGAGCGTGAGGTCGTCCCACATGTCCTTGTATTTCATCACTTCCTCACGGCAGGCGCGGTTGTAGTCGTCCACGCTGATTTTCGTGCCGATGTCTTCCTTGGTGATGCCGAGTTTCTTTTCCACGCCGAGTTCGACGGGCAGGCCGTGGGTGTCCCAACCGGCCTTGCGGACGACGTGTTTGCCTTTCAGCGTTTGGTAGCGGCACACCACGTCCTTGATGGAGCGGGCCATCACATGGTGGATGCCTGGGGTGCCGTTGGCGCTCGGTGGACCTTCATAGAACACGAAGGCGTTGTCTTTGTCGCGGTTGTCCAAACTTTTTTGGAAGGTGTTGTCGTCTTCCCAAAACTTACGGATTTCGTCGGCTGTTTCGGTGAGATTCAGTTGTTTATATTCCTTGTAGTTGCTTTTCATAGGAACTGTTTCTTTAATAATAAGGTGCAAAGATACGAAATCTTGACGAAAACGTGACAATCTTAAAAAAAAATCCCCGAAAGCGTTTGCCTTCGGGGATTGGGAATGGATTATGGAATCGTTTAGTCGCCCAACGTGGCCACCATGACGGCCTTGATGGTGTGCATACGGTTCTCGGCTTCGTCGAAGACGATGCTGTTCTTGCCTTCGAACACCTCTTCGGTGACCTCGATGCCGTCCAAGCCGAATTGTTTGTGAACGTCGCGGCCAACTTGCGTTTCAAGGTTGTGATAGGCCGGCAGGCAGTGCATGAACTTGCAGTTCGGGTTGCCCGTCATGTCCATCATGGCTTGGTTCACTTGGTAAGGCTTGAGCAGGTCGATGCGCTGCTTCCAGACCTCGGCGGGTTCGCCCATCGATACCCACACGTCGGTGTAGAGGAAGTCGCAGCCTTTGACGCCCTTCTTCACGTCGTCGGTCACGGTGATCTTGGCGCCCGTTTCCTTGGCGATGGCCTTGCAGGTGTCGATGAGTTTCTTGTCGGGTTGCAGTTCCTTGGGAGCCACGATGCGCACGTCCATGCCCATCTTGGCGCCACCCACCATCAAGCTGTTGCCCATGTTGAAACGGGCGTCGCCGCAGTAGGCGAAGGTCACTTGGTTGAGGGGCTTGTCGCTGTGTTCCATCATGGTGAGGAAGTCGGCGAGGATTTGGGTGGGGTGGAACTCGTTGGTCAAGCCGTTCCACACCGGCACGCCGGCGTATTTGCCAAGTTCTTCGACGATGTCTTGTGCGAAGCCGCGATACTCGATGCCGTCATACATGCGACCGAGCACGCGGGCGGTGTCCTTCATCGATTCCTTCACGCCGATCTGCGATCCGGTGGGACCGAGATAGGTGACGTGAGCGCCTTGGTCTTTGGCGGCGACTTCAAACGCGCAACGGGTGCGGGTCGAGGTCTTTTCAAAGATCAGGGCGATGTTCTTGCCCGTCAGTTTGGGTTGTTCGGTGCCTGCATACTTGGCGGCCTTCAGGTCGGCGGCCAGCTTCAGGAAAAACTTGATTTCTTCCGGAGTGAAGTCCAAAAGCTTCAGGAAGTTTCTGTTTCTGAGGTTAAAAGCCATTTTTTCTTTAATTTGAGATTAAGATAAAGATTTAGATTCTATGGTTGAAATCCGCGGCAAAGGTAATTGTTTTTCCCTATCCCTCGAACAAAACTTTACAAAATACGCATATTTGGCACTTCGGATCCGTCGTAGAAGCCTTGGCCGAGCTTTTCCTTCACTTCCTTGAAGGCGTTCAGCGTGTAGTTCACGTCGTCCATCGAGTGGGCTGCCGTCGGGATGATGCGGAAGATGATCATGCCCTTGGGGATGACGGGATAGGTGACCACCGAGCAGAAGATCTTGTAGTTCTCGCGCAGGTCCATGGCGATGTTGGTGGCCTGCACCACGTCGCCCTGCACATGCACCGGCGTGACGCAAGCTTCGGCGGGGCCGATGTCGAAGCCCATCTCACGGAAGCCGTCCTGCAAGGCGCGGGTCACCGTCCAGAGCTGCTTGCGGAGCGCGTCGCCCTCGGCGCTGCGGATGATTTCGAGGCGTTTCTCGCAACCTTCCACGATGGCCAACGGCAGGCTCTTGGCATACATCTGCGAGCGCATGTTGTAGCGCAAGTATTCGATCACATACTTCGGGCCGGCCACGAAGCCGCCGATGATGGCCATGGCCTTGGCGTAGGCTCCGATGTAGATGTCGATGTCGTCCATCACGCCGAAGTGTTCCGACGTGCCGCGTCCGTTGGGACCCATCACGCCGAAGCCGTGGGCGTCGTCGATGAGGATGCGGAAACTGTATTTCTTTTTCAGGGCCACGATGCCGGCGAGGTCGCCTAATGCGCCCGTCATGCCATACACGCCCTCGGTGATGACGAGGATGCCACCACCCGTCTTGGCCACCACTTCGGTAGCGACCTTCAGCTTCTTCTCGAGGTCTTCCATGTTGTTGTGGCGGTACTTGTACTTGTTGCCGATGTGCAGGCGAATGCCGTCGAGCAGGCAGGCGTGGGCCTCGTTGTCGTAAACGATCACGTCGTGCGGCGAGGTCAGTGTGTCGATGGTGGAGACGATGCCTTGGTAGCCGAAATTAAATAGGTAGGCGGCTTCCTTCTTCTCGAAGTCGGCCAATTCCTTTTCAAAATGCTCGTGCATGCGCGTGTGGCCCGTCATCATGCGTGCGCCCATAGGGGCGGCGAGGCCGTATTTGGCGGCGGCTTCGGCATCCACGCGACGGATTTCGGGGTGGTTGGCCAAGCCCAAGTAGTTGTTCAAGCTCCAGCAGAGCACTTCCCTGCCGTTGAAGGTCATGCGCGGCCCCATCTCGCCTTCCAGTCGCGGGAAAGCGAAATAGCCGTCGGCACGCTCGCGGTATTGCCCTATCGGGCCTCCCGAGTCCTTTGATATTCTTTCGAAAATGTCCATTTTCCTTTGATTTAAGATTTAAGATTTAAGATTTCAAATTTAAAATTGAGCCACAAAATTAGTAAATATATTGATTATCCCAACCGTGAAGGATTTATTTTTAATTTTGCAGCCTGCAAGTGCGGCGTGCTCGACCACACGCCCTGAAAGGGCGAAACTCTCGTAACCGTAGGTCAGCGACCTACGGCAGCACCCCGACAGGCAACGTCCCGAAGGGACGACTAACCCCACACAAGCACAGCGCGGTGTGGGGCAGCAACCCGACAGAAAAAAAAAGACAAAATGCTAAACCTCAAGAACAAAACGGCCCTCGTCACCGGCGGCGGCACCGGCATCGGGCGGAGCATCGCCCTCCACCTGGCCCAAGAAGGCTGCCACCTCGTGCTGACCGGCCTCGGCATCGACGAGCTCAACAGCGTGAAAACGGAGTGCGAACAACATGGCGTGAAAGCCTTCGCCACCGAGACCCAACTTGACGACTACGCCTCCATCGACCGGCTCCACGACTTCGTGATTGACAACAAACTGAGCATCGATCTTTTCGTGCTCAACGCGGGCATCTCGCAGCGCGAGAAAGCCTTCGACACCGACATCAGCGTGGACGAGAGAATCCTGAAGATCGACTTCCTCGGCGGCGTCTATCTCGTCAAGAAGTTCAAGGACATGATTTTGGCCAAGGAGCATGTGCAGTTCAGCGTGACCACTTCCCTATCGGGCCTCTTCGGCTTCCCGCTGCGCTCGGCCTATTGTGCGGCCAAGCACGCGTTGTTCGGCTTTTACGAATCGCTGGAATTGGAATACGACAACATCGGCGTGACCTTCCTCATTCCGGGGCGCATCAACACGCAAATCAGCAAGAGTGCCCTCCACGGCGACGGCACGGCCCACGCCAAGATGGATGCGGGCCAAGCCAACGGCATGGACGTCGACAGGTGCGGCCAGATCGCCGTGCGTGCCATCAAGCGGCAACGGCACCGCAAGCTGATTGGCAAAACAGAGCTGCTAATGGCTTACATTCACAAATATTGCCTGCCTTTGTATTACAAGCTTTCGAGAAAGATTTCGGCGACTTGACCTTGAGGTTCCCCTTTCAATACAAAAGGGTTCCGACCTGTCGGTCGAAACCCTTTTCCTTTTTTTTCGCAAGGCAGCTTCCCTCAATCGTGATGGTCGTGCTTGCGCGTGAGGTACATCACGGCAAAGCCAAACAGCAAGGCGGCTCCGCCTTCTATGGGGCTTTCAGCGTTTTGGTCGTTGGTGAGGCCGTGCCCTGTAGGCAGCATGGGACCGTTGGCGTTGCGGTTGCCACTCGTCTCGTGGGTTTCGTCGCCGCGCTGGAACAGGCCGCCGCCCATGGGCTGCGCCATGAGGCTTGAGCTTATGCCCAAGAGGATTGCGATTGTCAGTGTTAGCTTTTTCATTGTTGTATTGTTTGTTTCTGTTTCTGTTTGCTGCCGTAGGTCGATGACCTACGGTTAATCGTGTTTCGTCCCTTCGGGACGGGCCTGTAGGGACACATCGCATGTGTCCGCCATCGCATGTGTCCGCCATCGCATGTGTCCGCCATCGCATGTGTCCGCCATCGCATGTGTCCGCCATCGCATGTGTCCGCCATCGCATGTGTCCGCACATTATGCGTGGTTTCGTCCCGCCGGGACAGGCCTGTAGGGCTGTCACATTGTGGCAGCCGCCGTGGCGTTGCCATTCGGCTGCCGTGATACGACAGCCCTACAGGTCCGACCGTCATTCAATGACGATTTTCTGCGTCTTCACGTCGGCGCCGTTGATGAGGCGCATCAGATACACGCCCGGCGACACGTCGAGCTTGCGCTCGTAGCTGCCGCTGAACGTCTCGCTGCTCAGTACGCGGCCCGTGACGTCGATCACCTGCAGCGTGGCCTCGCCCTCGATGCCGAAGACCGTGAAGTTGCCAGAGGCGTTGACGAAGCCGAAGGTGCTGCCCTCGGCGTTCTCCGACGTGCCGGTGGCAAACTGCAGACGGAAGCGCGAGGCGTAGTCCGTCGTGCGTGCATCGAAGCTGTAGTAGGGCTGTTGCAGGAGGTCGGTCTCCGTGCCGGTCATGTTGTCGATCAGGCGCAGGTAGCTGAACGCGACCTCCTCGTTGGTGAAGTCCAGCGTGTAGCGTCCGTTGGTTTCGGCCTTGAAGTTGACGGGCAGCTCGCCCATCGTGCCAGCCTTCACCACGGCATAGTCGGTGCCGTCTTGCGGGATGTAGAGGCGCGTGTTGTCGTCGCGGAAGGTGAGTTTCTCAAGCGTGCTGCCCTCGCCGAAGTGGACGATGGCGCGGTCAATCACGGTCTTTGAGCCTGCCGAAACGCCGTCTCTCGTGGCCTTGGCCTTGCTCAGGTTGGCGTTGAGCGTGGCGGCACGGCCTCCAGTGGGGGCTTCGCGGCTGAGATAGAAGGAATAGCTTTCGGTTTTGGTGGGTACCTCCACGAAGAAGCCTTGCATGGGAGCAATGGCGCCCTCGGCGGGAATGTAGCCGTCGCCTTCCTCGTTCATCACATAGTAGGCAATTCCTTCGTCCGATGCATCGGTGATGTAGGCATCGCAGACAAACGAGTTGCCCAAAAGCCTCCATGCTCCAAATGAGTATTCGGAATAATCCATGGCCTCACCGGTTTCAGGGTCGGTTTCGTTTATGGACATGTTTAGTTTAGCGTTGCTCTTCATCAAAGTTCCCTTAAACCCAAGTGAAACATTGTTAAGATTGGCATAAAGATAGCCTTGCATCGAATTAACATAGCCAGAGTTGTAGTTGTCCTTGAGATTATCCCATTCTTTTTCCCATTCAGGCACGAAGGCGTACAAGTCATAGTTCTCGGCAGGATTGGCGATAAGGTTGTCCACCCTATTGGCATAGACACCACCATATATCGGGCTGGCGATGAAGTGCCAGCCGGTGCTCTTGTTGACGTTGGCCGCACCGTATCCGGTGATGGATTTATACACCGTGGCCCTCACACCGATGTTGTTGTGCTTCAGTTGCGCGCCGTCGTTCAAAACCAGTCGGTTGGCATCGCTGTTGGCGATGGTATTCGTCACGGTCAATGTGCAGCCATCTATTTCCAAAGCACCATTGTTGGGAATGTTAGCACCAGTGTTGAGGAAGTTGATGGAAGCGACGGTGACGTCTGTATCGAGTAGGCAGTTTGCCTCGATAGTGACATCATCGTCCTCGCCTGGCAGCTCGCCGTACAACCAGTTATTGGCATCGTTCCAATTGCCATCGGTGACAAAGCGGTAGTCGCAGTCGTTCCCGATGTTAAGCAGGCCCCATTGTTCGTGGGCGCGGTAGGCGGCAAGGTGTTCGCAAGGCACTGCAAACCAGCAGCCTTCGGCCACGCCGTCGAAGACAAGGGTGCCCAAGGTGGGCGGCTCGGTGGCCATCACGGTGAGGTTGGCTAAGTTGGAGCAGTTGCAGAACGCAGCGTCGTCGATGCGCGTCACGGCTTCGGGGATGGTGAGGGCGATGAGGCCGGTGCTTCCCCCGAAGGCCAGGTGGCCGATGGTGGTCACCGTTTCGGGGATGGCGGTGGACTTGCAACCGCTCACCAATTTGTTCGTTTCGGTGTGGACGATGGCGTTGCAGTTGTCGCGCGAGTCGAATACGCTGTTTGCAGGACTCACCAAGATGGCTTCCAAGTTTGCGCAATAGGCGAAGGGGTTGGAATCCATGTTGATTACCGTGGCAGGCAGATAGACGGCCTCGAGGTTGTCGCAATCGGCAAAGGCCAAGTTGCTGATGGAGGTCACCGAGTTGGGAAGGTCGATGGCATAGAGTCCGCTTCCCCTGAAGGCGCACATGTCAATCGTGTTCACGTTTTCGGGGAGGGTGATGCCCGTCATGCCTTTGCAATAGCCGAAGGCATACTCGCCGATGGAGGTGATTTGTGGGGGCAACAAAACTCCGCTCAAGTTGGTGCAGTTGTAGAAAGCATAGTCGCCTATCGCGCTCAGGCCGGTGAAGTATTGCAGTTCGTTGAACGTGTCCACATTCGTTTTTCCTTTGAACACCTCGCCCAAGCTCGTCACGGCGGCGGCTTCGGCATAGCTCAGCTTGCCGTCGTCGTCGGTGTCCCAGACGGCCACACAAAGGGCTTCCACATCGGAGTCGTAGAACTCGATGTTTTTCACCGTGCTGAAGACAGTGGCGCTGGTCCAGGCGGAGTGGCCGGAGTAGCTTCCGTCGCAGAGGGCGCGCACCCGGGCTCGGTAGGTGTTGTCGGGCGTGAGGCCTTCTATCGTCGTGCCGTTCCAGTCGGTGATGCCGCCCGAAACCCATGCGCCGTATTGCGGACCATAGTTCTCCATCTCGATGTCGTCAAGGCAAATGGCATAGACATTGGCGTTGCTTGGCGCATAATGGCGGAAAGCGATGTAGCCGCCGCCCTGAAGATGGCCGAGGTCGATGACGTATTCGGTGTAGGTGTCGGTTATGGTTTTTGCTTCAATCGGTGTCAAATCCGTTGGCTGAGGATTGGTCTTCTTTTTGGTATAATAGATGGCAACTACTCCTGTGCCTGGACCTGTCTGGTTTCGGAACTTTGCATAGAACGACAGGCGGCCGCGCAGGTCGCTGACAGGGATGAGGAGGTAGTCGTCCGTCGCAGCGTTGGCCTGCTTTGCCGAAATGATGGCGCCGCCACGGCCTCCATTGGCCATTTGATTTTTGGTCGCGTTCACCACCCGCCATTTTTGGCTATTGACGGTGGGTGGAGTAATAGTGCTCCATCCGGAAGGCAAGTTGCCGGAAGCAATGATTTCAAAGTCCTGCTCCCACGTCGTGCTGAGCACTTCGCCTACAAGCCTGTCATACTCCACCTCATATCCGTCGGCGTCGCCCGTCCATCTGAGGTTGGCCGAGAAGGGGCCGACGTTGGAGGCCGCGAGGCCGGTGGGCGCGTCGCAAATGCCGGGGACGACAAGCTCAATGGTTGCGCTCCATTCGCTTTCGTTGTCATCCTTGAAAATGGCCTTGGCGCGGACGTAATAGGTGGTGGCAGGCTGCAATGAGGTCCCCAACGTGGCCGTGCAGTCGGTGTCCGTACTGTTGGTCGAGCTTATCAAGGAGATGAAGCTCGCGTCGTTGGCGATTTCGATAATGGTGGCCGTTTGTCCGGGGCGGGGTGTCCAGCTGTAGTAAACCTCGTTAGGGCTGACGAACGCTGCCTCAAGGTTGGTGGGCGGCTGGTAGGGGTCAGGCTCATAGTTGAAGGTAACCATGGGAAGCTCGTTGGCACACAGGTACATTTCGGCGCTGCTCTTGTAATACATGGCCGTTTGGCCGCTCGCGGCGGAGCGCCATGCCGCTTGGCACGACGTGCCTTGGGTCCCTTGCTTGATGCCGACAAGCAGGTTGCCCACCCCGTATTCGAAGCCGCCGTAGTGGCTTGAAACCTCAATGGTCATTTGGCCGTCGGTGATGCGGAGCCCACCGGAGTAAACGTTGTCCAAGTTGTTCCACGAATAGAAATCCTCGTCGCAATAGCCAGAGAAATCCTCGATGTCCACCTCCTTCATATAGACATCGAACTCAACGTTGTTGCCCCACCCCGCCTGGTCGTGGTCTCCGTAGAACGTCATCTCCTTGATGGTGCTGTGATGCATCGCTTGGAGCATGGAGGCGGGAATGACGAACTGCGTCTGCGAACCGTCTTGGCTGCCCGTTTCACTGCCGTCGATGATAACGCGACTGCTGTAACGGTTTACCTCATTCAGCGTCAGCGATGGCAAGGGCTGCATGGTGGCGTTTATTTCTTCGCTTTCCACGTCGCCATCGCCGTCTTTGCAATAGCCTGTAACCACAACACTAAAGCTCTCGCCCGGCAGGAACATTTCGTGCGCATCGATGAGGATGGAGGTCTCATTGGTTTGGTAATCCAAAACATCAGAGCCTATGATGCTCACTTGCCATCTGGTTTGGTTGGCCTGTCCGGGTTCCCAGCTGACGAAGATGGTCGTGGTGGTGGTTTCCACTTGGACGTTGGCCGGCGGGTTGCACATGGGTGTGGTCAGGAATTGTGCGCTGCTTGTCCATGGGCTTTTCACGTGTCCGTCGTTGTAGCGCACCCAAACACGATATTCCTTGTTGGGCGTAAGCCCTTCCACGACAAATTCGTTGTTGAAAACGTAAGGGTGCAAGAGAATGCCGTAGTTCGGTTGGAAATCGAAGGCGTCGGAGGGACCCTCATTGCCATCTGTCACCCAAACGTCCCATTCCCTCTGCAGGCTGGAGGAAGGCTGCCATTGCACCTTGGCCCACTTGCCGGCCACCTCGCTCACGGCCACCGAATTGGGGGCGCCGGCAAGATCGCGTGTCTGTAACCTGAAGCTGTCGATATGGAGGCAGTTGTAGCCTTGGTTTTCACCGGTGCTATAGCCGTAGATAGCCATCATGACGGTCTTGCCCTTGAAGTCGCCCAAATTGATGGTGCGCACATGGCCGCTCACGGGAATCTCGTCGAAGGGCAGGCCGCCGCCTTGGTTGTCGAAGGTCAGCAGCTTGTGCCAAGTGGTGCCGAAGTCGTCGGTGATTAGGACGTGAACGCCTTGGTTGTCTTGCTTTCCGGGAATCACAGGCTGTTGGGTGCCATTCCAGCGTGCCAAAGCGATACTAAACTGGAGGAAGGCGTTGTCCACGTCGTCGATGACGATGCTTGGCGACACGAGCCATTTGTGGTAAGTCTCGGTTGAGCTTCCGCCAAGGCGAGTGTAGGCGTGCGATTCGCCAAATATGCCGCTCTTCTCTCCGAAGTACCAGGAGCTGGCTTCCGTCAGGTTGGCCGTGCCGGTGCCGGTGGCGTCGTCCCATTGCAATTCGCCCGTGAACCTGCTCCAGCCTGTGGGCAAGGAGGTGGTGGAGAAGTCCTCAACATAAGGCATGTTTTTGGGGGAGAGTCCGATATGGTAAAACTCTTTCCAGCCAAGGGCGTTCTTGTATTGTTGCACCGACTGGCTCGGCACATACAGGCCGATGCTTCTCGAAACGCCGGAGAGAGTGGTGTAGGTATCGCTGAAGGTGGGCGGAGTGGTGGCGTTCACGGTCATCTCCTCAATGCCCGAACAGCCGTTGAAAGCATATTTGCCGATGGCTGCCACGTTGGCGCCGATGGTGTAATGCTTCACTTGGTTGCCGAAGATCGTCCTGAAATTGTAGATACTTGTGTAGGAATTCGAGGCCACCACGATATTGCTGTTGAGGATCACCGAGGCAAGGTTGTTGCAGCCATAGAAGGCACCGTTTTCGATGGTGGTCACGCCTGACGGGATGTCCAGCGAGGTGATACCTGTGCATCCATTGAAGGCATAATCTTTGATGATCCGCACGCAGCTGGGAATGCTGACCGAGGTCAGGTCGGTCAAGCCACAGAACGCATAGGCCTTGATGGTTGTCGTGCTGTTGATGCCGCTCAAGTCCGTGACCTTCTCACTGTTGAGATAAAGATGGTGGGCAAAGCTGAGCGGATTGGAACAAAAGCCTGCGAAGTCAATCTGGCACCACTTGTTGAGGTCGGCGATATAGACAGCCCGAAGGCTATTGCATCCACCCCCGTTACCTCCAAATGCATACGCGCCGATGGAAGTCAAATTGCCATTGCCATTATCGATGATTATTGTTTTCATGCCTGAGCAGCCATGGAATGCATACGCGCCGATGGCCGTCACGGTACCGCGAATGCGGTATAGTTCCACTTGGTCGCCGAAGATGGTTCCGAAATTCTTTGAACTCGTGTAGGTCGCCGAGGCCACGGCGTCGCTGTAGATATACACCTGTTCAAGGCTGCTGCAGCCAATGAACGCACCGTCTCCGATGTTGGTCACGTTTGCCGGGATGGTTAGGTTGGTGATACCCGTGCAGAGCTTGAAGGCATCCATGCCGATGGTCTGCACGCAGCTGGGAATGCTGACCGAGGTCAGGTCGGTCAAGCCACAGAACGCATAGGCCTTGATGGTTGTCGTGCTGTTGATGCCGCTCAAGTCCGTAACCACGTTACCGCCGTGGACAAGACGGTGGGAAAAGACGAGCGGATTGGAATAAAAGCCTGCGAAGTCAATCTGGCACCACTTGTCGAGGTCGGAGATATGGACATGCTTAAGGCTATTGCATCCAAATACGTCACCACCCCAAGTCGAACGTCCAAATGCATTGTCGCCGATGGAAGTCACACCATTTCCGATGCTTATCAATTTCATGCCCGAACAGCCATGGAATGCATACGCGCCGATGGCCGTCACGGAATTGCCGATGGTGTATTGCCACGCTTGGCTGCCGAAGATGGTTCCGAAATTTTTTGAATCCGTGTAGGTCGCCGAGGCCACGGCGTTGCTGTGGATATGCACCTGTTCAAGGCTGCTGCAGCCATTGAACGCACCGTCTCCGATGCTGGTCACGCCTGAGGGGATGCTCAGCGAAGTGATGCCCGTGCCATAGAACGCACTGGTTCCGATGCTGGTCACGCCTGAGGGGATGGTCAGCGAGGTGATGCCCGTGCAGTTATAGAACGTATAGGGCTTGATGGCCGTCAAGTTACCCATGTTGCTTGACGACAACGAAGTCACCTGAGAGCCGTTGAGATACAGCTTTTTGGCGTATTTCAGCGGATTGGCGTCAGGGCCAACAAAGTCAATCCGGCACCACTTGTTGAGGTCGGTGATCTTGACCGACGTCAGGTTCAAGCAGATGTAGAAGGCATCCGATTCGATTCTTGTCACGCTTGAGGGGATGCTTGCCGAGGTCAGGTTGGAGCAGCCGTAGAAGGCTTCTTCTCCGATGGTCGTCACGCCTGAAGGGATGTTTGCCGTGTTCAGGCTGGTGCAACCAATGAAGGCGTATTTCTTGATGACCGTCGAGTTGCCAATGGAGCTAAGGTCCGTAACCCGATTGCTGCCGAGGTAAAGTGTATTGATAGAGGCGGCACTGTTCAGCGGATTGGACAATGCGTTCTCAAAGTCAATCTGGCACCATTTGTTGATGTCGGTGATGTGGACTTGCTCCAAGCTATTACAAGACATGAATGCTGATGATTTTATGGAATTCACGGTGTTGGGGATGGCCACCGAGGTTAGCCCCGAACATCCCTGGAAGGCCCTGATTCCAATTTCCTTCACGCCCTGGAATATGTTTACTATGGAAACATCCGAACAGCTCCCAAATGCAAAGTCTCCAATACGCGTGACAGTGTAGGTATTACCTGAGTATTGAACCTCATTTGGAATGGTCAGGACGCCTGTTGGTTTTGCGAAACCATACCAACCAATTTCTACATTTAAAAAGTTCGGCGCGTTGCCTGGATAGGTCACTTCCACTTTACGGTTGTTTGGGTCGATGATGTTGAAGTACAGGGTTTGGCCGTAAACGTTGGCCGAAAAATTGTAGGCTTGTGCCATTTGTGCCCCACAGCAGATGGCGAAGGCGAGCGCTATGATGCGCTTCAGTCGCTGGCGGCGTGGCGCGGCACCGCATGGGGCATGGGGGCCGCTGCCGCCGGTTTTGGTTTTGTAGAGATTTGTTCTCATTTTGTTTAATTGTTTGGTTGTTAAATGTTTAATTGTTTAATTGTTATGTTTGTTTGTTGTGTTTCAGCCCAAAACGCAAAAGTCGTCCCTTGCTTGCTCCCCGCAGGGGAGAAGCCAATGGCGCCGCTATGGTCTGGAGAATCTATAAAACATCCCAACTTGTTGTAAAATCAGAGAGTTGTATATATATGTGTGTGGAGGGGGGGGAGTAAATGCAAAATTGCAGCAGGTTCGGCGGCGCCCGTGGTGGGCCAAATCGTTGTAATTCTGTGGTTTCATCGCATGTTCAGTTTGAAATCGGCGGCAAAAGTACAGAAAGAATTCCGAACTGCATTGAGTAAAAATACCCAATTGGGGGTAAAAAAACAGGAATTTTTTCACCCTTGGTCAATATTTGCCGAGGGAGGCAAACAGGGCTTCGGCGGTGAGTTGGCTGTGGACGAGCGAGGAATGTGCCCCATTCGCCACGCCCATAGGGGTGATGAACGTATGTACCACGCCGCGCGAGATGCCAGTCGATTCCATGAACAGGGCCTTGCGCTGGCGCAGCAGCTGCTCATAGTCCTTGGAAATCACGTCCAAATGTTCCATCTCTCCGTATTTTGACCGCAAAAACACAACTTCTTTTCGGATAATAAAACGATTTTTGTCCAAATGTGGGTGAAAAAACATGGATTTGGACAAAAGTTTTGTGATTTTTGTCCAAATGTGGGTAAAAAAGCATGGATTTGGACAAAAGTATAAGCAAAACGATTAATTCCTTACCTTTGCAACGGCTAAGAAACAAGCACTTGAACCTTAAATCTTCGAATATGGAATCCAAAGTCATCTGTGGCATACAGCAAGTGGGCATCGGCGTGAGCGACTTCGTGGAGGCCTGGCAATGGTACTACGACCACTTCGGCTTCGACGTGAAGATCGTCGACGACGAGGGCGTGGCCGAGCGCATGCTGCCCTACACGGGCGGCAAGCCCCAGCCCCGACGGTCGGGCATCGCCGTCAACCTCCGTGGCGGCGGCGGCTTCGAGATCTGGCAACCCAAAGGCCGAGCGCTCAACTTCCTGAAGGAACCCGTCAAATTGGGCGACTTGGGCATCCTCGCCGCCAAGGTGAAAACGCCCGACATCGAGGCGGCCTACAACACCTTTATTAATAAAGGCCTCGACGTCATCAGTGAAATCAGCACCTCCCCCACCGGCCAACGGCAGTTCTTCATGAGAGACCCTTACGGCAACCTCTTCCAACTCGAGCAAGACGGCTACGTCTTCATCGACGAGAAAAAGCTGACGGGCGGGGCCAACGGCGCGACGATCGGCGTGAGCGACATCGACCGTTCCCTACCCTTCTACACCCAACTTCTCGACTACGACAAGGTTGTGTTCGACCACACCGCCGTCTTCGACGACCTGACATGCCTCCCTGGCGGCGAGAAGCCCGTGCGCCGCGTCATCTTGGAGCGTTCCAAGCCCATCGAAGGGCCGCTGAGCCGCATCATGGGCACCTCGCATCTCGAGCTCATCCAAGCCACTGAAGGCGCGGGCAAGAAACTCTACGAAAACCGCTTCTGGGGCGACCCGGGCTTCATCCACCTCTGCTTCGACGTGCGCCACATGGCGGCGGTGAAGGCCGAGGCCGAGGCCTTGGGGCATCCCTTCGTGTGCGACAGCGGCGCCGACTTCGGCATGGGCGACGCCAACGGACACTTCACCTACGTCGAAGACCCCGACGGCACCTTGATCGAGTTTGTGGAAACCTACAAAATCCCCATCGTGAAGAAACTGGGGATTTACCTCAACCTGTCGAACAAGGACGACCGCAAGCCATTGGGCGTTCTCAAACTATTGAGATTCGCCAAAGTCAAGCGGGAAAGCATAAAATAAGTGTTGGATTAACGCTGTTCCATAAGCCATTTGACGAACTTGTCGGAAACGTTTTCGATTTCGCCTTTGTCGTAAATGGTCAGCAGCGTTACGTTGATGGTGTCGGCCTCTTGAACCAGCACGTTCAATGTCAGCACACGTGCTCCGCCTCTTTTCCCCTTTCCCTTGGAACTGATGGCCATGCGAATCTTGCGCACACCGCCCCCAAGGTCGTCGCCCTGGAAGGGGTTATCCATGAGTTCTTTTTTCAGGTTCAAATAGTCTTCGCCAAAAGACTTGTATTTTTTTGCAAGTCGTTTGAACTGACGGGAAAACTCATTGGAAGGTATGAGTGTTACGTTCATAAAACCCCCTCCGCTGCAAGCTCTTCCTCAAACTCTTCCAGGGTCTTCAGTTTTATTTCGCCGCGCCGGGCCGCTTCCACTTCGTCCAAGGCGCGATAAAGGGTTTCCTTGACGTATTCTTGTTGCCGTCTTGTTTCCTTCTCTTTTTCCGTGGCTTCCATGAGCTTTCCGGCTAACCAGTCGCGGTCTTTCATCGACAGGTGCAGGCCTTGCAGGTAATTCCACAAATTGTTCAAAGCCATTGTCGTCATCGTCTCATTGTTTTTTTGGATTCGCCCGCAAAGATACAATTTTTTCGACAAACCCCGCAACGGGCACAAAAAAAACAGCCGGTCCCAACAAGCCGGCTGTTTCTGCATTTGAAATGCTATCCTTGATACAAATTCCACTTTGTCTTTACTTGAGGCCAAGTTTGGCTTTCACGTCTTTGGTGGCATCGACGGCGTCGGCACCCACATAGACTGTGGCACCCGTGGCCAAGTCGAGGATGTAGGTGTAGCCCTTTTCCTTGCCGACGGTGTTGATGGCGGTTTGGATCTTGTCGAGAATCGGCTTCAGCAATTCGGCGCGTTTGGCCTCAAACTCTTGCTCGGCGTTCACTTGGAACTGCTGGATACGGGTTTGGAGGTCAAGGATTTCCTTTTCCTTCGACTGTTTCACCAGGTTCGACATGGTGGCGAGGTTGGCTTCGTAGTCTTGTGCCTTGGTCTGATACTCTTGAGCCATGGTTTGGAGCTGGCTCTGGAGCTCACCATAATACTTTTCCATTGATTTCTCGGCTTTTTCCTTGTCGGGCATGGCGTCGAGGAGTTCAGCTGTGTTCACATGGGCGATTTTCACCTGGGCTTGGGCCATTCCGCTCATCACGAAGAGGGCGACGCCCAGAAACAATACTTTGAATAATTTGTTCATTTTATTGAATTTTAACGATTTGACACTTTTTTGTAGCAAAATCAGGCCGCAAAGATAGGAATTTCTCCGTTTCCTTGACGAATAATTCTTTAATTCCTCGGTTTTGTGCTGCCCGACTTGGGAGCTCCCGTAGTGCCAGCGGCGGCTTTGCGGCGGGCTTCGCGGCGCACGGTTTGCATGACGTTGCCCAATTGGTCGAGCACGTCGTCGCTGATGTCGTTCTTGTCGCTGGCATAGAGCACAGAGGTGCCCGAGGCGAGGTCGAGGATGAAGGCGTAGTTCTTCGACTGCGCGATTTCCTGCATGGCGGTGTAGATTTTCTCTTGGATAGGCTGCACCAGTTCGGTACGTTTTTGGAACAATTGTCCATCGGCACCAAAATACTGCATTTGGAGGTTTCTGGCTTCCTGGTCTTTGGCGAGGATGGCTTGCTCGCGGGCTTGTTTTTGGTCTTCGGAGAGGAGCAGTTTCTCGCTTTGGAACTTTTTGTACATGTCGTCCACCTTTTCGCGTAGTGCTTTCACTTCGTTATTCCCTTTCGTCGAGAGTGATTCCAGTTCAGCTTGTGCGTCGCCATATTCCGGAATGTTGCTCATGATGTATTCCGAGTCCACGTAAACGATTTTCTGTCCGCCGCCGATTTGAGCGGTGGCGCTCAACATGCCGGCGAAAACCAACGCGGCAGTCAAAACCAATGATTTGAATGTTTTCATTTTTCTGTTATTTTAATTGTTCTGTTTGTCACTATCAATAATCGTTCCAAAATTTGAACGTTGCTTTTTTTTGATGCAAATGGCGCAGGTTTTCGCGAAGCTCCACCTCCTGCCTAAATTCCTTCGTCTATTGATGCAGGGGGTTCGCTGCGCTTCACCTCCTGCCTAAATTCCTTCGTCTATTGATGCAGGGGTTTCGCTGCGCTTCACCGCCTGCCTAAATTCCTTCGTCTATTGATGCAGGGGTTTCGCTGCGCTTCACCGCCTGCCTAAATTCCTTCGTCCCTACGGGACTCACTCCCAACTACTAACTCCTAACTCATAACTCATAACTCCTAACTCCTAACTCCAAACTAATCAATCGACCCTCCAATGGAGAAGTGGAACTGACTACCGTTGCTTCCCGTGACGCCATAGACATCGTCGAAGCCATAGCCCCAGTCGAGGCCGAGCAGTCCGAACATGGGCAGGTAGATGCGCACGCCCACGCCCGCCGAGCGTTTCACGTCGAAGGGGTTGAAGCTCTTGAAGCCCAGCCAGCAGTTGCCTGCTTCAAGGAAGGTGAGGGCGTAGATGGTGGCTTGCGGGTTGAGCGAGAGGGGATAGCGCAGTTCGAGGGTGTATTTGGTGAATATATCGCCGCCCTTGTTGGAGTCGTTGTAATAGCCAGGCGTGAGCGAGTTGTTGGTATAGCCACGCATTCCCACCAGTTCGCGACTGTCGAACGAATAGTTGCTCAGTCCGTCGCCACCCAGGAAATAGCGATGGAAGGGAGTGGCGCCGATTTGTTCGTTGTAGTGGCCCAGATAGCCAAAGCGGACGCGGCTCATCAGCACCAGTTTGTCGTAAAGTTCGTTGTACCACACGGCCTTAAAAGACCATCGGTGCATCTCCACCCATTTGTATTTCTCGTTTTCCGACATGGAAGAATAGTCCTTGTCGGGAGCGAACAGCGAATAGGGCGGCGTGATTTCGAGGCCCAATTGGAACTCGGATCCGCTACGGGGATAGAGAGGCTGGCTCACGGAGTTGCGGCTCAAGGTGATATTGTAACTGATGACGTTGAACTTTCCGTTGCCGTCGCCCACTTTCAGATATTGGGTGTTATAATTGTTCAGGCTATAACGCATCAAATTGATGCCTTGATACAGTGAGAAATAGTCGTCGGGCCAGGTCAGGCGGCGACCCAGGCCCACCGATGCGCCTGTGCGTCTGAACCAGCCGTAGTCGTCGCTTGTTTTTTCAGCCCAGTTAGAAGTGAACTGTTGATAGAACGACACCGAGAGGCTATTGGGTTTCTTTCCGCCAAACCATGGTTCGGTGAAAGACAGGCTATAATACAGGGAGTTGGCGCCATAGATGGACAGGTTCAGGGCCAACTTCTGTCCGTCGCCTGACGGAACGGGGCGCCACGCTTCTTTGTTGAAGAGGTTGCGAATAGAGAAATTGGAGAACTGCACTCCTGCCTGAAGTATCAGCATACGGTAGCCATAGCCGCCCGAGAAGCTGATTTGGTCGGCGGCGGCTTCTTCGACGGAGTATTCTATATCGACGGTGTTGTCTTCGTAGTTGGGTTTGATGTCGGGGTTGATGCTTTCTTGGTTGAAGAACCCCAGGGCGGCCAGCTCGCGCACGGAGCGCACCAGGTCGCTGCGGCTGTAGAGTTGTCCGGGGCGCGAATACAACTCGCGCAACGCCACATGGTCAAAGGTCTTGTTGTTGCCTTTGATCGTCACGTTGCTGATGCGTGCTTGTTTGCCTTCGTTGAGCCGTATCTCGAGGTCGATGGAGTCGTTTTCCACGTTCACCTCGACGGGATCCACACGGAAGAAGAGGTAGCCATCGTCCATATACAACGAACTGATATCCAGCGTGGTTTCGCTATAGTTCAAGCTTCTGTCGAGCAACTCCTTATTATATACATCTCCTTTCTTGATGCCGAGGATGCTGCTGAGTGTTTCGCTGCTGTATTTCGTGTTGCCGGTCCATGTGATGTCGCGGTAATGGTATTTGTTGCCTTCGTCAATCACGATGTCGATGCCAATGTTGCGGTCGTCGATGCGATAGACGGAGTCGCTGACGATGATGGCATCGCGATAGCCTTTGGCGTTGTATTTCTCGATGATATGCTTCTTGTCGTCTTCGAAGTCGCTGTCCATGTATCGCGAGGCCTTGAATATGCGGGGGCGATAGTTGTCGTAGAAATACTCTTCGATGCCGGTGATGGCTTTCAAGGGCTTGAGGGTCACCAGGTCGGCCAGCGTGTTCACCACCAAGGGTCCCAAGGGGTTCAGCGGGTCGAAATGGCCGCGTTGCTTGGTTTCTTTCATGGCGGCAAGTATTTGACCGTCAGAGAGGTGTTCGTTTCCTATGATGTTGATTTTCCCGATTTTCACCTTGGGTCCCTTGTCGATGTTGATGATCATATCGACATAGTTCTCGCGTGTTGTGTCGGCTTCTTGTTGGATGTCGATGCCCACGTTGAGGTATCCCTTGTCGTAGTAATAATTCTCGATGATGCGTTGTGTTTTGGTCAGCAGGTGGTTGGTGGCGATGTCGCCGCGCGAAAGGTTGATTTTGTTGCGGATTTCGTCGGCTTCGCTTTTCTTGATGCCTTTGAAAGAGAATTTCGACACCCTAGCCTTTTCCTTGATGACGACTTGGAGGAACACCTTGCCGCCCACGAAGTCGGTGGCGTTGATGGCCACGTCTTCGAACATGCCTTGGTCCCAGATCTTGCGGATGGCCGACGCGATGTCTTCGCCTGGGATGGTGATGGTGTTGCCGACGTTCAGTCCGGCAATCATGGCCAACATGGATCCATCGACGTATTTCGCGCCTTCGACGACGATTCCTCCGATTTCATATTCTTTTGGGCTGGAATAATCCACTTCTGAGAGGTCGTCGCCCACCTGAATCTGTGCCTTGAGGCTTTGTCCGGAGACGAGGAAAGCGAAAAGCAGCAGGAAAACGTGTATATGTCTATATTTCATCATTTTTTTCTTTTGTTTCTCATTGGGTCATTTGCTCGCTGGTCTTTCCGAATCGTCTTTCGCGGCGCTGATAGTTCAAAATGGCCTCGTAAAGGTCGTCCTTGCGGAAGTCGGGCCAGTATTTGGGCGTGAAATAGAGTTCGGAATATGCCATTTCCCAGAGCAGGAAGTTGCTGATGCGTTCTTCGCCGCTGGTTCGTATCATCAGTTCGGGGTCGGGCATTCCGCCGGTGGAGAGGTAGGTTGCTATGGTGTTCTCTGTGATTTCGTCGGGGTTCAGTTTGCCTTCGGCAGCGTCTTTCGCCATGCGCCGCGAGGCTTGCGTGAGGTCCCAGCGGCCCGAATAGCTCAAGGCGATGGTGAGCGTCATGCGCGTGTTGTGGCTCGTGCTGTCGATGGCTTGCATCAGCAGTTCGTAGTTCGTTTCGGGCAAACTCTTCAAGTCGCCGATAGCGTTCAGCTTGATGCTGTTCTTGTTGAGCGTGCCGACCTCTTTCGTGATGGTGGTGGCCAACAACGACATCAGGCCGCTCACCTCGGCCAAAGGGCGGTTCCAGTTTTCGGTGGAGAAGGCGTAGAGCGTCAGGTATTTCACTCCGAGTTCGGCGCAACCTTCGCACACCTCGCGCACCGCCTGTATGGCGCTTTGGTGTCCAAAGAGGCGGGCTTTGCCACGTTCTTTGGCCCAGCGTCCGTTGCCGTCCATGATGACGGCGATGTGTTGCGGAAGTCGTTGTATGTCAATTTGTTCTTTCAAGTCCATAATCAAAATTTGCTAAGGTTACAGCCACGTCCGTCGGGCAGGTTGAATTTCCAGGTGAGCGACACACGCGCCATGCCGAACCAGTCGTTGAAAGCGGAGTTGCCGCGCTGCTGACCAGCATGGTAGTTGCCCGTCGGGTCGGTCAGGTCGTAACCGTTCACAACGACGTGTTGGTCGGCGGCGGGATATTCGCCTTTCACGTCATCGAGGTAGTCAGTGAAGGTCTTTTGCAGGCGCCATTCCACCGTGGCGGCCATGTGCCTTGAGAGCGACAGCTTCACACCAACACCAAAAGGTATCGAGATGCCATAAGGGGTCTTGGTGAAGAGTTTCTGATGCCATTTCAAGCTGTCAGGCGGAGGGCCTTCAGTATACACGGGTGTCATATTACCGTTTTCATCAGGTTTTTCATAGAGACCCACCAACTCGCCGTTCACATTGGCATAGGGCGTGTATTGGAACAGCGAGATGCCGCCGAAGATATAGGGCGACACGTTGCGCTTGGGGTTGCCAGTGTAATATTCGATGAAGTTGAATTCGGCCACAAAGCTGAAGTCGTTGATTTTGGAGGTGAAGTTCAATCCGCGCTCGGGCCGCCAGCCGATTTTCACGTCGTCGGCTTTCACTTTGACTCGGCTATAGTCGAAGCGGAACGACCATCGGTGATCCCAATTGAGACGCACCACTCCGCCAAATTCGAGATCAGCCATGGCGAAATGCTTCTGTGGGTTGAGGTCGCCGATGTAGTAGCTCGCGCCAACATGAGGGCCGACTTCGAGGGTCTTGGGGTCGTCGAATTGTGCTTTGGCTTGGTGGAAAACCGCCAAGAAGCACATTATCAATAAGAAACGAATTTTTCTGTCCATAGTTTGAGCCTGCAAATTTAGGAATTTTTTCATTGAAAACGGCAGAAATCAGTTTCTATTGTCTTTTCCCCACATCAATTTGTTGCGGATGGTGCCGAAAAAGTCTTCGCCCTGCATCCTGACGAGGTTGATGCAGAAGTTGGCCTTGCGTACTATCAACTCAACGGAAGTATCTAAGGCACAGGTTCTTGAGTCCATGCTGAACACAAATTTCTTCTCGCGACCTTCCACTTGGATTCGGATGGTGCAGTCGTCGGGGATGACGACAGGGCGCACGGTGAGGTTGTGTGTGGCGATGGGCGTGATGACGAAGTTTTTGGCGTTAGGCGCGATGATAGGGCCACCCGCGCTCAGTGAATAGGCCGTCGATCCGGTGGGTGTGGCCAAAAGGATGCCGTCGCCCCAATAGGTGTTGAGATAGACGTCATCGACAAACACCTTGATAGCCAGCAGGCTGTGTTCTGGATTGCGAATCACGTTGAGCTCGTTGAGGGCATAGCGCACGTCGCCAAACACGTTATCGGGCGAAACCAGCTCCAACAAGGTGCGCTGTTCGACCGTGTAATCTCCTGACACAACACACTTTACAGCTTTCTTGATTTCCGTTTTCGAGAGACTGGAAAGGAAGCCGAGCCTGCCCATGTTGATGCCGACCACGGGCATTCCCGAGTCGAGCACAAGCGGCACCGTGTCCAAAATGGTGCCGTCGCCGCCGATGGAAAAAAGGAGGTCGGCCTCGAGGTCGCTGTGCGACTCGAAGACACCATACTTGATGCCGAACGGGACGTAGGGTTCTATGGCAGGCAAAAACGGCTTGTAAACCAATATCTTACACTGGTTGTCCGACAGGTGCATGAACAACTGGCGCATATAAGCGCCGTTTTCGGGCGAGAAGCTTTTTCCAAACAGGGCAATGGTCATAAGGCTTTGGCTTTTTGACGTTCGGCCAGCGACTTGTCCAATGAGAGAAGGAAGTTGCGGGTCTTGTCGAGCGTTTCGAGAAGGATGATGCGTTCCTCATAGTCGCTGAATCTCTCCTTCAGCGCGATTTTGGCTCCTGCCAGCGTATAGCCTTTCACCTTGAGCAGCTGGTAGATGACGTGGACATAGCGCACGTCGCGCTCGGTGAAAAGGCGGTTGCCTTTCTTGTTCTTGCGCGGGCGCAACACGTCGAACTCCTTTTCCCAATAGCGAATCATCGAGGTGTTCACTCCGAACATGGCCGCCACTTCGCCGATGCTGTAATAATATTTTCCGGTTTCCGTCATAGTCTCGGGATTTCAGGATTTCAGATTTCAAGATTTCAGATTTCAGATTTCAAGAGTTGAGATTTCAGGATTTTTTGGGGGCAGCTGCCACAATATGACAGGTCTACAACTTCCAATCTATTACCAACTCCCAACTCCAAACTACTCCTCCGTTTGCACAGACATGCTCGATTGTTCCAAAATCTGGTTATATTCTTCGGGAGTGAGGTCGTTGAAGAAGAAATTGATAGGATCGATGGGTTCGTCGTTTTTCAGCACTTCATAGTGCAGGTGAACGCCGGTGGTCTTGCCTGAGTTGCCGATGAGTCCAATGAGTTGTCCGCGCTTCACCTTTTGGCCTTTGCGGACAGAGGCCTTTTGCAGGTGGGCATAACGTGTCTTGTAGCCAAAGCCATGGTTGAGGACGACCATATTGCCGTATCCCCACTCGTTGTGTTCAACATCCTCCACCACGCCATTGCCGGTGGCGAAGGCATGAGTGCCCAATTGTGCCGAGAAGTCGATGCCGCTGTGGAACTTCGTAATCATGTAAATCGGGTCGGGACGATAGCCGAAATACGAGGAAATATACTTGATTTCGGTCTCTTTCAAGGGGAATATGGCTGGAATGCAAGCGAGCATCTCGGCCTTGTTGCGTGCAAGAGCGAACACCTCGTCGTACGACACCGACTGGTTGTAGAGTTGGCTCGAAAGGATGTCCATCTTTCGCGCCACATTGACCACCTGCTCCGAACTGCGGTAGCCGTAAAGGTTCACATATCGGTTCACATTGGAAAAGCCCGACTTGCGCGAACTGGCTTGGATCGGCTCGGCATCAAAAATGACACGGTAAAGGTCGTTGTCGCGTTTCTCCAAATCGAGAGCCAAAACTTCAAGATTGTCCAAACGGTCGTTCAAAATGTCATACTGCAACTTCATGTATTCCAACTCACGCGCCTGCATTTTCTCAGTCGGCGACTGGAAAAAAGTGTAAAGCAGGATGGCAAAAAGGAACGAGCCTCCCGCAATGCCCAGCAACACCAGCACCACCCTCACGATGCGTTTCGTGAGCGACAGCTTGAACTTCTCGAATTCCAGCGTTTTATGATTGAAAATGTACTTCTGTTTCTTCGCCATGAAAACTCCATATTTTAACGTATTCAAACGTTTATAGTCGATTTCTGTTGCGCAAAATTACAGATTTTATGTAAATTTGCACGCTTTTTTGAAGCATTTTTTGAAGTAAAACAACATAACATATTGAAAATGAACGCATACGAAATCAGAAACAGCTTTTTGGACTTTTTCCGCTCCAAAGGCCATGAGATAGTGCCATCGGCACCCATCGTCGTCAAGAACGACCCGACATTGATGTTCACCAATGCCGGCATGAACCAGTTCAAGGACATCTTCCTCGGCAACCAGCCCGCCAAGTGGAACCGTGCCGCCGACACGCAGAAATGCCTCCGCGTTTCGGGAAAACACAATGACCTTGAAGAAGTTGGCCACGACACCTACCACCATACCATGTTCGAAATGTTGGGCAACTGGAGCTTTGGCGACTACTTCAAGAAAGAAGCCATCGCCTACGCTTGGGAATATCTTACCGAGGTGGTGAAAATCGACAAGGACAGGCTCTATGTAACCGTCTTTGGCGGCGACGAGAAAGACGGCCAAGCCGCTGACATGGAGGCTTATAACTATTGGAAGGAACACGTCAGCGAAGACCGCATCATCTACGGCAACAAGAAGGACAACTTCTGGGAAATGGGCGAAACGGGGCCTTGCGGTCCCTGCTCCGAAATCCACATCGACCTGCGCGATGATGAGGCCCGCAAGCAAATCGCTGGCCGCGACTTAGTCAACAAAGACGACCCGCAAGTGATTGAGATATGGAACCTCGTGTTCATGCAATACAACCGCATGGCCGACGGCCATTTGGTGGAACTCCCCGCCAAGCACGTCGACACGGGCATGGGCTTTGAACGCTTGGTGCGCGTGTTGCAAGCCAAGACCTCGAACTACGACACCGACGTGTTCCAGCCCATCATCCAAGAAATCGCCAAGATGTCGGGCATCGAATACGGCAAGGCCGAGAAGACCGACGTGGCCATGCGCGTCATCGCCGACCACCTGCGTGCCGTGAGCTTCGCCATCGCCGACGGACAACTGCCGTCGAACAACGGGGCTGGTTATGTCATCCGCCGCGTGTTGCGTCGCGCCGTGCGCTATGGTTTCACCTTCCTTGGCTTCGAGGAGCCGTTTGTGTGCAAATTGTTGCCTGTTTTGGTG
>ODAI014098875.1_pt1 | contig 27989 bp, 26 predicted proteins | sample 1539321 | NCBI WGS metagenome assembly ODAI01 (sample SAMN02144231, study PRJEB22623) | gut metagenome | biome: sheep rumen | host: Ovis aries | place: New Zealand
ATTATGTCCCTTTCATAAATAATGACAAATATATTATATATCTTTTTTTTATTTTGTCAAATTTTTGAGGACTTTTTTTATTTTGTAGGTTATATGCTATAAAATGTAAGATATTTTGTGAATAATTACAAAAAAAGCCAACCATTTCTGATCAGCTTTTCATATTTTTTGTAACTAATTACTAGTATGCGATAACTACAGCAGGACTCATAGTCGTACTCAATACAACTTTTTTAACCAATTTTCCTTTTACTCCAGTTGGTTTATTTTCTTCAATTGCAGTCATTAGAGCATTGATATTATCTACCAATTTAGCATCATCGAAAGAAACTTTTCCAACTCCTGCATGAATATTTCCAGTTTTATCAAGTCTGAATTCGATTTTTCATTTTTTAACTTCTTCCACAGCTTGAGGTACATTCATAGCAACAGTTCCAGCTTTTGGACTAGGCATCAATCCTCTAGGTCCAAGTTGTTTAGCAACTGGAGCTAAATCTCTAATATGTTCAGGAGTCGTAATCAAAACATCGAAATCCATTTTACCAGCCTTAATATCATTTAACAAACTTTCAAATCCAGCGATATCTGCACCAGCTTTTTTAGCTTCTTCAACTTTATCATCACTTACGAATACAGCAACTTTCTTGGTTTTACCTGTCCCGTGAGGAAGAATAGTTGTGGCTCTAAGCATCTGATCGTTGTACTTAGGATTTGCATTAGTTTTGATAGCAATATTTACAGTTGCATCAAATTTAGCATAGTTAGATTGTTTAACTAATTTTACAGCTTCTTCAACGCTGTATTGCTTTTGACTGTCGATAGCTTTTTTAGCTTCAACATACTTTTTTCCGTGTGTTGGCATAATAATAACAAATAATAAGAATAAAAGTGGTCCATAGCGAAAGTGACAAAGTCATTTCGAACGTATGTAAGAAATCCATATGTGTAACGGATTCTTCGCTACGCTCGGAATGACAGTACCTACTTTCTGCCACAGTAATATTTCATTTCTCTAAAGAGATTAGAAATCTTATTTTAAATCACAATCAACTCACATGTTTCTTGCAGTTCCAGCAATTATTCTGATTCCTTCTTCAACGCTGTTTGCATTTAAGTCATCTTTTTTGATTTCGTAGATTTCTTCTAAGTCTGCTCTTGAAAGCTTTCCAACCTTGTTTTTATTAGGTTCTCCAGAACCTTTAGCTAGATGTAATTTCCATTTAATTAATCCAGATGTGATAGGTGCTCAGATTTCTACTTGGAATGTCCTATCTACAAATATTGTTAATTTAGTTTTAATCTTAACATCTGTAGGAGCGAACTTTTTCATATAATCCATAGTTTTATCGTTGAACTCTTTGATGAATTGACCGATATTTACACCGTTTGCTCAGAGCATAGGTCCAAGAGGAGGAGCTGGTTGAGCTTTTCCGGCAGGAATCTCAAGATTGAGAATAGTTTGCACTTTTGCCATTTTTCAAGCTTAATAATCAAATAAATGTTTAGTTTTCCTAAGTATGGACAGTCTAACAAATGCTAAATGCATCCGTAGAAGCTTAGACTAACTGAGGTAGAAGACTCAGGCCAGTTAGGAATTTTGAGTATTTGAGATAATTACTCAACTTAATTAAATTTTTTTATCTTTTTATTCTAGTAGTCATCAAACTAAATCTTCCAATCATAATTCTTCTCCCTCATTTTCACTTGTTTCAATCTCTATATTTTCAGTATCTTCATCTCCATTATATTCAGGGATACACCTTCTGCAAGGATCAGTTAATCATCTTTCATATGCATCTCTTACTGTACCTTCATAAACAGTTTCACTGCGTGAGAACGCAGGACAATCTTGATCTACATGATATTTTTTACTGTGTTCAGCCCAATAAACTGTTCCAGATGGACTAACTTGTAATACTTCTTTTTCAGCTCTTTCTAGTCATTCAATCGAAACTGGATTTCGATCATAACTTGCTAATCCAGCAATTGCTAGAGCAATGATAGCAACAGTTCCAACTACTCATTTAGATTTTTTATCTAAATCTTTGTCGGTAAATATTAATATAATGATTGGTAGGAATGCTATTATGGATAATATAGTTCATAAATTATTCCATAGCCAGAATTTTGTCTTATTTTTTTCTGATGCAGGATCGATATGATTTGCTTTCTTCCATAAGAATGAACCAGTTATTACGAAAATCAAATCTAATACGATACAAATAATTAAGAATCGAGTAATGTCTAATCCGCTGAACCAGTTAATAACTTCAGTTAGTTTTAATATTCATATTACTTCAAATGCTATTGCAATGCTCCAACATACAATGGCCCATACTCTTTTGCAAGTAGCTCTTTTGTGGGGATCTCATGTTTGTTCGATTTTTATAATTCTTCCGTGGCTGTCTTTTCCATAGATTTCTTTGTTCTCTGGTTCTTCACTTTGAACTTTAACATACTTTTTTTCTTTTGCCATGTTTTAGTTAGATTAGTGAATAAATAATGATTTGAGATAGTCTTTGCTATAGTGGTATTTGTCTGCAGGTATTTGTAATAATCGGATTTCTCCATCGATTTTTATTACCATTATAACCCAAATATCTTTGAATACAGACATGTTTATATAACTTACTTTTTCTCCAAATAATTGATTTTGAAGAATTTCAGCTTCTGTGACCATTTCATACACGTTTCATCATAGTGTTTCAATTGTATCTTTGAATTCTAAGTGATCTCAATAGTATGCAAAATAATTTCCTTTGGAGTCTTGTAATGTATATTCTGGAGTCTCTCACAAAATACTTATTATATCAAGTGTACCGAAATATTCAGTTGTTCCAGGAAGTATTTTGACATTAGGAGAACCTAAATTTGTAGAAATTTCAGGTTCGGCTTGTGCCCATACGTTTGTTCAATTTCCTTTAGTATCTCATAGGGAAACAGAATTTGTTGTTTCGATATTTTGAGTACTTTTGGTATTTGTAGTGTCTAGGGTTGTAAATCATATATTCTGATTTTGGGCTCATGTCTGATTCGTAATTTCGTTTCAGCTTTTTATCGTTGCTTTAAATAATGATTCTTTTTTTTGATAAGTTAGTGAATATACTATTGATAGACAGAGAAACAGAAATATTAACGACCATGTGATTACTTTTTTGTTTTCTATCATGATGTGAATCTTGCTTGATATAAATTATTGAGCAATTTCCACAGCGTCCATTCAAACTGTCATTGGTGTAAGCTGTCCCATTAGCTCGGCACTAATAGTTACTAATCATTTTTCTGAGTCGATTGAAATGATTTTTCATTCAGTTCATTTTAATTCTCATGTCTTGATCCTTACGAAATCTCACTTTTTGAATGGGACTTTTACGTCTAATGATTCTTCAGATGCTTTTACTTGTTCCATCATCTTATTGAATTCATCGTCAGTGAGTGGAACTGGATGAGTATCTGCTCATACAATGAGTCTTACTCATGGAGTATTCCTGATTACATACCATATTTTGTCATTCATCCTAGATTTGAAGAATAAATAACCTGGATATAATCTTTTTTGCTTGATAATCTTTTCTCATTTTTTGTTCATTGAGATTTCGTTTATCTTTGGATTTAGTAATTCAATTACATCTTCCTGAAGTCACTGTCTAATTACTCTTTCTTTTAGATTTTCGAGAACAAGATCTTCTTGTCCAGAATTTACGCTTAGTACATATCGTCTAAATGTGCGATCTTCAATCTGTTTTTTGATTTCTACTGTATTTGTTTCTTGCATGTTTCTTTAGTGAAGAAAATAAAAGTTTTCACCAATCTTAAACTTAAACTTTTTTTTGAATAGATTAGAGAGTTCCCATCATAGATTGATAGAAAATTTGATATCCTTCGCTGAATAAATAGTCAAGAACTACGAAATACAAACCAGTTACGATAACCACACCAAAGATAGCAGCTGTTAAAGTAAGGTACATTTTTTTGTCTGGATGTTTTAGACTTTTTACTGTATCCAAACTGTCATAAATAAAGTCAAGCATTCCATAATTTTACAATAATAAAAAACGTGAATGTTTACAATTAATATTTATAGAAATTTTAATAAAAAATGCAAGAGAAATCTGATACTATTTTGCTTGAAACTTATGAAAAAAATCCTACATTAATTTACGTGAGAATAATCAGATTTCTCAATTTTTGGTAGATTTAGAAAATAATTATTATGGTTGAAAAGCAGTTTTGAATAGGAGAAATTCAGAAAAAAAAGAGGCAAATTCCACCAGTACAATTTTTTGTATATTCATTATTATTTTTAATTTTTTTCTGGATATTTAGTCTGTACTCAAATATTACAAATATACTTTTTTGATGATCAGCTTTAGATATTTTTACCAAAGATTTACAAACATTATCTATATATTTTCTTCCAATTGATAAGGAAGTTTCCCATGAATTGTATACATTGGATACCATTGTTCAGTCATATGTGAAGTGAGAAAATATTTTCAAAACAAAAAAGCCAGAAATAGAAGAAGTGCGATATTACATTATTAATAATCAGAATTATCTTTCATCGTTATGATTTCAGCGTTATGAATCATTAATGAAATTTTTGTCAGATTTGTATGACCATCGTGAGGAAGTTTATGCGTTGTTGTGAGAAAATTTTTCATACAATTATCTAATTCCATTACAAAATGGAAATGAAAAGCGTCCGAATTGATGATTTTTTGGGTCTTTTGCTTTTGTTACTTTGAGTGGATGACATATTGAGAATTTAGAAGTAATAGATTCATATTTGGCGGATTATATTGCACCAAAATCTAGATTGAATTTGCCAGAATGGTATTCGAAATATTTTGGTGAGAAGCAACTTTGATTTGTGGCAGGGAATAAATTCTGATTTACGGATATGGACTGAAAGAATCTGAAAATTTTGTATGAAAAGGCTTTCAATGTGGATTATGAAGAAGATAAAGTTAGGGAGATGTATAGTGCACAGCAGCGAAAATTGTTGCATGATAAATACATAAAATGAGTGATTTTTCTTGATTCAAATTTGCTTGAGGAATTGTTGCCGTGATTTAGTGATAAAATGAGAGAATGGCAATTTATTAATGCATCTATTGATATAATTCGTGGAGAAGAGCGTGGAAATAAAAAGGAGCTTTATATTTCAGAAGTCTTGGATTATTTCTTTAAGAATTCAACAACTCTAGCCAAAAATTTGATAAACAACCGAGATGAAGTTTTGGACAAAAGGTATATTCAGATTTATCTTTCTGATATGTTTGTAAGTCAAGAATTTAGGGATATGATAGCTAGAAATAATCTAAATACTAGATTTGAATGATGAAAAATCTATGCACGAGATGTGAATATTGCAAATAATAAATCAGACGACTTTCTTACAAAGCGATTGAAGCTTTATTCCTCTACGTGAGCATTGATTACTTCACAGCAGAATGAAGTACTTTCTCTTGCAAATTTGCCAGTAGGAGAGTATCAGCTTGTGATTGATTATTATTTCTTTGTGCCAGAAAGTTATAGGAATTTTATTCGTTGATTGGAACAGAAATATCAAATAGGGATTACTCCAAGAGAGGAAGGAATCTTGGTGCTTAGTCCTGTGAATCATTATGATTGAAATCCTGAACGTTTGTGGCGAGAAAAATGAATGGTTTACTATCCACGAAATATGGAAATTACTTCAGTTGGATGAGATGTAGAGAATGTAAATTATTTTCAATCAGATTTTGCTCAATGATTGAATTATACTTTACGTACAGTGAAAACTGAGGACCAAAAGCAGGCTGTGATTAATTTTAGGATTAAACCATAAAAATTTTACAAAATAAATTATATATTGTCTTAATTTGAAATCGATTTTTTCAGTAAACTAAAAATTATGATTATAAGTTGACATTTTATGTAATATATTTATACTTACTATACAAGTTAAATAAAAAGAATAAAGCTATGGAAAAGGATTTACATGTTTCTTTTGTCTTTACAGGAGCTTCTGGTTTTTCTTTCGGAGATACTGTAATAACAGTAATTACGGATGAAGAAGAAGTTACAATTACACCAGAGGGTATTGAAGAAATAAAAAAAGATCTCGAAAATGATCATGGAGCTACAATTGTAATTCTATCTTGGCAGTGGTTTGACTGATGAAAAGGGGGTATATTGCCCCCTTTTTAACTAATTAAAAAAATAATTGATTTTTTGTTTATAATATTCATAGATATTGTCTTAATTTGAAATCTATATTTCCAGCTGAATAAACCACAATTATTGAGTTTCAGTCAGATTTTTCTATTATATTTTCTACTTCGCTAAAATCTTTTAAATAAGTATTTCCACAATGCTCAGCAAAAGCATTTCCCAAATCTTCTACACTTTTTAGATTTAAATCTTTGAAAATTTCTTCATTTGCGAAATCCTCGATGTTTTCTCTTGCTGCATAAATATCGTAAATATAACTCTCATCGTACGGTTTCAGTGCATTAGGAAATTCATTCCATCCAACCAAAATTCTATGCATTTGATGTGGCTGAAATATGCAAATTAATTTTTTGTCAGGAAATTTTTCTTTCAATGCTTTATATCATAATTCTATACTTGAAGCCACATGACCATAATCGCTAAAAATCTGAGCTCAATTTTCGTGAGTTTTGAGAAATTCCATTCTTCTCCAGATTCACTTAAAATCTCTCAAATATCCGCGAATTTTATCTTCTGCCGCTAATTCTTCGATTCATTCATTTTTCATTAATCATTTCAAAAGTTCACATACGAGTGATGCATTGGCTTGCTGATGCTCTCACCATACAAAATGCATATCAAAAAGCTCTTTATTTACGATTTTTACTTTACTCTCATTCAGAATTTTTTTACTATTTAAATCTTTTAAGCAGTAGACTTTATCTTTAGTTTTTGCAATCATTTCCAAGAAAGCTGATTCGTAATCGTCCCAATTTTTGAAATAATCTGTATGTTCCAATTCCAGGCTTGTGATTATAGCATCATCCAGATTCAAATTCAGAAAATGGCGTTGATATTCGCAAGATTCTAGTAAGAAATAATATTTCTTTACAAGAGAGTAATCTAGTTTTCTTCACGTGAAAATATAATCAAAAATATTTTTCAGCTCATCTTTATGTTTCATATTTAGCATATAACTTTTTCCACCAAAATCAGGTACCAATGCTCCGACAATTCCAATCCCAAAATGTGGCAGACAGTGTGATGCTATATGAATTCACATTGCACTTGAACTAGATTTTCCATTTGTGCCAGTAAATCCAATGCTCTTGAAATATTTAGTCATTTCCCCCAAAAATTGGAAATAATCCCAGATTAGGAATGGTTTATGTTCAGACTTTTTCAATTCAAAAGCTTTCAATACTTCAGGACTTTCTTTGGTTGCTGCAGAATATATTACAGCATCGTCTGGTTTGAGTTGATATTTTCAGTGCTTAAAAATCTGAATTCATTTTTCTTGTAATTGTTGAGTGATTTGGGAATCTTGTTCGTCTATTCATATCAAATTGTGGAATCCTAAATCCCATAAAATTCAGACTAAATTACTTAATCATGCTCCACCAGCTCACACGAAAACGATATTTCACTGCATATTAATTATTAGATATAAATCTGACTTTAATTTTATTTTTTGTTTGTATTAAAGCAAGAGAGTTTTGATTTTTTAATGGATGTTTACAAAATTTAATCTTGATTTTTAATATGGGTATAGCTATAATTGAACTTGGTCAATTTTGTTGAACTCAAAAAATAAAAATTATGGCAAAAAGAAAAAAAAACATTGAAGAGTCGACACAGCTTCTTGAATTGGCTGAACAAAAAAAACCTCTCTATGAATGGGCAGAAGGGCTTAATGAAGGGAAAGGAGAAGTGTCACGATTCTTGGATTTCTGTAAACATGACGAAGAGATTCACGAAGCAACGGATGTGATTACGTATTCAGACTTCCTTGTTCTCAAGGAGAGATTTGAATCATAGTTTCATATCCTATCAAATGAGAGCTGGCAAGATATTCTTTACCAGCTCTTTTATTATGTCTTGATTTTTTGGTGTAATATTATTATGTTCTCTGATGCTAAAATAAAAAGTTATGGAAAAAAAAACAGAGAAAAAATCACTTGAATCTTGGGCGAGAAAAGCTGATGAATTTTTTGATAACAAAGAAGTTGAATAATTTCTTTGGTATTGTGAGGATGAACGATTTATTTCTCGCTCTAAAATGGTGACAGAGAAAACTTTTCGAGGTTTAATGACAGGTTTTGGGTATTAATTATTCTTCTTTGAAAAGACTGATAATGAGTGCATTATCGGTTTTTTTATGAATGATTTTAAATTTTTCTGAAGAAAAACAGAATTTTAATATTTTTTGATAAAATGTGATAACTATGTGCTATCGTTATTTTGTCTATTTTGACTTGAAATGGCAAAATCTTTGTCTATAAGGAATATCAGTCTAAAGTATTAGATTTGGCTTAAAGTTTTATTTAAATAATAGACAAAACATGACAAATTGATTTAAAATTTTCTTGGCTTTTTATATCTTGGTAGGTCAACCAGCTTTGTTAGGTTGGATGTTAGATAATTGAAGTTTATATCAGTTGGCTTGATTGAATGCATGAGTTTTCTTTATTGCTTGGCTTATTTCTGCACTTTGCAGACCAAATGAATCGAAAAGTTTTGATTATGATACGGCGAAAGTGATGGAGAAAAGATCTGAGGAAAAAATTTCTAGAATAGAAAATGATAGTGGAGTATCTGTGGTGTCAGTAGAAAAGAAACAAGAAGTGGTATTTGAAAATGATAAAACTGAAACTCAAGAACAAATGGTTGAGTCATTAGTGGAAGATAAAGATGGAACGGTTGATGAAAAATTGGATGAAAATTTTAGTGAAAAAGTAGATGAAAAACTTGAAGAAAAACTCGAAAGACCAATGAGAGAAAATGTGAGTATCCCAAAAATAGTTCAACCTCTTTCATGACGTCAAACTCCTAAAAAGAAGGAGAAAGAATGGATGTGGTGACAACGATTGGTGTTGTTGCTTACTCTTGCAGTAGCAGCGGTAATTGCTTGAACTTTATGGGAATTCTTGTGAAGTCGATGAATTGCAATAGCATTGTTCTTATGATGGATATTGTATTTAATTATTGGTAAATTGTTTGATGTAAATGGATTCTATAATGTTAAAAAGTTATTTACAAATTGGTTGTATGTTATATTAATTGTTGCCTGAATTGGTTATGGAATTTATGCAATGCAGTGAAATGATTCATTTAATATAATAAAGGATAAAACAGTGTCTTATGTAAAAGATTGGTTCAATTCTGAAAAAGAAGATGAGGCAAACGTTGATACTTGAGATATTATATATGTTTTTGAATGAACTGGAGAAGTTATTGTTGATACTTGAGATGGTGAAAATATAATGGAAGATACTTGAGTTTTGGAAAATGAACTATGAAGTGATATCGCTGCTACTTGAATTGTAGAAAATTCAGAATCAATTGGTGTTCAGCCAGAGAATCTTGTTCAACATGAAATAAATGTTCAACCGGAAGTTGAAGTACAGCCTGTAGAGGTTCAAGTTGAAGAACAAATCCAAGCTCCAGTAGCAGATGATCCAAATAGGCAGGTAACTTGGTGAGAGGCTATAAAGCATTTACTTCAGTGATATACTTTGTCGAAAAAAACAGATAAAACATTTGTATATGTAGCCAAATCTAATGAACTTTATCCATATTTTAAGACGGCTCAAGAAAAGGCAATGATTTGATTTGATGTAAATCCAAATAAGAACATTTCATGTGAAACTTATATGTCGTTGAAAGGAATCTTGGAATGATGGAAGGTAAATATATATGATAGAAGTCAGACTAGAAATATTTATTGGGAAAAGGCTTATCAACTTGGTAAGACAAATTGATGTGCGAAATGATCTTTTGTTAAGGTGAAAAATCTGTAATGGATATTTAGTTATTTTATATGAAAATCCTCCATATGGAGGTTTTTTATTTTGTGTAGTGATATATATTATATATCAGATATGTCTAAAATTCTATTGACATATACTTTTTATAAATTATATATGCTGTATATTTCTATTTTTATTATCTAATTATAGATAGACATGAAAACACCTAAAAACACCGAATTATTCAATTACTATGAAAAATTAGGTTTTACAAAAGAGCAGTGTCAGATTCTTAGTCTATTTAAATTTAATGATAGAGATTTGATAAGGGCTATAAATTTGTATAGAGAAAGTTCATTGAAACTAAAATGAATAAGTTTTGTGCAAAGTTTATCAGATTTTATTGATTTTTATTGATTTACTGAGGAAGATGAATTGTTGTGAATGTATTTATTTAAACTTTCTCACGGTAGTAAATATGATAATATCACGAGAGAAAAACTAATTGATGAGTATGATAAAGAAATATTGGAGCCACGTAGAAAAGAAGAAGATCAACGTAGAAAACAGGAGGAACAGTGAAGGAGAGAGAGGGAAAAACGGATTAGAGAAGTGAAAAAATCAGGAGAATTAGATGATATAGAAAATAAAGAAAACTTATGTTGTAAGAAGTGTGAAAGTGAAATATCGTTTTCAGATGCTAGCTATTCTAGAATGGTTCGTTCAAGTGGAATCTCAGATAATACATTTCGATCAAAAATACCAAGAGCAAGTAAAATAGTAACAGATGAGAGAGATTTTTTGGAAAAGACAAGGTATGATAAATATCAACAAATTGAAGAAAAATGATTTTTAAATGTTTTGTCTCATCCTACATCTACATTTAGAACCAATTGTAATACTGTTTCGTTGGACAATATTAGAGAGAATATTAGAAAGGGATATAGTATAAAAACATCGATGGTTAGGGCTGAAGAACTGTTGAATTATTTTAATTATGATTTGGAAGATGCTCAAGTGTGAAATAAATTCTGAATTACAGTTAAAGTGTGAGATAAGCCAAATAGTGACAATAAAATGGTTTTGGTTTGAATTAAATGAAAAAATATTGCTCCGACAAGACAAAATATTGTTTTGTTATTAGATGTTTCTGGTAGTATGTATGGGAATGTGGAGCAGATGCAACTTACATTGATGACATTTATCGCTAAATTAAATGAATGAGATAAGTTTAGTTTGATTACTTATTCAAGCGACGATACAGCAATTATAGATGATATTACATTTAATAAATCACAAATTGATTCTATTATTGAGAGAATATTAACTATAGAAATAACATGATGTACATATGGTTCTTGAGCATTAAATAGTGCATATGATTTGATAAAATCTAATAAAATTGAAGATTGAATTAATAGAGTGGTTATTATGACTGATTGAGATTTTAATTTTGGGGATTGTAGTACAGATTCAATTAAAAAACTTATCCTCAAGAAGAAGGAAACATGAGCTTATTTGTCTGTTATTGGAACATGAACATATAATACAAATGATGAATTAATGGAGACTTTAGCAAAAAATGGTAATTGAAATTATTGTATCGTTAATAATTTGGAAGATGTGGAAGAAAATGTATATAATAAATATAATAAATTGATGTATACGATAGCTACTGATGTTAAAGCTCAAATTGAGTTTAATCCAAAATATGTAAAATCATACAGATTGATTTGATATGAAAATAGAACGTTGAATCATGAAGATTTTAAGGATGATAGTGTAATAGCAGAGCCATATTGATGTTGAAATTATTCGATAGCATTATATGAAGTAGAAATGAATGATGATTCTAAAGCTGACTTATGATTAAGATATCAAAAGTCTGAGATTATAGAATCTAGAGAATTGTGTAATGTAAGTATTAGATATAAAGAATTATGAGAGACTAAATCTAAAGAAGAAAGTAAATCAATTTTGTATGAAGATGCTTATGTAAATGATTCAGATTTGGATTTGGCATATGCGTTGTTTGTGGTAGCAGAAAATTTAAGAGAATCTGAATATATAAGTAAAGATGATGTTAAAATAGCTAAATTGACTTTGAAACAATTAAAACATGATAAAAAATATACTATCAATGATTCTAAATTACAAGTTGCAGACTTTCTTATAAATAATTAGATTTAGTTGAGTTGCTTTATTTGATAGGTATCAGCTGTAAAGATTAAAAAAAGAAGAGAGCGAGTCTCTTCTTTTTGTGTATTTTAAGCTTTTGCTTCGATGAATTCATATAGTAGGATTTTGTTTACTCATGCAGATGATAATACATACAATTCTGGTTTATCTCATTCGTTTGGAATATCTACATCATATACAGTAATTCATTCCATATCAAATTTAAGGCTGAATAGGTAGATTAGTTGGTAGTTGGTTTTGTTTTCTTTATTTCTTCTGTTTGGATCTGTAGTGTATGTCGTGAATAAGTGTTGATCTTTATCGTAGGTATATATGTATTTTGAATCTTTTGGAACAATGATTTTTACGTTGTCGGAGTAAGATTCAGTTAGAGGGTTAGATCATTTAATATCTATCTTACGATATTCGAGTGTTGTTCAATCTCAATTTTCTCTCCAGAAATAGTATAAGTTACCGTTTGCCCATCCAAAGAAATTTTCATCAATGTCGAAACTAGAGAATTTTCAGAAATCTACACCAGATGCTGCTATTGCATATGGAGATCATCATTTAAAATTAGCATATGTTCAATCATTATTGTTTTGATATCTAGAGAGGAGAATATTTCATAGGTTGGAAACATTAGAATTGAAAACGTATAAGTTTTTGCTACCAAAGGTTCCTAGTCATCCTATTCATCCACGGAAATCTCAATCTTCAGTTGTAAGAGGTACAATTCCAGTTTTTGAAATCATGTATATTTCTCATTCAGAATTATAGCAATATATTCAATTTGAGTTTAATGCTGGAATACAATCTTCTAATGATTTTGAAAGATTGTATGGTTGTGGATATCATCTACTTGTATCACTAGTAGCATCGATTATTGCTCATTTAGTCCCTGCAATCATCATATTATTGTTTCTAGGAACATTGATGGAGATAGGTGTTCATATATTTTCAGTGTCAGTAGAGTTGAATGTAAGTACTTGTGTGTTCTTTCCTGCGATATTGTTTATATCGTTAGCTGTTTTGAACTGTGTGATACGGAAACCGTCGTAATAATTTTCTTGAAGCTCAGTTTTAAGTTCTTCTACATCTTCTAGCCATTTTCATTGATCTTCTAGAAATTGTAATTTTTGAGAAATGTCTGAATATTTAGCTGATTTTAAGTTGGATGATGCATCTAAAGTTTTGAATTCTGTGATTTCGCTTTGTAAATCTTCTAGATTTATATCTATATAATTTCATTCAGAAGTTTGGAATTTGTTTGTATGGTTAGTGTTATTTAGGATTTGAGAAGCAAGAGAATATAAGAATATGAATATTAGAATAACTAGTACAAATCCAACAACGTATATCTTATTTTCAGATATTTGTCTTTTCATGTTTTGAATACGTTCAGAACTATGAACTTTTTCTCATATTCTTGTTATGTATTCCATAGATTTTCATTTAATTCAACCCATTCATTTAATTCATTTGATTCCTCATTTTAATTTTAGTCATCATTTTTTAGATGCTCTGGCTGATATTGTAGGTCCTTGAACAAAATAGCTTATTATAAATCAAATGCTTGATTTCTCTATTCTAGTGGTAAGTAATTCTTCCAAAAAAGATAATATTCCTTCTGATGATTCTTCTTGTCATAGTAAATTTTCCATTTCTTTGAGATCGTGAGCATCCATAACATCAGCAAATTTGAGACCAACGTATAATAATTGATCATCTCTTTCAATTTCTCATTCGATAAAATCAGAGAATAAATCAATTTTCCCTCTAGTATCTACACTATTTGGTACAGAATATGCAGTTTTTTGGTCTCTTAGAACTATCATACTTACGTTTCCAATCATAGAGGACATTAATTTTTCATCTACTATGAGCTGGATTATTCCTTTTAATGAAAAATGGTCTATATCGCGAACCTTTTCTGCAAATTCTTTTAATTTAGTATTGAGAAGCTGTAAGTTTTGTTCAAAAATATCTCTAATATCTATTACATCTAGTTCTTCAGAAGTTTTGATTATATTTGTAAAATTTGCTACAAATTCTTCCAAGATATCTTTTTGGTATTGAAGGAATTTTTCCTTTGAACATTGAACAAAAACTTTGAAAGAAATATTGTCTAATAGAGTATCTTGAAATGAGAATATTTCATCATCTGGCACGTAGATTTTTTTATGTTCCTGAAGCTGCATTATGCCTGCTATTATTGAAAATAAAAGTATAGAAAAATCTGATTAAATTTTTTCCTTACATATAATTATGAAAAGTTAATCTTTTTTCAATATCAAATAACGAAAAATGTATGGAACTATCATTAATGAATTTGTTACTTTTTTTCGGTTTCTTTTGGGTTGAGAACATAGTCTCCATAGCCACTCTAATTTCAAAGTGCGGAATAGTTTTGGTGCACGTTTTTGAACTCATGCGATGAAATCGAAAAGTCCTCAAACATTCATTACGAGTAATTTATTGTCTATGATTTTTTGATAATTTCTAGAAGTTCGTAGTTCTTGTAGTGGAATTTTTGGAGTAGAACGTGCTACTAATAAAATATTTATGGTATCTACATATTCGTTTAGAGCTTCTTCAGCCTTTTGCCAATCAAATTCGCTAAATCAATCTTGGATATAAATTACGTTATATCATTTTAAAGTTAGATTTTCTTTTACTTTTTCTACAATATTTGGTTTGGAACCATACAATAGGATGTTTATTCTTTGACTTCAGTATTTCTGTTTTGTGTCATTCAAAAAATATGGCGTGAAATCTGTTCAATTTAGGTTTGGAAGCCGTTTTTTCTCTGTTTTGATAGCTTTAAATGTAGCAGCGAGATAGTAAAAAACTTGTAAAGCTATTCCATCGGGAAGTAAAAAATCTGATTTTAAAATCAGTTTTTTATATTCTTTTTCTTTTTCGGTTTTCTTTTTGGCAGAAGAAAATACTTTTTGAGAAACGATTTGCGAAAAATATATGTAATTTACTACACAGTGTCATTGGTCATTATAAACTCAAATTATATTGTCTGAAGTTTCCGCAAAGTTGGTTGTGGAAAGCTTTTGTAGAGTAGACTTCATGACGAAGTGGTCTAGATAAAACTATGTTTTATTATATTGTTTTATGGCTTCAATGCAAGTATCATTTTAAATGGTGGTTAAGCTGTTGCATTACTTTTTAAAATTTATATATTTTGGTTGTTTTATTTTATTATGATATGAAAATGAATATAAATATTAGGTTTTGAGATTCAGATATTTAATAAATTTTACTGTTTTATATATTTTTTGTAATTAAAATGCTAGATTTGAAGAAAGTTCGTGAAAATTTAGATGAATATAAACAAGCTCTCGCTAAGAGGCACAGCGACTGTGATGTAGATATGATTTTGGCCAAAGATGATGAGAGAAAAGCTATTCAGCAAAAAGTTGATGACCTGAAATTTCAACAGAAAACTTTAGCATCTCAGCAAGATTACGAGTGAGCCAAAGCTTTAAAATGACAAATTCAAGAATTAGAAAATCAGCAAACTGCATTACAGGATGAATTGAAAAAATATCAATTAAAAATGCCTAATTTCATTTCGCCAAACGTACCAGAGTGAAAAGATGATAGTGAAAATGTAGAAGTAAAAAGAGTTTGAGAAATTCCACAGTTTGATTTTCCAATTCAGGACCATATGACATTGATGAAAAAATATGATATGGTGGATGTAGAAAGGGGAGTAAAGTTGGCATGAGCTCGTTCATATTTTCTCAAAAATGACGGAATGCTACTCGAACAAGCAATCTTACAGCATGCTCTCAAAAAAATGGTAAAGAAAGGATTTACTCCATTCCAAGTACCTAATATGGTAAATCCAGAATGCTTAGTTGGTACTGGATATTTCCCATGATGAGAAGAAGATGCATATTGGTTAGAAAGAGATGATCAATGGATGATTGCAACAGCTGAAATCCCTCTAACTTCATATTATAGTTGAGAAATTTTGAATGAATCAGATTTGCCTAAAAAGATGGTTGGAATGAGTCCGTGTTATCGTCGTGAAGCTTGAAGTTATGGAAAAGATACATCTGGACTTTATAGGGTTCACCAATTTATGAAAGTAGAACAAGTAATTATCCTTCCTGCTGATGTGAAAATGTCAGATCAATTTCACGATTTTATCCTTGAAAATTCTATGGAATTAGTAGAAGATTTGTGATTACCATATCGTTTATTACAGTTATGCTCATGAGATTTAGCATTGGGGAAATATAATTCACATGATATAGAATGCTGGATGCCATCTAGAAATAGTTATGGAGAAACACATTCAGCTACATCATTCTTGGATTTTCAGGCTAGAAGATTAAATTTACGTTATCGTGCAGAAGATTGAACAATTAAATATTGTTATACATTGAATAATACTGTAGTAGCTTCACCTAGAATTTTGATTCCACTTATTGAGTGTAATCAGACTATTGATGGAAAAATAAAAATTCCTGCTTGTCTACAGGAATATATGTGAAAGGATATTATTGGATAGAATGTGTTCATAATAAGGAAACCCGAGTAAGAAATACAAGCTCGGGTTTTCTTTAAGACTTTTTATTTCAATTCCTTTTTGTACGGAAATTTTTTATGCAGCAATTGAAATATCAATTTCATCAAGTATTTTTGTAATCAAATCTTTCAATTCATCTGTAGCGAATGAAAATTGATTTCTTAGATATCCGTCATTTGAACAAATTGTATCAATAGTATCGATAGTATTTAATAGTCATTCGACAATACTTTTTAATTCGTCTTGTGAATTAATCAATCAATGATTTATTTCTTTTTCTAGACGAAGGAGGTGATATTTGATTTTAAGAATGTTTTTTATTAATAGATCAATGTATTCAGTGCTAATTTGATGAGCTACTCCTCCACCATATTGTCCAACTGATTCGGCATTTACCTCGAGAGCAGAGATTAATGCATCACATGTTTCATTGATTTTGTCCATTAAATTGGCCAATTTTTCATTAGATTGAATTGAATTTGTTGATTCCATGATTTTATAAAGAAAGGGATAAAAGTTTCATTTTTGTTTGACGATGTAATTATATTCGTAAAAATGAAAATATGCAAAAATTTTAACAATTTTTGAGTCTAATCATCTTACGTTTTAAAAATCTGATTTTTTTAATGTTTACTTTAGTAAAAAAATATTATTTTTTGATAACACTTGGTTTGCAGTGAAATAAAATTTTTGATAGGTTTTATATTACAATGGGAAAAATTTTTTTATTTTTTATTATGCATAGTATTCCGTAGGTCTACAAATGTATTTGCGCATATAGTAGCAATCTTTTCTGTTAATCATTTTTGCATGTATCGTTCTTTATTCTCTCTGAAAATATCTTTATATTCGGCTTTTCTTGTCATAGCTGTGGCTATATTATCGCAGACCATTTCAACCAAGTATTCTAATTTAGGATTATTGCATTCTAAAAATCATTCTACATGGTGTGTATTACTGTAATTATGTATTTTTTTTCGTTCTTTGTGCAAATCTTTGTTTCATGGATTATTAAGTAGATGAGTATATATCTTTAAATTTTTTGGTATGTATTTGTCTTTATCGTGTTTATCTCATAAGTTTTTTAACTTATTTGCAAAGATATTTATAGCAAGTTTTTTGTAGTGTTCGGTTGATATTTCTCATTTAATTATTTTTCTGTTTTTTCGAAGAAGATTTCTTAATTCATCGAATGTATTTTTACAAATATTTGATAGTTCGAGAGGTAGATTTTCATATTTTTTGCCTTGTTCGAAATTTTCATCTTTTATGGCTTTTGCTACATCTCAACAAACTTTTTCAACTAAATTTTCTAATTTAACTTGTTGTATTTCCTTGTTTTCCTTATCTTGCTTTAATGCTTTTTGTAGTCTATTAGAAAAAATTCTCATTATATTTATAACGTTATTTCTATGTTCTTTTGTTATCTCTTTGCAATCTTCGGGAGTGATTATTTTTCAATAATCTGGATAGCCTCGTGATGACATGTTGCTTCTTTAGATTAAAGATATCTATATATATATGAATATACTTCTTGATATCAATTGACTTTTGTCTAAACTGTTATGTTGTACACTTTTTGAAAAATGTTGGATTATTTTAAAGGAAATTTGTATTATTTCTGTATTGATTTTCTAGATAAAAAGCGTAATCTCTTAATCAGATTTTTTATTAGTTATTTGAAATTATATGAAAATAGTTCAATGAGCAATTAAAACTCCAAAACAGATTGAAAACATCAGAGAAAGCTGAAAATATTTAAATGAAATGCTATTAATTCTTAGAGAAAAAGCTAAAGCATGAGTAGCTCTTATAGAACTTGAATTTGTAGCAGAACATTTTATTCAGCAACATAATTTGAAGTGAGCTTTTAAGTGATATGATGGATATCCTACAAATTTATGTTTATCCGTAAATAACTGTGTAGTTCATTGAATCCCAAATGAATATATTCTTAAAAATGGAGATTTGCTCAAAATCGATGCATGAGTGATTTATGAAAAATGATATTCTGATTCTGCGATTTCGGTAGTGATTTGATGAGAAATGGCTAATCCATTAGCTCATGAATTGATAACTGTGACTAAATCTGCATTGGATAATTGAATAGCAACAATTCAACCTGGAAAATCAATGTATGATTATGGAAATACTGTAGCGACTACAGTTCGTGCAGCATGATTCAAAGTTCTAAAAGATTTGACAGGACATGGATGTGGAAGTGCAGTACATGAAAGACCATACGTTTTCAACTATGGGCATCCAGATATGAAAAAACAATTCTTCACTCCATGAATGGTACTTTGCTTCGAGCCAATTACTGCAGTAATGAGTGATGATTTCTATATGGAATATGGAGATGAATGAATGTATACTCAGCATTGAGATTTAGGTTGTCAGCGGGAGTATATGCTCTTAATTACAGATAAATGATATGAAATGATGAGTGGAATTACTGAGCGAGAATAAGCTTACTTGAAAATTTTTGATAAAAATATAAATTGAAAAAGTCAGATTTTTATTTTCAGTTTTGTTTGAATGACAGAAGAAATTCCGAAAAAAATCTATCTTTTTACGTGAGAGAATAGCTATGCGTTATATGAAGAGCTTAAAAGATGGAAAAATATGTTTGCTGAAAAAAATGGAGCAGATAGTATTTTTTCGTTTAATCGTGAAAATCGAGATTATGGTCAGATAAAGCAAACGATTTTTAGTTGAGGATTCTTTGTGACAAGTAAGTTAGTTATTCTTTACGGAATTCCACTAGATACAGAAAAATCTAATGCAATTAAAGCTGAAGAAATTGAAAAATTAGCTGAAGATATTATGAACTATCAGCTTCCTAGCGAAGTTCTTTTAATTTGTGTATCTTACAAACCTGATAAACGTGGTCGTTTTTATAAGCGATTTGATAAATTAAATAAAGATAATCCATCTCAAAAAATTGTGAAATCATTCATGTTGCTTAAAGATTTTGAATTATCAAATTTTGTTGCACAAAAAACAAAAGATTTAAATCTGAATTCAAAAGTTGTTCAGACATTAATTAATAAGGTATGAAATGACCAATTTCGTTTAGTATCGGAAATAGATAAATTACGTTATCGAAAAAATTATTATGGAGAAGAAATTACATCTAAAGTAGTTGATGATGTTTGTTTTTGATTGATGGAGGAAGATATTTTTAAACTTTTAGATTTGGCATTAACAGATACAAAATCTGCTATCAAGTTTATTCAATGATTACAAGATGATGGACTGGACCGAAATGCACTAAATGGTTCATTTGCTTGGTGACTTAGGAATTATCTCTTTGTTATAGATTATGCTGATCATTGAGTTATGGATTCAAAGCTAATAGCAAATGAGTTGAAGCAAAATCCACGAGCAATGGCGAATATCACAAAAAAATTATCGCTTTTGAAAGAAAAAAGAAATTTAATTCAAAATTTATTTAAAAGTATTGTAGATATAGATTATGATATAAAAAGTGGGAATGCTCAACCTGAAAGTTATTTTTTAACGATAAAGAAAGTTTTACTTCAAAAATAGTCCATTATTTGATTTTTTGATGTAATTAATTATAAGTTAAGTGTGGGGAAATATTTTACATAGAATGGAATGGATGCGTAAATTTTGAGTATTCATGTTATCAATATTTGCAATTTTGTTATCTAATCAAACTTTTTGATATTTTGAAAATAAAGCATATTGTAGTTTTGAAGGTAAAAGTGTAACAATTTCTATTAAAAAAGTTGAATGAGCATCGAGATGTAGAGTGTATATGGATACGATTTATCAATTAGCTTTGAAGAAATATAATGAGATAACGACTATTCGTTCTTATATTATGCAAGGAGAGGATGTTTATTATCGGAAAAACATTTTAGATGAAAAAAATTCTGAACTTCTTCAACTTGTGAATTATAGAAATCAAATTAAAACAGCAATAGATAAATTTGAATGAGCATTGTTTGATAAGTATTATGGACTTTTGCAGAAACCGATGCAAACTTATTATTCAGAATTGGAAATGCAGTATTATATGCTTATTAATTCCCAAATCGCAAATAAAACTTGAGATTATTCTTTAAAACTTGCAAAGATAGAGCAACAAATGCGGAATGTTAACCATATTTTGGAAGCTGAAAAATTGGACCATATTATGGAGGTTTTGCTATCGTATATTTATTTAAAAAGAGAAATAGAATGAAAATAGGGATAATTAGTTCATGAATTGATACTTTGTCTGTTTTTAAATTTTTGACGTGTTATGATAATGAGTATTTGGTTTATTGTGATCAAACTAGTTATCCATTTTGAGAAAAATCTCTTGATTATATATTAGGATGTATAAAAGAAACGGGGGAGTTTTTAACTCAAAAATGAGCTGAAGTAATTATTGTAGATCCAGTTTATGAATTAGCTTTAAAATATTCAGATAAAAAATTTTGATTTAAGATTTTACCATTATTTCAAGAATATTTACATAATTTTGCATTCAGACATTCATTAGTAGGTAAGATATGAATTTTATCAGATTTTTGATCTAGTTCAAAGGTTCAAAATTTATTAGAAAATGAAGAAAAAGATTACAAACCGACAAACGAACAAAAATCGATTAAAAAATTTAGTTATCCTTTTCATTATCGAGTAAAATCTGCTAGTTCATGGACTATGAATATAAATGATTTATGAGTACATAATCCATATTTGATTCGTACGATGAAAAATGATTTGCGTTATTTCAAAGATGCGTATGTAGATACAATTTTACCAATGCATTACCATTATTTTCGTATGCAGAGAACGGTAAAAGCATTTTTTAATTTCCATAAAATTAGATTTTACGATTTTTCTGCAATTGAGAATTGTTTTCAAAATTTAATAGAAAAATCTGACTGAAAATATTCAGTTTCAGTTCGAATTAATCAGCCTTCAGAATTTCTGGTTCGTAATAAGCAATTGATGTGGCTCATGCAGAGAGGAAAATCTGTGGATGTAAAAATTGAAGAAATTTAAAACAAGTTGAAATTAAAAAGGAAAAAATTATAAGGTAATCACAAAATATGCCAGGGTGATGGAATTGGTAGACATGCTAGACTCAAAATCTGGTGACTTCACGGTCGTGTGGGTTCGAGTCCCATCCCTGGTATTTTTTTGTTTTTAATAAAATATAATCAGTCGAGAACTGATATTTTATAGTTTGAACTGTATGATTGTTTGATAAATTTTAGTATATTTTTTATAAATATTCACTTGATAAATTATAAAATATTAATATCTTGTATTTAGTTGTGGATTTTATTTTTTAAATTTTGTAGATATGAAAAAAGCTAAAGATTATTTAAAAAAAGCTAAAAATTTTTTTTCAAAATTGTATACTAGATTTCTTAATTATAAAAATACAAAAAAATGGTTTGTACTATATTTGGCAGTTTTAACATTTTGTTTATTTCTTTTTCCTGTTATTAATGCTAATGGAAGTGGAGTTAGATTCTTATTCTCAGGAATGTTATGGAAATCTGGATTCGTAATGTTACTTGCTATGATTGGTTTGTTCTTATGGAATTTGAGTATTTCATTTAAATGATGGATTACTAAATTGTGTGCTTTACGTGAAGAGGAACCATTAGTTGATTTTGTATTGTTATGGATTGTTGCTAGTGTGTTTATGTGAGTATTAGATTGAGCAAATATTGCTGTTATGAGTGGAGTTACTCAAAAAATTTGAATTATAAGTTTTCGAGTGATTATTGATGGGTTATTGTTGTTGTGATGATTAGTTTGGGCTTTTATGTCTTTACGAAAAATGTGACAAAAATCTAATAAAAGAGCTAAGATAGTAAATATTGTGGAGGAAAATCATCAAAGAGTGGAATCGCAAAAGTCAAACCAAGTTACCCACCTTTTTGATGACTTGGATAGGGAAAATTAGAATTAGAATATAGAAAAAATCCACTTCCGAAATGGTTGTGGATTTTTTTGGATGATTCGAGTTTATTTTCTTTTTTCATTATTTAAGTATATTCGTGCATCTTCTACTCATTGAACTACAGTTCTTGTAGCTTCTCGATTTAGAAGTTGTTTAGCTTTTAAAGGATTTGCTAGAGATACAGCTACATCTCATGGCCTTCTGTCAACTATTTCATAAGGAATTTCTTTTTCAGTAATTGTTTTGACTATTTCAATCATTTCGTTTACTGATTTTCAGTATCATGTCCCAATATTACATATTTCAAAAACAGGTTCTGCTGTATATGTTTCGCTAGTTTCGTTGATCTCTATTCTGTCGAATAAATATTTTGCTGCTGAAAAATGAGCTTCGGCGACATCCATTACATGGATGTAATCTCTAATACAAGTTCAGTCTTCTGTTTCATAGTTATTTCCAAATACACTCAGTTTCTCAATTTCTCATTTTGCTACTTTGAGTAAAAATGGGAGTAAATTCGTAGGTATTCATTTAGGATTTTCTCATAGAATATGAGATGGATGAGCTCCAATAGGATTGAAATATCTCAGAGCTATAGCAGAAAATCATTTTTGCATTACCATATCACGAAGTAGATTTTCGATTACAAGTTTTGTAGTTCCGTATGGATTAGTGGTTTTAGTTTTATCTGTTTCACTAAATGGTGGAAGAAGGTTTTCGGCGTCATATACAGTGGCACTGCTAGAGAAAATAATCTGATTTATGTGATGTTTATTCATTACTTTCAATAAATTTATCGTTCCTAATATGTTATGATCATAATATAGAAAAGGATCTTGGCAACTTTCTCAAACGGCTTTTTTGGCTGCAAAATGAATAACTAAAGCAATATCATTTCCATGCTTTTCAAATACAGCATCCAAATCTGAGTAATTTCTAAGGTCTAATTCGTAGAATTTAGGACTTTTTCATGTGATGGCTTTTATTCCTTCTAGAGCAGATTCGTGAGAATTCGATAAATTATCCACAATTATAACATCGTATCAATTTTCGATAAAAACTGTGGCTGTATGAGAACCTATATACCCTAGTCCTCATGTAATAAGAATCTTTTTTTTCTGTCCCATGTAACATGTAGAAAATAAATATTTTATTATCCTTAATTCGGATTACAATTATATCGATTTATTGTGACTATGCAATCTTATTTGGAATCTGGAAAATATCTCATAACTTGAAGAACAAATTTATCTGCGAGTCTATATCTCTTTTCTCGTTCTTCTACAGACATGAACACTATTGAAGCATTTTCGATAAAAAACTCTCTGAATAAATCAGAAATTCAACTTTTTAATTCATCAATCTGAGGTTTTTCCATATTTTGATAAATTATAACAATGTCCATATCTAGGGGTACTCCGAAAATTTTTCATAAGAAATATTTATTTATCATTACTGAATATGTGTTGAATAGGCTAGTTAAGTTGGATTTTAAAGCAGTAAAGAATATATTTTTAAATAGGTTAAAATATTCTTTTTTTATGGAAATAGAAAAACCTGAATTCTCTTTTTGGATATCTAATACTCATGATTCTTCCAATGAATCTACTTGTTTTTTGATGGCAGGGAAAGTCCATCAGATTTCGCTTTCTAAAGCTCTCATAGAAACTCATTGTCTGCGGAAAACTAAGTATTTTAGTATATCTACTTTGGTTTTGCTTCAGAATAGTTTTTCTAAATTCATCCTCAAAGTGGAAATAAATTATGATTATAGAATAAAAATATGAAAAGAAAATACAAGTTATTTAAAGAATAAAAAATGTTGTATAATTTTCTATAAAAAAGTAAAGTTAAAGTGCTGATAAATCGGTCAGATTTTTTGCTTTTTTTATGGAGGTTGAATATAATTACATGTACAATATTTTTATTTGAAAGCTTTTGATATGGATAAATATATACCCGAAGAGGTCTTGGATGAAATAGCTAAACTTACAGATGGATGAAAATATGATGAAGCAATAGAAATGGTAAATAAAATCCTTTCGAGAGACCCCAAAAATGAACAAGCATTATTGATGATTGCAGATATCCAATATCGTCAATGAAACATGGATTGAGCAGATAAGGCGGTAACTTTCCTAAATTCAACTAAGAAAGATGATCCACTCGGATTATATGTGAAATGATTGCTTGAGATGGAAAAGAATAATTGGAAAGAAGCTCGTACATATATGAGAAAGGCGATGCAAATTACGAATTGAGAAAATCATGAAATAGTTCGTTGTTATGGATTGAGTGAATATCGATATGGGAATCGCGAAAAATGAAGAGATTTCTTGAGAAAAGCATTTAAGCAAGATCCATTAGATGCAGAAGTTATTTACAATATTATTCAGTTATCTATCTTGGATGAGGATTATGAAGAATCTAAGGAAATGATTGCTTACTATCGTAGTAATCATATGGGATTAAAAATTGTAGATAAACCTATTGAGTGGTATGATAAAAAAATTGCATTATTTGAAAAATATCTTTGATGAAAAAATCATTTCAAATTGGAAAAATAAACGTATTTAAGATAGATTTTTATTCTTATTGTTGATATTAAAAATGAAAAAATTTAATCTTCCAAAATTTAAGTTGCCTGATATTAAATTTCCTAAATTTAATTTGAAATTAAAGAGAAAAGAAAAGCCATCTAAACCATTTATTGATGATGTGAAATCAATTTTTCGTTCATATAGATGACAAATGATTTGGATCAGTGTTTTATCAGGTTTCCTTTTATTTTTACTAAATATTTTAATCTGAGTATCTATGTATGGAAATACATTAAATGCTTCGTTAAGTGACAAACTTTGAATGTATTTTTATTTGAATGATGAGGTGGAAACGGAAACGAGACTTTATAAACAAGTTATGCAATTGAAAGATAAACTTGAGCAAGAGTGATTAAAAGTAAACTTTCTAACTAAAGAAGATGCAATGGATTTTATGATGAAAAGATTGCCAGAATTAACATGAAGTTTAGAAAAATTCTGAATGACTAATCCATTGCCAGCTACTCTTTATGTAACACTTCCAGATATTTCTAAATATGAAACATTAAAGGAAGTAATGCTAGAGAATAAGGATATTATTATAAATGTTCAGGATATAGAGCAGTTGGATAATTTAGAAAGTCAGGAAAATAGGATTAGAAATGTAATTAGACTTTCAAATTTTGTGCAAATCCTATCATTATCTTTGGTTATTATTTTAGCTGCAGCAGTATTATCATTTTCGATATTCTTTTTACGTTCAATATTTGCGAGATTTTGGAATGATATTCAAGTTAAAAAATTGCTTTGAGCTACAAAGTCTCAAATTATTATGCCGTTCTTGACATTGATTCTTTATTCAATTATAGGAGGGTTCTTGATTTCATTGTTGCTTACTTTAGTTTCGATGTGAGTATTTGATTACTATATGTCACAATTATTTTCTTATACACTTACATCTCATTTGTTTGCAAAATGGTGAATTATCGTGATATTATTTATAGTAGAAATTTTAGTTATTGTGAGTTTATTAATGTGAATTGCTTATTGATTTATTTCAAAATTACATAAAAAACTTAAGTAGATTATCTAGTTTATATTGAAAGGGGCCTTATCTTTTTGATTAGCTTCTTTTTTTTGAATTTTTCTGCTTTTTGTCTCAATAAGCTTCAGCAAACATAGCATTAATTTTTCATTGACTCATATTTTTTACGTTGGAATATTGATTTCTTTTCTTTGGCTTTTTTGCTTCGTGAGTGGAAGATTTTTTCATTTCAGATTTTTTAGACTTTGAATTCTTTTTTTCATAGTTTTCAATTTCATCATCAGTTGGAAATTTCTGCTTATTCTTAGACTTTTTGACTTCATCATATTTGCTAACGTGTTTTTCTCGTTTACGAACTCATTTATTTGTATAGGGGTTTCTTTCAGTTTGATCAGATTTTCTTGATTTTTTTGTTGGAATATCTTCTTCATAGTCATCTCATGGTTGAATAGCTTCAAGTCCTGCATTAGCTACATCTTCTTCATTATATTTTACAAAAATATCACGCTCTTTTCAGCTTTCTCAGCGGTTACGATATTTAATCACGATAGGTACTCCAATAAATCCAAAATTCTTTCTGATGCTATTTTCAACTCGTTTCTTAAACGCAAAATTAGCACGAGCTTTGTGATTTACAAAAACTATAAAAGTCGGAGCATCTACAGCAATTTGAGTAGCATAAAGTATTTTACAGATTTTGTTTTTTGGAAAACGAGGAGGACGTTGAATCATTTCGTGCTGTAGAGCTTCATTCAAATCTCTAGTTGCGATTCTTTTAGTGTTCTCTTTCTGTAAAATGGAAACGAATTTCATAACATCATCGATTCATTCTCATTTGATAGCAATCATTGGAACGATTGGCAGATATTTTGCAAAATCCAAATAAGTCTGAGTATTTTTTATCATTGCATCGATAGCTTTTGGATTGACTTGATCGACTTTATTTAATACGAAAATCATAGGCAGAGCGAGCTGATGAACTTCTTGAAGTAATGTCATATCACGGTGAGTGATTCATTGTGTACAATCTACCATAAAAATTACTACAGGACGTACAAATTCGAGCATTGCTTTGGTTTTATCGTAAGCGATTTTTTCGATTCAATGAATTTTTCAGCGTTTTTTGATTCACGCTGTATCGTAAGCTACGTAATCTCTACCTTTTCGTGAAAAATTTCCAGCCACATAATCTCTAGTAGTTCATGCTACGTCTGCTACTTTTGCAAGAGGTTTTCAAACTAATGTATTTAGCAAAGTAGACTTTCCGGCATTAGGTTTTCATAAAATAGCAAGTCAAATCCTGAATGGTTCTACAGATTCTTCTTCATCTTTATGAGTTTTTTTTCGTTTATTGTAGAATGAATTAATCTGACTTTCGATTGTGCTTAGATTTCTTTCTTTCTTGGCAGAGACTCAGATTACACCGGATAATCATAAAGTGTAGTAGTCAGAAATCGCTATTTCAGTTTCAGATTCTTTTCGTTTAATATCGAGTTTATTTATGATTAGAATTGTAGAATCTTGTTTCTTCTCTTTTCTAATCAGTTCGAGGATATGATGTTCTTTCGCAGTGATTCATACGCTATCATCTATCAAAAATAGAAGCAAATCTGACTCTTTGATAATCTGCTCAATATATTCGAGTTCTTCTGTAAAATCGAGTAAACCTGGAGAATCAAAAAATGTATAAGTTCAATTATCAGTTTGAACTTTGTGCTGAATAATGTCAGTTGTAGTTCCAGGAATATCAGTTACTATTGCACGAAATTGTCCAATCAATCTATTGAAAAGA
>ODAI011678592.1_pt1 | contig 27982 bp, 23 predicted proteins | sample 1539321 | NCBI WGS metagenome assembly ODAI01 (sample SAMN02144231, study PRJEB22623) | gut metagenome | biome: sheep rumen | host: Ovis aries | place: New Zealand
GATTATTGCACGGAAGATAGTATTCATCAAAGTCATCCGGTTTGATCCTGCATCCGGTTACCTTTCCGGATATATGTTCAAATCCTGTAAAAAGGGAACTGAATCTTACCTCTCCGCCCATTTCTTCGATGGAATGCCTTATGGAAACTATTATATCACGGAGAAGATCCGTTCCGATATGAGGCATATGCTCATAAGCTATGCTTTCCGGAGCACCGTTTTTTATAAATATATCAAGGACTTCACCGATCCTGCCGCATTTATCCTTGATGGAAGTGGTAAGTTTCCCGTCGGAAAAAGTTCCCGCACCCCCTTCACCAAACTGTACATTTGATGAAGGATCAAGTACTCCTGTCTTCCAGTACTTTTCAATATCTTCTTTTCTGTCTTCTACTCTTCTTCCTCTTTCAATGACTATGGGCCTGTAGCCTTTAAGTGCAAGCTCATATGCACAAAAAAGCCCCGAAGGACCGGCGCCTATTATGACAGGGCGCTTATCAGACTCTTCTTCTCCGCAGGAAGGAAGTGTATATTTAACCGGCTCATATACCGAAATATTCTTACATTTACGAAAAGCAGAAAGGATCTTCTTTTCATTAACCGTATCGCAAACCACGGAATAAACATAATAAAGATCCGGCTTTTTCCTTGCATCAATGCTTTTTTTCAGGATACTGATATTAAAAACTTCTGAAGGTTTTATCTTAAGCCTTCCTGCAACAATCTCTTTAAGATCCGGAACAGATGCATCTGTCTTTATTTTTAACTGATCGATCCTTATCATTTTGCAAGGCTCCTGCCGCAGATAATTCCGGTAGCCCATGCAAGGTACAGATTATATCCGCCGCATTTTCCGTCGACATCAATCATCTCACCGGTAACATATAATCCGTCATTACCATAGATATCCATATTACGACCTATGGCAGAAAGATCGATGCCGCCGCTCATGGTCTGTGCTTTATCCGCAGGCTGAATGTTTTTAACATCAAATTTAAGCTCCTTAAGATTTTCGAAAAGTGCCTTTTTTCTACCATCATCAAGAGAACCTGCAGGGGACTTGTCGGATATACCGCTTCTTTTAAGGACATATGACATGAGCTTATTGTTCATGATGCCGTTAAAAGCATAATATATTTCACGCTCCGGAAATCTGTCTATACGCGATCCTATGATTTCTTTTACATCATCTTTATCATATTCGTTCATAAGATCGATGGTAAGGCAGCATTTTTCGCCTTTTTCCAAAGCTCTGCCTGCTAAGCTGCTTAGCTGGAAGACCGGTATGCCTGATACAGCTTTTTCGGTAAACTGTATCTCTCCTTCTTCTGTTCCGCTAAATCTTCCGGATACAAAAAGACTGACAGAGCCTGCTGATCTTACACCTTTAATACTTCTCAGATCATCATAAACATCAAGTCCGCATAAAGCAGGGACTGTTTTATTATGCTTTATTTTTAGTCCCTTAAGCAAAGCGGTAAATTCCGATCCTTTTATCCCAAATCCGCCGGAGCCAAGTCCGCAGGATAAAACCACAACGTCAGAGTATTCTTTTTTTCCGTTTATCAAAAGTTCAAAACCTGATCCGCTGCGGGTGACCTCAGTACATACGCATTTGGTCCTGATATTTATCCCAAGATCATCGCATTCGTTTTTCAGAGCATTAAGTACAGTAAGAGCCTGCATGGAACGGGGATACAGATATCCGTTTTTTGATACTGTAATGACCCCAAGGGATCTGAAAAAATCCTTTATATCATCCATGTTTATTCTTTTTATCAGATCATCAAGAAATTCTTTACGGCCCCCAGATGAGCTGTAAAACATTTCGGAATCCAAGATCTCATTTCCGAGATTACATCTTCCGTTTCCGGTTGCAAGGATCTTGCGTCCGCATTTTTCAGAAGCTTCATAGATTGTAATATCCGATGGCCTGACACCGTTTCTTACTGCGGTGATGGCAGTGGTCATTCCGGAAGCTCCGCATCCCACAATGGAGTATTTCATTACATCACCCTTAATATCTGACCGAGGCTGATAAGCATATTTCCAAAAGGCATAAGCCCTGTCTCGGTATCGGTATAATTCCTGAAAAGAAGCAAAATTGCATTATAGACTATAAGTGATATGGGAATACAGATAAGCACCGTAAAAAGATTCCCAAGATGAGCAGATGCAAAATTTGTGATGATAAGGATCACAATGGCATTGACAGCCCCGGATATTACAGGTATCAGTATATTCCTCAGAGGATCATAGACCATGTTCATCCTGAAGAAAGTGATGATATACCATACAACGGTTCCGGTAAGGGAGAATACCAAAAGAGAAACCGACAAAGACCTGTAAATATTCATACCTGTTCCGATACAGAGTCTTACGGAAAGGATTCCCATAACGGAAGATACAAGTGCCGCAACGATCCTGGGTATCCTGTCATCTCTTGCAGCGCAGATATCATCGGAAAAAAGAGTCAGGGAATAAATAACTGAAGCAACAACCGAAATAACAAGTTCTGCAGTAAGTAAAGCCGAAGACTCTTCTGCCATGATCTTCATTATGACTTTGGAAGCACCTGAATAAAAAGAAGCAATGAAAACGGATGAAATAACAGCGATATGGATGCCGCAGTCAAAATACGCTCTGGAATTGCCCCTTTCTTTTTTTCTGACAGCGCCAAGCCAGCGTACGGACGAAGAAGACGTTTCATACAAAGTAACAGCAGAAGAAAGAAGGAAAGGCAGAATTATGATACCGAAAGCAATTCCTGCGTTTTGAGCTCCGCCTGCCGAAACAAGCCATGAGAAAATAAAAACGGAAAATGAAAGCCCAACCAATATATTTCCAAGTCTTCTCCTCCAAAGACTGATAAAAACATAAGAAGAACTGTCCCCCGAAGAATAGGTTTCATAACCTTTCGAAGCCCTGATCTTAAGACCCAGCCTTACTATGAAAAGGAAAACAAATACCAAAAACTCGGCAAGACACAGTCCCAGGAAGACACCGCTTACCGCATATATATACTTAAATTCATCATCAATAAGAAGGGCACTTATCTTCTCTCCCTTCTCATACATGATCATCATAAAGGGATAACCGGACAGGATCCTCAGAAGCTGTCTTAAGACTATGGCTATGCATACCGCTTTATCTCCGGACGCCGACAGATCATATCCGATAAGATATTCATTTATGATCCTGAAAAAGATAAAGATGCTCAGGTAAAATCCAAGAAATCTGCCTTTTGAAAGACCAAATGCGGCATCCATAAGATAATAGTTTAAAACTCCTGTAAGCACAGCACCGATAAGAGCATAGACAGAAAGAAGGAATCCCGATGTGCTCAGTATACCGAGAGCTGAATTTTTCTGGCCTTTTGAAAGCTTGACACGGACCAGTCTGGAAATAACATCCGATGAACCGTCACCAAAAAGCTGCCATATCATCACGGTAACAAGATAAACCGGGGCAAGGTAACCAAGCCCGGTATCTTTCAATACATTTCTGAACACATAAACAGAAAGAACCGAGATTATAAGAGATATATATCCAATTTGTTTTCTGTATAAAAATGATTTCATTTATTCCGATCCGTTTCTTAAAATACCGAGTTCATTTAATATCTTATCCTGTTTTGAAAACATGACCTTTTCTTCTTCATCAGTCATGTGGTCATATCCGCAGAGATGAAGGCAGGAATGAACCACAAGAAATGCCATTTCCCTTTTGGGTGAATGTCCGTATTCCTCGGCCTGGGAAAAAACCCTGTCTGCATTAAGAACAATCTCACCCATTACTATCTCTCCGGTATCCGGATCCGTATATAATGCTTTTTTTTCATCCGGTATATCAAAATCCGAAGGCTCAACATAATCAAGGTTCGGAAAAGAAAGTACATCCGTTGCACTGTCAATGCCCCTGAACTGATTATTAAGTTCTCTTATGCCCTCTGAATCGGTTATGGTCACGGAAACCGAAAGCTGATCCACAGGTGCCTGTTCTTCAGAGAAAGTCTTTTCGCATACAGTTTTTATAAGTCTTTCGTGATCAAAGCCAAAATCCTTATTGATTTCATTTTCAACGAAGAAAGTCATAATAGAGCTTCTCCTCTTTAAAGATCTTCTTCATACTGTTTATATCAGCAAATGTGATATCGCATTCATCAAAATTACCGCGCTTTACAAATCTGTCAAAAACAGCATCGGTAAGCTTTGAAGAATCAAGCTGTGCGTTTTTATCTTTTTCAAAAACAGCCATGGCTGTCATGACTATTGTTCTGGAAATGATCAGAGCAGCGGACTCAATGCGCTTTATGGACACTCCGGGATCAAGTGAATAATCCTTATATTCATCAAGCATTTCACGAAGAGAAACTGTAAATCCCATATCATCATAAAAAGCCTCTCTGTCCTCTTTATCAGAAGGTGTAAGCTCGTGATAATACCCTCCGCACTTAACAACATCCTTATCAAGTGAAAGAGCCCCGGAAACCCTGTCACAAAAATAAGCCGTGTGAATGCTCAGCATATAGCTTTTTGGATTACTTTCCTTAAGCTCAAGCAGATATTCGTTTTCAGTATCGCAAAGAGTCTGGTAAAGATCGGTATATTTGTAAATAAATGCAGATGAATAAACTCTGAATGCGTAGTATATGATTATGAGACTTAAAAGGGCATTTGCCATGGGAAGGATAAAAAGCTGGATATTAAGACCGTTATAAGCGGTAATTATGATGCCGCAGACTTCACAGCTTAAAAGACAAAGAGACGAAAGAAACGCGGGAAGACCGAATCTTAATTCCTTACCTATGGGCAGATAGATGGTCACGGCAAAAACACCGCTTATAAAATATAGGAAAAACACCAAAGAACCGCATCCTGTAACGATGGAGCATCCCGCAAGAAGTGAAGATGCACAGCATACTCCGATATAAGGAGTTGAAAAAAGAGACAGGATAACAAAAACGGGCATAAATACCCAGATGGTATTGGGAAAATAAGTAAACAGAACGGACAAAAACATGCTGACATACAAAAGGATCCAGAATGATTTTTTTCTGCGGGATGAAATCTCAGGATCCGTTTCGGAAACGGGATAACATTTTCTGACGCAGAAGGAAACTATCCCGCCAAGCATCAGAGAAAACAATGCCCTTTGCAAAAGCTCATCTTTTTCCGAACCGGATAAAAATCCGAGAAAGGAAAGAATAAGCGCATAAAAAACAGCAAATATCAGGCCCGGCAGGATCCTGTTAGAATTTTTTCTGTGTTTTTTTTGTTCTGTTTTCATATTCTTCGTAACGTTTTACTATCTTCTGCACAAGGGGATGTCTGACCACATCCTTGCTGGTCAGTCTGCAAAATGCTATTTCATCAATACCTGAAAGCACCTTTACAGCCGTATCAAGTCCCGAAACAGTTCCGGGAGCAAGGTCTTTTTGTGTTGCATCACCGGTGATGACAACCTTTGACCCAAAGCCGATCCTTGTTAAAAACATCTTCATCTGGGCGGGTGTTGTGTTCTGTGCTTCATCAAGAATAATGAAAGCATTGTCCAGAGTTCTTCCTCTCATGTATGCAAGAGGAGCAACTTCGATAAGTCCCTTTTCAAGATTCATGGAAAATTTTTCGGGCCCCATGATCTGAAACAGAGCATCATATAATGGTCGAAGATAAGGATCCACTTTACTTTGAAGATCTCCGGGAAGAAAGCCAAGCTTTTCTCCTGCTTCAATTGCCGGCCTTGTAAGGATGATCCTTCCCACTTCCTCATTTTTAAATGCGCTTATGGCCATGGCCATGGCAAGATATGTTTTTCCGGTACCTGCAGGTCCCACGCCGAAGGTTATCATCTTCTCTGCAATAGACCGTGCATATTCCTTCTGACCAAGCGTCTTGGGTACTACAGGTTTTCCGTTAGCCGTATGGCAAAGGACATCTTTAAGAGCTTCGGACAAAGCTCCTTCATGATCTTCCTCTGTCATATCGATGGCATAATTTACATTTTGTTCTTCTATCTCATTGCCTCTTTCGGAAAAATGTTTAAGATCGTCGATGATGCTCATGGCTTTTTTTACATCATCTTCTTTACCGCTTACTACCAAAAATCCGTTTCTCGAAACCACCTTCACATTCATGGAAGATTCGATCTTCCTGATGTGAGTGTCCATAGAACCGAAAATATTCCTCATTTCTTCGCTTGAAAGCTCAGCTTTAAGTGAATACTCTTCCACGAGCACTTCCCCTTATCCGATCATTTCTTTTATGAGCACTGTTTCTTCAGGCTTTTCGGAGCTTATATGATATGCACTCTTAAGTTCATCCATTGCAGAAGAAAGTTTATTCTCATCATTATAGTGAATGACGGCAAGGTTATCTCCTTTTGCAACTTCATCGCCTTTTTTCTTAAGAAGCTCGATCCCTACACTAAGGTCAATGGTATCTTCCTTGGAAGCTCTGCCGCCTCCAAGCATCATGCAGGATACGCCAACCTTATCGCAGGTGATACGATCGATAAATCCTGACTCATCCGCTTTTAAAAATGTTGTCTTATCTGATACCTTTAAAAGCGAAGGATCATATACCTGATCCTTATTACCCCCCTGGGCTTCCACAAAAGCAGCAAGCTTATCAAGTGCCTTGCCTGAAGAGATAACGGACTTTATCATACCTAAGGCTTCATCGTCATTTACTGCCTTACCTCCAAGGATCAGCATTTTTTTGGCAAGAGTATATACAAGTTCCGTAAAATCAGAAGGTCCTTTTCCGTTTAAGGTATCGATAGCTTCCCTTACTTCAATGGCATTACCCACGGTATTTCCAAGGGGCTGGTCCATATCCGTGATAAGAGCTACGGTTTTTCTTCCGGCTCCGTTACCTATATCCACCATTGCTTTTGCAAGTGCTCTGGAATCCTCCAAAGTCTTCATGAAAGCACCGCTTCCGGTCTTGACATCAAGGACTATGGCATCTGCACCTGCGGCAAGTTTCTTACTCATGATAGAGCTTGCTATAAGGGACATATTATCGACTGTTCCCGTAACATCCCTCAGGGCATAAAGCTTTTTATCCGCAGGAGCCAGATCCGCAGTCTGTGCCATAAGAGATATTCCGATGGAATTGACATTATCTATGAATTCTTTTTCGGAAATGGATACATTAAAGCCGTCAAAGCTTTCCAGCTTGTCTATCGTGCCGCCGGTATGACCAAGTCCCCTGCCGCTCATCTTGGCTACGGGCACTCCGCATGCGGCAACTATGGGAGTCAGGGAAAGTGAAGTTTTATCTCCAACACCGCCGGTTGAATGTTTATCAACCTTTATGCCTTTGATGGCAGAAAGATCCAGATGATCTCCGGAATCAGCCATTTCCATGGTAAGAGCAAGAGTCTCTTTATCACTCATTCCCTTAAAAAATATGGCCATCATAAGTGCAGAGACCTGATAATCGGGGATTTCCCCTTTGGTATAACCTTTTATGAAAAAGGAGATCTCTTCAGGTGAAAGTTCATATCCGCTCTTTTTCTTAATGATGATATCAACCATTCTCATGACGGTTATCTCCTTTTTATTTTGGCAGCTTTACATATGTCTTTTAAAACGCATATCTCACACAAAGGGTTACGGGCTTTACATACAGTTCTTCCGTGGTCCACAAACCTGTGACAAAGCCCGCCGGAATATTCAGGCTCCACACATTTTCTAAGCTGCATCTCAACCCTTAAAGGATCATTGCTTCCATCCGTAAGACCGATCCTTCCGGAAAGCCTGATGCAATGCGTATCGCAGACATAGGATTCCTTTCCGAAGATATCGCCCATTATAAGATTTGCACTTTTTCTTCCCACACCCGGCAGCTTAAGAAGATCTTCAAGAGTATCAGGCACTTTTCCGCCAAACTCTTTACAGAGCATGTCCATGCATGCCTTAATATCCCTTGCCTTTGATCTGTGAAGACCGCAGGGCCTTATGATCTCCTCAATCTCAGAAATATCCGCACCGGCTATTTTTTCCGGAGTGTCAAATCTTTCATAAAGAAACGGAACAGTTTCGTTTACTCTTTTATCCGTACACTGGGCGGCAAGCCTTACACTTATCAGCATCTTCCAGGCCCGGTCCGCATCAAGTGTACAGACAGAATCCGGATACTCATTCCATAATCTTTTTATAACCTCGCGGGCAAGATCTTTTTTTCTCATGTATTCTTCTTAAAAGAAGGGCTTGATCATTTGTGATACGGTTCGTTTTTCATGATCTTAAATGCCCTGTATATCTGCTCTGTAAGGATCACTCTCATGAGTTGGTGGGGAAAAGTCATATCCGAAAAACTAAGGGCAAGATCGGAAGCATCTCTGACAGATCGGTCCAAACCGTTGGATCCTCCGATAATAAAAGCAATATCGCTTTTGCCGCTTACTAAAAGATCTGACAATTTTTCGGAAAAGCCTTCAGATGTAAGCTTTTTTCCGTTTATCTCAAGAGTGATGACATACATTCCGGGCTTTATGTTTTTTAAGATACGGTCCGCTTCTTTTTTAAGAGCACTACCTATTCCCGCGCAGTCAGGTTCATCTTCAACTTCCACGATTCTAAGATCACAATAAGCGGAAAGCCTCTTTGAATATTCGCTTAATGCATCCCTGAAAAATGCTTCCTTTACCTTACCGACACAGATAAGCGAGATGTTCATTACTGATCATCTCCTTCATCAAAGACGGAATCATAGATCTTCTCATCAATGAGACAATCCACAAAATCCGGATCAATATTGATGAACTTACCTGTTATGATCTTTTTAAGAGACTCTGTCCTCTTAAAATACAGGGTTTCCGGAGTATCGGCGGAACTTATTTCACATAAAGCATCAATATCATCTTTTTTCAGTTCATTCAGAACAAAATCAAGTACTCTTTTTTCAAGAGTGTGGTCGGATTTTGCTTTTTTCTCAAATATCCCGGCACTTCTTAAGGAACTTATGCCCATTACAAGAAACAGTGTAAAAAGGGCAAAAAGCACTCCGTAAGATAGAAACGGATTACCGAAAAACTCAGGTATCACACCGAAGAGAGTAAGAAGCACAAATACGATCCCACAAACGCCGAAGAGAGTCAGAACATGTCCGGTGGACTTATAGTCACTTGCCTTCTCATTGTTCCTTACATATGGAACGGCATCTGAATTAAGTGTTCCGGAGGGACTGACCTCTTCTTCCTCAAAACCGTAGCTTACGCTAAGTTTATCTTCGTCTGACATAGATTTATCCTTTAATAAACTCGTCAATAGCCTTTGCCGCATCTTTACCGGCACCCATTGCAAGGATAACGGTAGCCGCACCGGTAACCGCATCACCGCCCGCATAAACACCGTCTCTGGTAGTCTTACCGGTATTTTCCTCGGCAATGATACATTTTTTCTTATTGATCTCAAGTCCCTTTGTGGTCATGGAAATAAGAGGATTGGGGGATGTTCCCAGTGACATGATCACGGTATCCACATCAATGTCAAATTCGGATCCTTCAATAGCCTGAGGGCTTCTTCTTCCTGACTCATCGGGCTCTCCAAGTTCCATCTTAACGCATCTGATAGCCTTGACCCAACCCTTATCGTCTCCGATTATCTCAACAGGGTTTGTGAGAAGGTCAAAGATGATGCCTTCTTCTTTAGCATGATGAACCTCTTCAACTCTTGCGGGAAGCTCCTCTTCGCCTCTTCTGTAAACGATATGCACTTCAGCACCAAGTCTGAGTGCGGTTCTTGCAGCGTCCATGGCAACATTTCCGCCGCCCACAACCGCAACCTTTTTACTCTTCATAATGGGAGTAGGTGATTCCTCCCTGAAGGATTTCATGAGATTGCTTCTGGTAAGATACTCATTTGCGGAAAATACACCGTTAAGGGTTTCTCCGGGAATGTTCATGAACTTGGGAAGTCCTGCACCTGATCCGATGAAGACTGCCCTGAAACCTTCTTTTTCAAGAAGTTCATCAATCGTGACGCTTCTTCCGACAACAACATTTGTCTCTATCTTTACGCCCAGTGCCTTAACGTTTTCGATCTCTTTTGCAACAACTCTTTCCTTGGGAAGTCTGAATTCTGGAATACCGTATACAAGAACTCCTCCTGCCTGGTGAAGCGCCTCGAAAATGGTAACATCATATCCCTTCTTTGCAAGGTCTCCCGCACAGGTAAGTCCGCTGGGGCCTGAACCAATGACAGCAACCTTGATACCGTTGGGCTCATTTTCTTTCCTGGGCTTAAGTCCGTGCTCCATTGCATAATCGGCAACAAATCTTTCAAGCTTACCGATGGATACGGCCTCACCTTTGATGCCCCTGATACATTTACCCTCACACTGGGTTTCCTGGGGACATACTCTTCCGCAGACTGCGGGAAGTGCAGAGGACTTTGATATAATGTTATATGCTTCCTCAATATTTCCCTCTTTGATCTGCTGGATAAATCCCGGTATATCAATGGATACGGGACATCCTTTCATGCATTGTGCATTTTTGCAGTTAAGACATCTTGAGGCTTCAGCCTGTGCCTCTTCAAGTGTATATCCGTAACATACCTCGTCAAAATTCTTCGCTCTTACTAAGGGCTCCTGCTCTCTGACAGGTACTTTTTTCATTACATCTACTTCCATTTGTTTATCTCCTTATATGTCCGTTATCAGCAGTTTCCGCATCCGCCATGATGAGTTGCGCCTTCTTCGAGTTCAAGCATCTTTCTGCCTTCCTCGGTCTTGTACATGGTCTGGCGTCTCATGGCCTCATCGAAATCAACAAGCCATCCGTCGAACTCAGGGCCGTCAATACATGCAAACTTGATCTCATCGCCTACATGAACCCTGCAGGCTCCGCACATTCCGGTTCCGTCTACCATAATGGGATTCATTGATACTATGGTGGGGATGCCGAGCTTTTTGGTGAGCTGTACTGCGAATTTCATCATTATGAGGGGACCTATTGCGATACATTTATCATAAGTCTTTCCTTCATCAATAAGAGACTGAAGACATACGCAAACATTTCCGTTTCGTCCGTAAGAACCGTCATCGGTGGTAACATAGACATTCTCTGCAACGTTTTTAAAATCATCCTCAAGGATAACAAGATCCTTATTTCTTGCACCGATGATAACATCAGCCTTAATGCCCTTTTCCTTAAGCCATTTAACCTGGGGATAAACGGGAGCTGTTCCGACTCCTCCGGCAATGAATACCAGATTAAGTTTTTTAAGCTCTTCAATATCCATCTCACAAAGTTCGGAAGGCATTCCCAAGGGGCCTACGATATCCGTAAAAGAATCCCCCTCCTTAAGTTCTGCCATGACTTTTGTGGAAGCTCCGACGATCTGGAAAACAAGGACGATGGTACCTTTTTCCCTGTCGTAATCGCAGATGGTAAGAGGTATTCTCTCTCCGTCTTCAGAGCATCTTACAATGACAAACTGTCCGGGCAGACATCTGTCAGATACTCTTTTTGCTTCGACTTCCATTTTGATGATGATGTCGGTAAGGTTGGTTCTGCTTAAGATTTTATACATATTCTTTCCCTTTCAATTAATATTTGATACGTATTTTTACGTTTATCTTTAGGTTCCTATCTCCTGATAGACATCTTCGCTCTCAATAACATAATGACCTTCTGTAACCGTGCTCCAGACTCCGTAACTATTTATGGAACGAACCTTTATATCATATTCTCCTTTTTTAAGAAGCAGGGGAACATCATATTCATATGAATCCTCATCGGGATCTTTTCCGTCAAGGGTGTAGTATATATGCGCCTTACCCGGGACAGTTATCTTAAGGAGCTGGTCGGTACCGTAATAACCGGGATCAAGTCCGAGTTCAGGGACCATCATGCAATAATCCACATATTTATCCCTGATCTCGACATTATTACATGTAAGAAGTATGTCCGCCATGGACACGTAATCACCGCTTTCAAGATATATGCCAAGAAGCAGGTCATATGCCGTGGCATTCTGCTCCGATGTTGCAAAAGGCAGGGAAGTCAGTTTGATGAGAAGGTTTTCATATTTGATCTCATCGCCCACATCATCATATAAAACAGCCAGATATAAAAGAGCATCCACATCTTCACTGTTTTCGGGATCAATGCCTTCAAGAAGCGCTATCGCCCTTCCTCTGTCACCTCCTGATGCGGCTTTTTTGGCAGACTCCAGTATGTATTCCGTGCCCATGAACTTATTGACATGATAAAGAGACACGCAAACCAGGAGCATTATAAAAAACGCACACAGGGTAAACCGGATCCACTTAGTATTTGTTTTTATCTGAACATGCTCTTCGGTAATCCTTACAGGCCTGATGTCATTTGCACCCTCGGGAGACCTTCCGAAATCCGCATCATCATCGTCAAAATCATTAACAAGATTTTTGACTGTCTCTTCTGCCTTCTTTTCGGCAAATTCAGTAAAGTCCGGTACAATATGAACGTCCTTACCGCATTTTTCGCAGTAAAGAGAGCCTTCAGGTACTTCAGCTCCGCAATTTTCACATTTCATAGATCTGACAGCTTTCCTGTTGTCATCATAAATCAGGCATCAATACTTACCGATTCCAAACAATTATGCATAAGCATGGCTATGGTCATAGGTCCGACACCTCCGGGAACAGGAGTTATGTAAGATGCGACCTTCTCTGCTTTTTCGTAATCAACATCGCCGCAGAGTTTGCCGTTTTCCTGTCTGTGGATACCTACATCAATGACTACAGCACCTTCTTTTATATATGAATCATCAATGAATTTGGGTTTGCCTATTGCAACAACCAGTATATCCGCTCTTTTTGAAACTTCCTTTAGATCACGCGTCCTTGAGTGGCATACGGTAACAGTTCCGTTTTCTTTTAAAAGAAGCATTGCCATGGGTTTCCCGACTATATTGCTTCTGCCTATGACAACACATTCCTTACCGGATATCTCAATATCCGATCTTTTAAGAAGCTCAATGACTCCCGCAGGAGTGCAGCTTACAAATCCTTTTTTACCGATGGAAAGCCTGCCCACATTAACAGGGTGGAATCCGTCAACATCCTTTAAAGGGCTTATGGCATCAAGTACGCGGTCTTCGTTTATCCCTGAGGGAAGAGGAAGCTGGACTAGTATTCCGTTTACGTCTTTTCTGGTATTCAGTTCATCAATAAGCTCTAAAAGCTTTTCTTCCGAAGTATCCTCGGGAAGTTCATATGAAAGAGAACGTATGCCGCAGTACTCACATGCCTTCTTCTTGTTGCCAACATAAACAGCGGATGCAGGATCATTTCCAACAAGGATGACTGCAAGAGTAACCTCAGTTCCCGCTTTTTTAAGTTCTTCGCATTTAGATCTTACTTCGTCCTTAACACTTAAAGATATTGCTTTTCCGTCTATTATCTTTGCCATAATATTCCCCGTTTAGATCAAACTATCAATTAAAACAGACCGGTTATCTTTCCTTCATCATCAACATCGATCCTGTATGCGGCAGGTGACTTGGAAAGCCCGGGCATGGTCATGATGCTGCCTGTAAGAACGACGACAAATCCGGCGCCTGCACTTACATACACTTCCCTTACATGAAGCTTAAAATCCGAAGGTCTTCCGAGAAGTGAAGGATCGTCTGAAAGAGAATACTGGGTCTTTGCGATACAGATGGGAAGTTTTCCGAATCCCATTTCTTCGATCTTTGCGATCTGTTTTGCCGCATCAGAAGAAAGGTCAATTCCTGATGCGCCATATATCTTTGAAGCAACGGCTTCGATCTTTTCTTTGATGGAAAGATCGTCAGAATAAGCAGTCTTAAAATCAGCTTTTCCGCTCTCAGCTGCGGCGATAACAGCCTCAGCAAGGTCTTTTCCGCCTTCTCCTCCTTTTTCCCAAACCTTTGCAACTTTCATGGTGCAGTTCTTTTCCTTACAATACTGCTCCACAAAAGCAACTTCGGCCTCGGTATCCGAAATGAAATTATTAAGTGCAACGACCACGGGAACTCCGTAGGACTGAATGTTTTCTATATGCTTTCCGAGGTTTTCTATACCCGCTTTAAGCGCATCGAGATTCTCGTTTCCAAGTTCGTTTTTGGGAACTCCTCCGTTGTATTTAAGAGCCCTTACAGTTGCAACCAAAACGACAGCATCCGGGCGAAGTCCTGACTGTCTGCACTTGATATCAAAGAATTTCTCAGCACCAAGGTCTGCTCCAAATCCTGCTTCAGTGATACAGTAATCAGCAAGTTTAAGAGCTGTCCTTGTAGCAATGACCGAATTACAGCCGTGTGCGATATTTGCAAAAGGTCCGCCGTGAACTATTGCGGGAGTATGTTCAAGTGTCTGGATGAGATTGGGCCTGATGGCATCCTTTAAAAGAGCACACATGGAACCGACGGCACCAATATCTCCTGCCGTGACGGGAGCTCCGTCAAGATCATATGCAACTATGATCCTTGAAAGCCTTGCCTTAAGATCCTTAAGATCCTCCGAAAGACAAAGAACTGCCATGATCTCACTTGCAACGGTTATGACAAAATGATCTTCCCTGACAAAACCGTCGCTCTTTTTTCCAAGACCGACAACAATGTTTCTGAGAGCCCTGTCGTTCATGTCAAGGCATCTTTTCCAGACGATATTTCTTGTATCTATCCTCTTTTCGTTGCCCTGCTGGATATGATTGTCAAGGAGCGCTGCAAGAAGGTTATTTGCGGATGTTATTGCATGGAAGTCACCAGTAAAGTGAAGATTAAGATCCTCCATGGGAACAACCTGCGCCATACCGCCTCCCGCTGCTCCGCCTTTGATACCAAAGCAGGGACCAAGAGATGGCTCTCTTAATGCGATAACCGCTTTTTTACCCAGTTTGTCAAAAGCCTGTCCAAGACCCACTGTAACAGTGGTCTTACCCTCACCTGCAGGAGTGGGATTTATGGCCGTAACAAGGATCAGTTTTCCGTCAGGTCCATCCTTAAGTCTTTTCAGACAATCGGTTGAAAGTTTTGCCTTATATTTTCCGTAAAGATCAAGGTCATCCCCGCTAATACCGAGTTTTGAAGCCACTTCGGTAATGGGCAGCATTTTACATTCCTGTGCGATTTCAATATCTGTTTTCATAATACTTTTCCTCTGGTTTATTTATAAACGATCATTCTCCGCTTGATGTTTTTTGGGCAATATATGCTGTAAACATATCCTCTGTCATAAGGATATCCCTGGGTTTTGTTCCCTGTTCCTGACCGACAACACCGTTATCTGCAAGTTCATCCATTATCCTTGCGGCACGGTTGAACCCGATCTTGAGCACTCTCTGAAGGTATCCTATTGAAGCCTTGCCGCTTCTGATTATATAAAGACCCGCTTCTTCAAAAAGATCATCACCGAAGACACCTCCCGAAGATGATGAAGAAGACGAAGATGAAGAGGATGAAGGAGTTACATCAATGCCTGCTTCGATATCCTTTATGGTCTTCTTCAGATTATCTATTCCGTCAACATTTTCAAGAGGATTATGGAATCTTTCATCCGAAGATACTTTATCTCTCAGATAAGCGGTGACCCTGCCCACTTCTTCATCGGAAACAAACGCACCCTGAAGTCTGTCGGGTTTCATCTTACCCTGGGGATAGAAAAGCATATCTCCTTTACCGAGAAGTTTTTCGGCACCCACCTGATCGAGGATGGTTCTTGAATCGACTCCGCTGGACACTGCAAAAGCAAGACGGCTTGGCATGTTTGCCTTGATGAGTCCTGTGATGACATCTACGGAAGGCCTCTGGGTAGCAACAACAAGATGCATTCCTGCGGCTCTTGCAAGCTGGGCAAGGCGGCATATGGATTCCTCAACCTCCTTGGCTGCAACCATCATAAGGTCCGCAAGCTCATCAATGATAATGACAATCGCGGGAAGCTTGTGAAGTTCAGGGTGAAGTGACTCGCTTTCTTCATGCACATCCACAGGTTCAGGATCTCTTCTTCCTCCGTTGACATCCGCTACATACTGGTTAAAACCGTCAATATCCCTGACACCGCGGTCAGCAAACAGCCGGTATCTTCTTTCCATTTCAAGAACGGCCCATTTAAGCATCTCTGCTGCGGCTTTGGGCTTGGTGATAACATTAAAAGGAAGGTGAGGTATGCCGTTATATACCTTAAGTTCAACAACCTTGGGGTCCACAAGTATAAGCTGCACATCCTCAGGTGAAGACTTATACAGGAGACTCAGTACAAGCGTATTAACACAGACCGATTTTCCGGAACCGGTTGTTCCCGCTATAAGGATATGTGGGAACTTTCTTATATTTGATACAACAGTTCTTCCCTCGATATCTTTTCCAACTGCAAAGGAAAGAGTTGCATCGGATTTTTTAAACTCCTGACTGGAAAGCAGATCTCCCAAAAACACGGGAACGGCCGAGGAATTGGGAACCTCTATGCCTATGGCACTCTTTCCGGGAATGGGAGCTTCTATCCTTATATCCGTAGCAGCCAAAGCCATTTTGATCTCATCGGACAGATTGACGATCCTTGAGAGCTTGGTTCCGCTGCTTACGGTTAATTCATATCTGGTAACTGTAGGACCCTGGCTGTAAGGTCCCATTTGGGCATCTATACCGAAGGATGCAAGGGTCTCAACAAGTTTGGACTGAACCGAACTGATCTCTTTGTCGGCACTTTTTGAAGATACCTGTCCTTTTTTCAAAAGTTCAAGGGATGGCGGAACATATTTAAACCTTCCTCCGCTCTTTCTTGCTGCAGGTGATGATTTTGCAGGAACCGTTTCAGGCGCTGAAGATTTTTGTACAGTTTCATTTTTATGTTCATCTATTGAAGTAGCAGCTGCCTTAATATCTTCGCCACTGTCATCAGGAAGATCATCTTCTCCGTTATCCTTCGTAGATACGATCCTGTGATCGGATCTTACAGGGATGACACTTTTGGGGATCTCAAAGACGGGGCCCGGATAGGCGGAAGTCTCTTCTTCCGTTCTCCTCATGCCTCCCGGTCTTTTGGCAGGATCTGCCCAGGTTCCTCTTAAAGACTCTTCATATTGATCTTCATCAGAAGCTTCATATGAAGTATCACCTGCAGACATATCTGCAGGATCATCGTCACAGCACACTTCTTCATTTTCATCCTCAAAATAACTCATCTCATGCATTTCGCCGGTATGAGTTTTCTCAAAAGGATTCTTTTCACGAGGTGCTTTTCTTACATCAAGTATTCCTTCGGCATCCTCAGTCTCTTCGCGGACTTTTTTCGCTTCTTCTCTTCTTATCCTGTCTTCCTGTTTTTTCCTGTTATGGCCCTTAACGAAATTAGCTATAACTCCGTTAACAGGTTCTTTTCCGGCAGATGAAGCTCTTCTTTCTCCCTGCATCTTCTCGGTTACAGTGGGAACAAGGCTATCCGATCCTTCATCCTCATATGCGGCCCCGGGATCATCTGTTTCGTCATATTCCGTTTCAGCACCTTCATCATAGGGAAGAAGCAAAGGATCATCTGTATCGTCCGAATCACTGATCTGCCTTCTTCTCTCAGCTCTCTCCATTCCGTTTCTGACAAATTCTCCGGATCTGTCGGAGATACGGAAGAACAGGTTTTTAAAAAACATGGTAAAAAACTGTCTGTTTATGGCAAAAAGAGAAAGGATCAGAACAAGCAGACAGATCACCACTTCGCCAACGGTACCGATCCCCGTATTCAAAGCATAAGAAAGGCTGCCGGATACAACACCGCCTCCGCACTTTCCTTCTGAACAGATCTTATAAATATCCCCGACATTGTATTTGTCTAACTTAAATGTAGCTCCGCCTATCATATCGGACAGCATTCCGATAACAAGATAAAGAAGAATGCAACCTGTAAATCTGATGGGAAGGATATCATCATCCTCGGATGCATATATATACCAGATGATCAAAAAAGAAATAAACGCAGGCGTAACATATGCGGGAAATCCGAAAGCTCCGAATAAAAATCCCGAAATAGCAGCGCCGATGCTTCCGCACATTCCCATACAGCAAAGGGTAAGGAAAAGAGCTATTCCAACGGTAATAACTATGCGGAGTATTGCAACATATGCATCTTCTTCATAATAGGCCGTATCGGATGCTGGTCTTTTAGAAGCATTTGAACGGGATGCACCATTTCCGGAAGATCTTGTTCCTCTGCCGGATGAGTTACCTGCGCCGTTTCCTGAAGATCTTGCTCCGCTTCCACCCCGGCCGCTCCTGCCGGAAGCCTGACGGGATGATCCCGCTGCTGCCCGGGAAGAGGATCTGCTCCTTTTATTTAAATCTCTGAAATTATCATCTATCTTCTGAGCCATAAAATACCTTAAACATCAAAATCATCATCATCCGAAACGGCAATATCATAATCCGATTCGGACGGGGACAGCTGAGTCCTGAATTCCATCTCCTTATGTTCGGTCTTTCTGACGGGATGGGGAATCGGATTATCCAAAAGGACCACACCGTTTTCATCGACTCTTGGAGAAGGAGCTGCAACAGTCGTTTCAGCCTTTACGGCTTCTTTATTCAACTCTTTACTGTTATCTTTGCTGTCCTCTTTAATACTTTCTTTTGTGTTTTCAATAATATTTTCTTTATTTTTCTCTTCCTGCTTTTTGGCATTTTCCCTTGCCCACTGACCGGGCATTCTGCGGTACTCAGGCTTAAGCTGGGGTTTCTTATAAACATAAGCACCTGTGCCGGACGAAGATTTTTCGGCAGGCTTTTCGGAAGGCTCTTCTTTTTTCTCAGGTGCTTTTGAACTTTCGGAAAGTGCGGAGCCGGTCAAAGGAATATCTTCCTGCTTTTTACCGGTATCGGCAGAACCGGAAACGGAAGAACCGGGAACCGAACCACCGGGTACGGGGATCTTGATCGCATCGAAGGAACCAAGATCATAAGAATTATCATTTCCTGCTTTATGATCGTTATCCGAAGGTGCATCTGACGAATCAGGCCGGGCTGCAGATGCCTGTACAGATGCCTGTGCGGGTTTTGTCTGAGGCGCAGGTGCCTGTGCAGGTGCTGTCTGAGGCGCAGGTGCCTGTTCAGTCGAAGAAGCGGGGATGTCAAGGCTAACTTCTTCAGGCAGGGTCATCTCATCCGGACTGAGTCCCTGAGGTACATAGCCCTCATCCGGATAAGAAACATCATTGTCGATCTCTGCACCACCCTTAAACAGATCTCCCGTAAACACGGCAGGGAAAAGCTCTCTTAAAGAGATTCCGGTAAAGAGCGCACAGAAAGTATACAAAAGGCATCTTCCGTCATTTTCCAGATAGTAAAGTCCGAAATTATTGATCAGAAGAATGATGATGGTCGAAAAAATAAGAACAGCCTTTGTGTCATCATCCGAAAAGAATGTAATAAAAACACCTAAACTTACTATGATAGCCATTATGAAAATCTCGGTATAGGAAGTCATATATGAAAAACCGAGAGTAAAATCATCTGCGGGAAAATATCTTGAAAAGATGGCGCCGATAACATGAATGGGATTTGAAGAACTGACAATTCCGTCAACGATCACGATGATAACAAAACCCGCAACCGAAGAAAGGAATGTGAGCAGTGTCTTAAATGCCCTTAAAGAAAAGGCGGAATCTTCATTGCCTTTGACAAAGAACATCATTCCGGCCAAAAAAGGAAGAAGAACAAATCCCGTGATATCGACATATATACTGAGGGCGATCATGATACCTGACAAAATGCAGGACACCATCTTCCCTTCTTTTGCGGGAACCGCAAAGCTGAGGGCAAAGACAGCTGCCATTATAAAGAAAAATGAAATGGTCCTGGAATTCAAGGTAAGAGCTTCATAAACGGAAAAGCCCGATACAGTCCAGAAAAACGCAAAACAAAGCGCAGGGACATTACCGAGAAGTTTTCTGAATCCGATAAATCCGAAGCAGACAGCAAAAAGCTGAAGAATGCAATTGATTATGGCCGCAACGTATATCCTGTTTCCAAAAAGAAAGAATACCGCATGCAGCACCTGGACATAAAATTCATCGGCAGGATGCACATAATGGGGAACCGTATTTCCCGTAACCTTTGCGATCTCGAAATATGCATTTCCTCCGAGGCCGCTCCACATATAAGTAAGACATCTGAAACAGACAGAAGCAAGCATTGTGAAGGTAAATATCACAACGCTGATATATTTTCCCTTGTCGGAAAAACTCTTCAGAAAATCAAGTGTTGATGTATAGGATAAAAGCTTATAGAGCAGAAGCCCCAAAAGAGCGCATACAGCAAAAAACACAAGCGCATAAACAGGGGCAAAACCAAAAAGTTCGGATACATCATAAAAAACAAGCAGACTAAGCGTACTTGCCATAAGGACATAAAGGATGTTTGTTACAATGGAAAACTTACTTTTGAACAGTATCATCAGTCAAAACCTTCTCAATGTTATATCTCGGTCTGTGTTTCACTTCAATGTATGTCTTGCCCACATACTTGCCTACAAGTCCTATGGCAAGAAGCTGCATTCCCCCAAGGAACCATATGGAAATGATGAGTGAAGTCCAGCCCGGCTGTACATTACCGGTGAAAAATGAAACAAGGGCATATATAAGAGCAATAAAAGACAAAAAGATTATCACTATGCCGCTTGTCAGGATAAGATCTATGGGTCTTGTGGAAAAAGATGAAATACCGTCAAATGCAAGAGCAAGCATCTTCTTCAAAGGATACTTTGAAACTCCGGCGGCTCTTTCTTTTCTGTCATAGTAAACACAGTCATTCTTATATCCGATAAGAGGAACTATGCCTCTTAAGAAAAGATTATATTCACTGTATTTTTCAAATTCCTTAAGAGCACGGCTGCTCATAAGTCTGAAATCCGCATGGTTATAAACTGTCTTTACACCCATTTTGGCCATGAGCTTATAAAAAGACTGTGCCGTAAATCTCTTGAAAAAGGTATCGGTCTTGCGCTCTTTTCTGACGCCGTATACGATATCGCATCCTTCATGATACTTATCTACCATTTGCTCGATAACGGATACATCGTCCTGAAGATCGGCATCGATGGAGATGGAAATGTCACAAAGATCGGCAGCAGTATGAAGACCTGCGGTAAGGGCATACTGATGACCCACATTCCTTGCGAGCTTGACTCCGAAGACGCTTCCGGGGAACTTTGAATGTTCTTTTTCTATAAGTTCCCAGGTCTTATCGGAACTTCCGTCATTAACAAAAAGGATGAAACTGAATTTTGAGATCTTATTCTTTTCTATCAGATCGTTAAGAACGCCCCTGAGAGCCTCTGAAGACATCTCAAGGACTTCTTCTTCGTTATAACAGGGAACAACAATCGCAAGACGTTCCATATCCTACCCCTTTAATCAAAAGATCCGGACTTAAAAGTTACGGTTAAAAGATCACTCGTCCCAGTTGTGGTAAACAGCCTGGACATCATCATCGTCATCAAGAAGATCAAGGATCCTGTTGAGCATTTTTATATCGTCGTCACTCTTAAGCTCCACATAGTTCTGAGGGATCATAGTAACCTCAGCACTGAGCATGGGAATTCCGGCATCTGTGAGCTTTTTGTTGACTTCATCAAAGGAATCGGGATCGGTAAGGATCTCATAGCTGTCATCCTCTTCATTAAAATCCTCAGCTCCCGCATCAAGAGCGGTCATCATAAGATCATCGGCAGACATGGAGACTTCTTCCTTATCGATGATGATCTGACCCTTTTTGTCAAACATGAAGGAAACGCAGCCTGGAGTTCCGACGTTTCCGCCGCCCTTGGTAAAAGCAGCCCTGACGTTTGCTGCGGTACGATTCTTGTTATCGGTAAGAGTATCAACGATTATTGCGATTCCGGAAGGACCGTATCCTTCGTAGGTAATATATTCGTAGTTGACATTTCCGCCTTCACCGGCTGCCTTCTTAATACCGCGCTCGATGGTGTCGTTGGGCATATTATTGGCCTTTGCCTTGGCAATTACGGTTGCAAGCTTGAAGTTGTTGGAAGGATCGGGGCCGCCTTCTTTTACGGCAACTGCGATCTCACGGCCTATGATGGTAAAGATCTTACCCTTGGCTGCATCATTCTTCTCTTTTTTGTGCTTGATGTTTGCAAATTTTGAATGTCCTGACATGTTTTAACCTCACAATTTCTCTTAATCTGTTACACAATCATAATCAACATATTTTACCATGAATTATGGCTTCAAGTAAAGAAAACATCGGCTTTTTTCACGTTCTCGAAAGGGTCAGAACCGGTTTTTTATCAAGAAGATAAACCCTGGGGATCCTTGCACCTATAAGGCACACAAGTTCATAATTAAAACGGCCTGACTTTTCGCCCAGCTCTTCGGCAGAAATAGTCTCATTTCCGTCAGAACCGATAAGAGTTACCTTCTCTCCCGCACAGATACCGGAAATATGGGAAACATCTATCATAAACTGGTCCATGCAAATACGTCCAAGTATCGGACATCTTACACCCTTAACGATGACTTCTCCTTTTCCCGTAAGGAGTCTGGGGTAACCGTCTCCGTAGCCAAGAGGAACCGTGGCCACCGTCATTTCCTTATCTGCGGTAAAAAGCCCGCCGTAGCTGATGCTGGTCCCTGCTTTAACCTTTTTTACGTAGGTTATCGTACTGAAAAGACTCAAAGCCGGTTTAAGTCCGAATCTTCGGATATCCACCTCATCAGAAGGAGCAAGACCGTACATTGTGATGCCGGCTCTTGCCGCATCAAAATACGATTCCGGGATCTTGAGGATTGCCGCAGAGTTTGAAATATGCTTAACAGGTATTTCAATCCCCTCCTCATTGAGCATGTGCAAAAAATCCTTAAAGCGTTTTAGCTGTAAGGATGCTGCTGTTTTATCTTCTTCATCAGCTCTTGCAAAATGTGAAAACATGCCCTCAACGGTTATGTTTTCGCACTCTGTAGCTTTTTTCACAAATAAAAGGCCTTCTTCGTCCGGCGTAATGCCGATCCTGCCCATGCCGGTATCCACAGCGATATGTACCAGAGCCTTCTTACCGGCTTTTTTTGCTGCAGCATCCAGTTTTTCAAGGGACTCTGTGCTGAAAACTGTGATCCTGACATCATTTTCTATCAGCTCTTTATAGCTGTAGTCAAAAGAATACCCGAGAATAAGTATATCCTTTAAAATGCCCTCTTCCCTGAGTTCCATTGCTTCCTCAGGGGTTGCCACAGCATATCCCCGGACGCATTCTTCCGATTCCAGAGCCTTTGCTATGGGAATGCTTCCGTGACCGTAACCGTTTGTCTTAATGACAGCGTAAAACTTCATCCCGTCATTTAACAGTTCGTACATCTTATGGAGATTGTATTTTATGGCGTCAAGATCAATGACCGCCATTCCCCTTTTATATCTTTCAATATTCTCTTCTATATGTTCACCTGTCTGATGCCACATTTTATCTTAAGCACTCTCCTTACGCCTGTTTTTCTTCTTTTTTATCTTTCTGCTTTTTTTCTTCGGCAATCTCCTGAGCGGTCTTTGGATGCTTTTCTTCGGGATTGTATCTCATGTCAAAAAGATCCACCACCTCGGCTCCGAAAATATCATGCATATACTTGTAGATCTCGTGGTTTTTGGCTTCTTTTTCCTGCTTTCTTATGAGGTTTTTCTTAAGCTCGATCCTGACTGACCTGATCCACTCCTCAAGTTCTTCGATTTCATCGGTATTTTCCTGCATGGTCTCATAACAGTGCTTCATGGTTGTAAGAAGGAGCTGTTTGTTGACGGCATCTATCTGACGCGGAAGATCCATTATCTCATCTTCATACCCATCAAGTTTGTCATTGCATTCCTTAAGAAGCCTTTTGTTCTCCTCGATCTTGTCATGGGCATCGGAGGATCCGCCCTGCTGGTCATCCTTTAAAGAGACTATCTCATCCATCAGGCGTCTTTTTACTTTTTTGATCTCTTTAGTCTCGGTATTGATCTTGCCCTGCCTTTTTAAAAGCTCATTAAGCTTTTTTTCATTGGTCTTAATATCCTCATCTCCCACTTTGCCAAGGAGGTGATACCATTTATTGTCAAGTGTCAGGGCAGGGATATCCTTACCTGTCAGTGAATCGGTAAATTTTTCAGTTTTCTTTTCAGACGAATGCTTCCCCACCTTCTGATCCTTCCTTATTCTTGTTATAGCTGGAGATATTGTATGAAAGCTTCATCAGCGAGTCGGACAAATGAACATTTTCAACCTGTACATTTTCCGGCACATCAAGATCCACATGGGCAAAATTCCATATCGCCTTGATACCGTTTTCAACCAAAACCTTGGAGACCAAAACAGCTCCCTCTTTTGGAATGGTAAGCACGGCGATATCAATATCATTTTCCTTTATGAATGAAGGCAGATCCTCCATGGGCATAACCTTTACATCCCTTACCATCGTTCCGTAAAGCTTTGGATTCTGGTCAAATACTCCCTTCAGGATAAAACCTCTTTTTTCAAAATTAAGATAGCCCCCAAGGGCTTTCCCAAGGTTACCGGCTCCAATTATGACAAAATTATACTGTTTTTCAAGTCCAAGGATCTTGCTGATCTCGGAATACAGAAAATCAACATTATAGCCGTATCCCTGCTGTCCGAAACCGCCGAAATTATTGAGATCCTGGCGGATCTGCGATGCGGTGACCTTCATCATCGCACTAAGTTCGGAGGAACTTATCCTTTCAACATTCTTGTCCTTAAGCTCTCCAAGATATCTCAGATACCTTGGAAGCCTTCCGATAACTGCCTGTGAAATATCTTTATCCAAAATAGGAACCTCTATTCTGCCGCTTTAGCGGCATTTATTAGGTGCGCGATAGCGAAGCTTTCGCCGGAACCTCAATTCTGCCGCTTTAGCGGCATTCATTCAATGCGCATATACCTGTATCATCCTGCAAATGCACAGACCAAATCCAATATATTTTACATTATCTGTTAAAATATTGTCAAACAGATAAAGAGTGGTAAAAACCGCGTAATTTCAAGGATTTTTTTCAAATATTCCCGTCAATTGAGCATTTATTTTTTTGCCGGATATGATATACTTTTGTACATGCTTTTGAGTGTAAACAATATATCCAAAGAATTCCAGACAGGCCCCGTTCTTTCCGGGGTCTCATTTAACATCGAAAAAAGACAGAAAGCAGCGCTTGTAGGTGCAAACGGCTGCGGAAAAACCACTCTTTTAAGGATCATCACCGGTGTCTCGGAACCGGACTCAGGAACAGTGACTTTTGAAAGGGACTGCGTATTCGGTTATCTTTCCCAGGAGGATACTTTTTCCGGTGAAGGAACGATCTTCGAGGAAATGCTAAATGTCAGGGGCGATCTTCTCAAAATGGAAAACGACCTTGAGCGCCTCGAAGAAGAAATGAAATCCGAAGAAAATGCCATAAATGCAAGCGAACGCTACGAAAGGCTCAGAAACGAATTCGAACTTAAAGGCGGATATACCTACAGATCAGAGATCGTGGGAGTTCTTAAAGGTCTGGGCTTTACAGAAGAAGAATTTTCCAAGAAGGCTTCTTCTCTTTCGGGCGGCCAGAAAACAAGGGCTGCTCTTGGCGCCATACTTGTTAAAAAGCCCGATCTTCTGATCCTTGACGAGCCCACAAACCATCTTGACATGAATTCCGTCATATGGCTTGAAAACTACATTGCAACATACGACAAAGCAGTGCTCATTGTCTCCCATGACAGATATTTTCTTGATAAGATCGCAGAATTTGTTTTTGAGATAGAAAACACAAAGCTTTCAGTTTATAAGGGCAATTACACTGAATTTGCGGAAAAGAAAAAAATGCTCTTTGACGCAAAAATGAAAGCATATCTAAACCAGCAGCAGGAAATAAAGCACCAGGAGCAGGTAATAGAAAAGCTCAAAAGCTTTAACAGGGAAAAGTCCGTCAAAAGAGCTGAAAGCCGTGAAAAGGCTCTTGAAAAGATAGAAGTACTGGATAAGCCCGCCGAGATAAATGATGAGATGAAGCTTAAGTTAAAGCCGTCAAAAACTCCCGGTGAAGATGTATTGAAAGCAGAAGGACTTGAAAAATCATACGACGGACATCTGCTTTTTTCAGACACGGATCTTGACGTAAAAAGAGGCGAGCATATCTGTATCATAGGAGACAACGGAACGGGAAAGACAACTCTTCTTAAGATCCTTAACCATATAACGGAGCCTGATGCCGGAAGCTTTTCCTACGGAACAAATGTCGAGACGGCTTATTACGACCAGGAACACCATGTACTTGATCCGGAAAAAACTGTATATGACGAGATCTCGGATGCACATCCTGATATGACCATAACACAGATAAGGACTTTGCTGGCTTCATTCCTTTTTACCGATGAAGACGTCAATAAAAAGATAAAGAATTTAAGCGGCGGAGAAAAAGGCCGTGTAAGTCTTGCAAAGCTCATGCTCTCTTCCGCCAATCTTCTTTTCCTGGATGAGCCCACAAACCACTTAGACATCACATCAAAAGAGATACTTGAAGATGCATTGTCAGACTATGAAGGAACACTGATCATAGTTTCCCATGACAGATATTTTGTAAACAGAGTCGCAACAAGGATACTTGAACTTCATAACGGACATTTCGACAATTATATCGGAAATTACGATTATTATCTGGAAAAGAAAGAGGATGTAAGGAAAGCTGCGGAAGGCGCTGTGCAGGCTGCCCAGGGATCAAAGAGCAGCTCCGTATCTGCAGATGCTTCCTCTAACGGAGCAAAAGACGGAGCCCTTGACTGGAAAGCCCAGAAAGCGCAGCAGGCTGAAGCAAGAAAAAAAGCAAATGACCTGAAAAAAGTCGAGGACAGGATCTCTGAGATTGAGGAAAGAATCACCGGGATAGATGAAAAAATGGCGGAACCTGATATTGCCACGGATCCCGGAAAACTGAATGAGCTGTCTAAAGAACGTACTGCACTTGAAACTGAGCTTGATAAATTAATGGAAAAATGGGAGGCCCTAAGCTAAGGCCTCCCATAAATCTTACTTTGCAGGTCCGATCATGACGGTGGGACAATGATCTGCAACCTGGCAGGGACCGTACCAGGGTATGTCCTCCCTGTACATCAGCCTTGCGGTTTCTGGTGTTACGGCTGAGCAGAATTCGTATCCGGCATAAGGATATGTGTAAAGGAAAGTAACTCCGTCAGCTTTGGTAAGCTCTTTTACGATATGTCCGTTAAGAGCTCCTGCACTGTACATGACTGTTTTGGTCGCATTGACAGAACCGTCCTTTGAAAGTCCTTTTGATGCAAGGCTTATCTCATCCGCAGTATCATTTATATGCTCATACATCTTTTCAACAAAATCGGACTGATCTGAAGATCCTGTTCCTGCAGATGAACCTAAAACAGCTTCACCATCTAACCACACCTGACCCATACCTACGTCAAGCGGAGTCAGGTTAATAGTTCCTGTATAACGATTGCCTGATACAGTAAAATCATAAGTGGCAACTCCACTTGCACTGTTAGAAATAGGATTATCAAAACGTAAACCTATTCCAATACTTTTTCTAGAACCATTATGTTCTCCGTTTAACTCTGCGTAAGCACCTGTTAACTGAGGCGTGGCTCCCACATTTTGATATGAGTAATTAACCGTACCTGTTGCAGTTTGACCATGAAAAGGTCCCTGGCAATCAATATTAACTATCACTCCGGAACCGTTACCGGGATTTGTTGCATTAACCTTAAATGGATTTGCAAATACAACAAATGCAGCAGAAAACATCCCGATGATACCAAGTAAAACTTTTTTTGATTCAGTGATCATTTTATAATCCCCTCTCATAAATAGTTATATGTTTTTAAAATCCAACAACTATTCTACCCCCCCGATTTTTTTTTCTGTCAAGAGGGAGGGAACGTGGGGGAGTGGAACGTGGGGTGGTGGAACCTCACCCGTGTTCCAAATCAAAGAAGAGAATCGAGAGTATCTTTAATTGCTTTAA
>ODAI013014611.1_pt1 | contig 27947 bp, 22 predicted proteins | sample 1539321 | NCBI WGS metagenome assembly ODAI01 (sample SAMN02144231, study PRJEB22623) | gut metagenome | biome: sheep rumen | host: Ovis aries | place: New Zealand
TGTAGATATACTCACGATACACTTCGTCGGAGAAGAGGTAGAGATCGTATTTCTTCACCAAGTCGCGTATCTGGTTCATCTCACGACGCGTATACAGGTAGCCGGTGGGGTTGTTGGGGTTGCAGATCATGATGGCACGTGTGCGCTCGTTGATAAGTTCCTCAAACTTCTCCACCTTCGGCAGCGAGAAGCCTTCGTCAATGGTGGTGGCAATGGTGCGTATCTTGGCACCGGCAGAGATGGCAAAAGCCATGTAGTTGGCGTAGGCGGGCTCTGGCACGATAATCTCGTCGCCAGGGTTCAGGCACGACATGAAGGCAAAGAGTACTGCTTCAGAGCCTCCGCTGGTGATGATGATGTCGTCTGCCGTGACGTTGATGTTGTATTTGGCATAGTAGTCCACCAGCTTTTCCCTGTAGCTCAGGTAGCCCTGGCTGGGCGAGTATTCCAATACGGTGCGGTCGATGCTCTTCAGCGCATCCAGTCCGCACTGTGGAGTGGGCAGGTCGGGCTGTCCTATGTTCAGGTGATAGACCTTGGTCCCTCTTTTCTTGGCTGCGGCAGCCAGTGGAGCCAGTTTCCTGATGGGCGACTCCGGCATCTCGTGTCCGCGTACTGATATTTCAGGCATTTGCGTTATAGTTTGTATCAATCAAGTTGCAAAGGTACGAATAAGCGAGGACAATGCAAAAGAAAAACTTGTTTTTCTTGTCATGGCCGAGCGAAAGTACCATCTTTAAAGGTACGAATTTTCAAAAAACGCACGAAACTATTTGGTCAACCTGACCTTTTTAAGTAATTTTGCAGCTAAAATCAGAAAACAATTTGATATGCGAAGCAGAACAGCACAATGGTTTGAGACCAAGGTACGTTATGACAAGACCATGGAAGACGGTCTTCAGAAGAAAGTTGTAGAGAGTTACGTTGTCGACGCCCTGTCGTTTGGCGAGGCCGAGGAACGCATCACCAAGGAGATGTCGGTATATATCAGCGGCGAGTTCGACGTGAAGGCCATCACGCCAGCCAGCTACGGCGAGGTGTTCTTCTCTGAGAACGCCAACGACGACCGCTGGTACAAGGCGAAGCTCCAGTTCATCACCATTGACGAGAAGACGGAGAAGGAGAAGCGCTCCAGCGTCTACTATCTCGTCCAGGCTGCCAACCTGAACGGGGCAGTGAAGAACATCGACGAGGTGATGGGCGGCACGATGATTGACTACGTCATTGCAGCCATCAACGAGACCACCATCATGGACGTCTTCGAACATCAGGCAAAGGCGGATAATTAAAAGGGAGGTAAATCCTTCAAAAAAAATGTACGACGTAAAAGGAAACCTGCGCAGGGTCAGAGAGAGCCTGCCAGAGGGCGTGAAGCTGGTAGCCATCAGCAAGTATCACCCCGACGAATACATTATGGCGGCTTACGACGAAGGCCAGCGCGTCTTCGGCGAGAGCCACGAGCAGGAGCTGCGCCACAAGGTAGAGGCGTTGCCCAAGGACATACGCTGGCACTTCATCGGCCACCTCCAGACCAACAAGGTGAAGTATATCGCCCCATATATAGATATGGTGGAAGCGGTAGACTCGCTGAAGCTCCTGCGCGAGATAGACAAGCAGGCACGGCGCCACGCACGAACCATCAAGGTGCTGCTCGAACTGCACATTGCCGAGGAAGCCACCAAGTACGGACTCACCCTCGACGAGTGCCGCCAGATGCTCGACGAGGGCGAATGGCGCACGATGGAACATGTGCAGATATGCGGACTGATGATGATGGCATCCAACACCGACGACGAGGCGCAGATTGCACGCGAGTTCCAGACCGCCAGCGACTTCTTCGACGAGGTCAAAGCACGCCACTTCGCCGAAGACGACAACTTCCGTGAGCGCAGCTGGGGCATGAGCGACGACTACCCCATAGCCGTCAGCCACGGCAGTACCATGGTGCGCATCGGCACCACCATCTTCGGACCGCGCGTCTACTGAGCGCGCACGTACGGCGCGTCAACTGATGGGACGCGAGGGCAGGCGGCAATCTTTTTCCACTCTCCGCTTTGCCGTCTGCCGATAATTTCTTATTTTTGCAACGGAAACATTAAATCTGAAAAAACATGGCAATAGTAAAACCCTTCAAAGGCATCCGTCCACCCCAGCAGCTGGTGGAGAAAGTAGAAAGCCGACCCTACGACGTGCTCGACTCTGACGAGGCACGCGCCGAAGCCGGCGACAACCCGATGAGCCTCTACCGCATCATCAAGCCCGAAATCAACTTCCCCCCCGGCACCAGCGAGTACGACCCGCGCGTCTACGAGAAGGCAGCCGAGAACTTCCAGCTCTTCCAAGACAACGGATGGCTCCTCCAGGACGAGAAAGAACAGTATTACATCTACGCACAGACCATGAACGGCAAGACCCAGTACGGACTCGTCGTCTGTGCCCATTGCGACGACTACGCCAAGGGAGTCATCAAGAAACACGAGCTCACGCGCCGCGACAAGGAAGAAGACCGCATGAAGCACGTACGCGTCAACAATGCCAACATCGAGCCCGTCTTCTTCGCCTATCCCGATAACGACGTGCTCAACACGCTCATCATGCGATACGCCGCAACCCAGCCCGTCTACGACTTCATAGCACCCATCGATGGCTTCCGCCACCAGTTCTGGTGCGTCGCCGACGACAAAGACATCGCGACCATCACCAACGAGTTCGCCAAGATGCCAAGCCTATACATCGCCGACGGACACCACCGCAGCGCGGCAGCAGCACTCGTCGGGGCAGAAAAGCAGAAGCAGAACCCCAACCACCGCGGCGACGAGGAATACAACTACTTCATGGCAGTATGCTTCCAGGCAAGCCAGCTCACCATCCTCGACTACAACCGCGTCGTCAAAGACCTCAACGGACTCACCTCAGAAGAGTTCCTGAAGGCACTACAGAAAAACTTCACCGTCGAAGACAAAGGCACAGACATCTACAAGCCCGCCAAGCTCCACGAGTTCTCCCTATACCTCGACCAGCACTGGTACGCCCTCAACGCCAAGCCAGGCACCTACGACGACGACGACCCCATAGGCGTGCTCGACGTAGACATCTCCAGCCGACTCATCCTCGACCAGATACTCAACATCGGAGACCTCCGCTCCAGCAAGCGCATCGACTTCGTAGGAGGACTGCGCGGACTGGGAGAACTCAAGCGACGCGTAGACAACGGCGAGATGCGTGCAGCCCTCGCCCTCTATCCAGTTTCCATGCAACAGATCATGGACATCGCCGACAGCGGCAAAATCATGCCGCCCAAAGCTACCTGGTTCGAACCCAAGCTCAGAAGCGGCCTCGTCATCCATAAACTGGAGTAAGGGAAAACGAGAGAAAGGGAGGAAGAGAGAACGAGAGGAAGGGAGCGAGGATAGAAGAGAAAAAGAAACTTCTCTCTACTCTTTGTTGTTCTCAAACAATTGTGTAACGAACCATAGTTGTAAAAGATTTTGGGGTATTCACATTTTAGTGGGTTCTTGCGTTGCGAAACCTATGCTTTTGCCGACTAAAAGCATAGGTTTTGTCAACCAAAAGCATAGGTTTCCAACGTCAAAACGGCACTTTTGCGCGCCACTTTCTCAACTCTCTTGCTGAAACGGAGGAATAAGGAATCCCACCAACGTTGTTTGCTCTTGCTGTAGCGTTGTATGTAAGCAATTTTCAGACTAACGTGTTACACTTGAAACAGTGTAACATCATAAATAGGTAATTATTTCGTCTTCTTTTTCTTTTTGAAGAGGTCTTTAAGGTTGTTGAAGTCTTTCTTGATGAGTATGCCGATGCCTTGTGTGGTCAGCGAGTTGCGGGTGAAGTATCGGTCGTTGGTCTTGTTGTAGAACTTGATGGCGAGGTTACCGTTGGGGTTGAGGAGGTATTGCACGTCGAAGTCGCCGATGAAGTTGGACTGCTGGGTGTTGACGTTGTTGCGATAGCCGAACTCTCCGTTGAAGAGCAGCCGGTTGTTGAGGAGTCTGCCGCTGAGCAGTCCTTCGTATTCGGCGTTGCTGAATCCCTCGTCGCCTGTAGAGATGTTGGCGCCGAAGTTCCAGTTGCTGGTCTTCATGACGTTGGCGAGTACGTTGTTGATTTGCTGGCTGATAGTTCCGCTGAGGATGCTCTGCATGGCGAGTGACGTCTGGTTCTGCTGGGCTCCCGTCTCCTGTTGTGCGTTGTTGGTTCCCTGCGGCATGAATCGTCCTACGGCGAGGAGGTAGAGTACCTGCTGGTTCATGTCTTCCTCGGAGTTGATGACGGAGCGCACCATCTGTTGTGCGTCGGTGGAGAGTGTGGGCAGGTCGAGGTCGAAGGTGACGGTGGGTGCTCCAGCCGTTCCGCCTATGTTCATGAGGCAGTTGACGCGTATCTTGTTGCTGGTGAAGGAACTTCCCATCTGCAGGTCGGAGAGACTGACAGAGGGCAGGGTGTACTGGCCTTTCATGTTGAGCGTGGCGTTGAAGGGATCTCCTCCGAAGTTGATGGTTGAGCCTTGCTGGAAAGTGAAGACCTTCTTGATGATGTTCTGGATGGTCATGGTGTACGTACCCCAGTCTATGAGGTAGTTGCCGAACATGTCGAAACCGCTCTTGTTGAAGTAGTTGGCGCGGAGCACTCCGTTGCCGTTGAGCGCTATCTTGTCGCCCGTCTTCTCGTCCATGAGCACGCGCAGGGTGAAGTCGGGGGTTACGTTGACGAGGAAGTTGAGCCTGATGTCGCTGGGGCGTGAAGCCAGCTGCTGAGGGTTCCAGACGCGGTCGTCGTCGTCGCCTTCGATGAGTGATATTTCGGGCGAGAGTTCGCTTTCCCAATGGATGAACTCGCCCTTGTTGATGCCTTCCGGTCCTGCGGCGTTGTACTCGATGAAGGAGTTGCGCTCCGGCTGTGCGTCGATGTTGAAGACAATCTCTCCCTTTCTGCCACGTATGTCACATGAGCCTGTGGCGTAGACCGTTCCGTAAAAAGTCTGAGTGCCGTATTCGTGGAAGTCGTATGCCAGGAAGTTCTGTGCCTCGACGCTGATGTCGTAGGTCATCTGTTTCAGGTTGTGGTGGTGCAGGGCACCCTTGACTACGGCGTGGTGGTTGTTGCGGTCGAAGACGGAGTCGTTCTGGAAGATAATTTCGTCGGGTATCATCGTGATGGTGTCGTTGCGCAGGGTGTAGGTGGTGTTGAGCGTCGTGATGTCGAGCTTTCCGTTGGCAACGATTTGACCTTCCAGGTTGACACGCTTCAGGTCGCCCACGACGCGGCAATAGCCGTTGCCGCGTGCCTCGACGTTATCCATGAACGAGCGGCAGAAGTCCTCTGCAAACTCCAGCGGCGTGCCCTTTGCCTCGATGCCCAGGTCGATGTAGTTCTTCACGGGCGAGATGTAGCCCTTGATGATTGTCGTGCCGTGGGGTGCGTCAATGGCTGCCGCATCGATGTTGATTTGTCCTTCGGTCATGTTGAAGTCGGCTCGTGCCGAAAGCGTTCCCATGCGCCCCTTCTCGAAGCAGAAATCTGCGACGGTCAGGTCGGCATCGGCATTCATCGTGCCGAAGATGTCGCGCACGTGTGCCTTTCCGCTTGCCAGTCCTGAAAATTCGACGCTGTGGAAGTTGACCAGGTCGAGGACATATTTCACGTCGATGTCCTGCAACTCCGCGGTGAGCTCGTCGGCAGGGTTCTTCGTGGCTTGTCCGTGAATGATGATGTGCTGGTTCTTGTTGCTCACCTTGAAATGGTCTATGTGCAGCTCGTCTTTCGAGTAGACGATGTCTGACGGCTGTACGTCGAGCCGCACCTTGTCCAGGTATACTTCGGAGGGCATGATATAGATGTGGGCGATGTCCTTGCCGTTGTCGCCGACGAAGAACTCGGTCTCTGCCGTGAGCACACCCCTTATGGGCGTAGCCGAATGGGTGTCCCAGCGCAGGCGTGTGAGCAGCTTGTTGTCGGCAGCATAGCCGTCGAGGTCGAGGTCGAGTATGCGGCCGTTCTGTGCAACGTGGTCTACGGAGAGGCGCGTGTGTAGCGTGTCGTCGTGGGTGCTCATGTAGACGTTGGCATCTTGGAAGTGATGGCCGTCGTAGGTGAACTCAGGTGCGTCGATGTTGAGGTTGACCGTGTTCGTGCGGTCTACGAGAGCTCCCTTGATGTGTATGGGTTCCTGCAACTCTATGGGAATGCCCAGCAGACTGTTGGCAAGCCTGCTGTCGTAGATGTTGGCAATGATGGCGAAGTCGTTGTTGATGCCCTTGACCACTCGCGGCAGACCGGGCAAGGAGGGCAGCTTCTCGCCCACGAGGTTGATGAAGCTCTGGGCAAGGGTCTCATAGCTGTAGTGTCCGCGAATGAGCACGTTGCCAAAGTCGCTCTGCACGTCTATGTAGTGTTCGTCCTGCTCATAACCCGTAGTGATGTTGAAATGGTCGAATTGCAGGGGTTCTCCGCCGCCCGTCGAGCGAATGGAGGAGAGGTTGATGAAGCCGTTGGCACGAGCCAGGCTGCTGCCTGTGAAGTCTGCCTTGGCGTCGAAGTCGAGCGTACGGTTGCCCAAAGCCTGCGTAAGGCGCAATGCTTGGGGATTGAAGTGGCGCACGCTGGCGGTGAGGTTGGCGGAAGGGGTCTCTCGTGAGAGGTTTGCCGTACCCCGTATGTCAACCTTTCCGTTAGGGTCGTCCATGGCGAAGAGTCCGTTGATGGTCTGTCCTTTCATCTGAGCGTCTACGTTCATGTTACGATAGGTGTAGCCGTTGTAGTCAATACGGCCTATGGTACCCTTCAGTGTCAGTTGCTCTACGGGCATCTTCGCGCTCTTTGCCGACACGAGCCTGCCAGCCGCTTTGATGTCGGCAGCGACGACGCCCAGCGCCTTGTCGTCGAGAATGCGTCCTATGTTGATGCCGTCTGTCTTGATGTCGGTCTGAAACCGGCCGCCGTTTGTGTTCAGCTTCATGTCTACGTCGCCCACATCTGTGTGCACGTCACCACGGGCCGTGATAGCGGAACCCTTGCCCTTTGTGTAGCCTTTCAGCCGGATGCTGCCCAGCCGCATGACTTCCTTGGGCATCTGTATGCGGTTGCGTTGCAGGTTTCTTGCCAACAGTTTCATGCCGTCTGCACTCATGTTCAGATCGGCTACCTGTGCTTCCCACTCAGGTGTCTTGTCCCAATGGGTGATGTGTCCGTTGCCTTTCAGCCTGACGATACCTTCAGGAGAGTCTATGTCCACCTGATTGACGTTCAAGGATGTGGCGGTTCCGTGAGCATCGAGCGAGGCGGTCAGGGTGGTATTGAATGGTTTCAGTCCTGGGTCGAAATAAGCTAACTCTGAGGTCTTTATCCTCGACGGGTTAAGGCGGAGGTTGAAGCGTAGGGAGGCGAGGTCTAAACTGTCTCCTTTCATGCGATAGAACGCTTCGGCTCGTGGCAAGGAGATGTCAGTTGCGGGCAATTCGAGGCTCAGGTCGGTGAGAAGAGCATGTCGCTTGCCTGCCTTCAACTTGAAGCTGAGGTGACGGAGACGGAACTCACGATGTTCCTCAAAGGAGAGTTTCTTGACGTTCAAGGAGACGGAATCGTCGGTGAGCCGGTTGAGGTTGACGTGGGCAGAAAGCCCTGTGAGGGCGATGTGGCGTGGATTGAAGCGATGGGGCGTATGAGGAGCGTCCCACTGGTGGTAGCTGACGGCACCATGGCGGACGACGAGCGACTGGATGCGCAGGTCGAGTGGGGTGTGGCTGGTGGTGTCTCTCGATGCCAAGGAGTCCAGTGCGAACTGGAAGTTGGGCTTCGACAACGAATCACGACAGTAGAAGTCGGCGTTCAGCCCGAAGAGCTGTGCCGACGAGATGCTGACGGCACCGTCGGAGAGGAGTCTCACCACGTCTACCTTTCCCGCCAGCCTTGCGGCTTGTAGCATTCGCTTCTGCTGCTGGTCGTAGATGGTGATGTCGTCGATGATGATGCGGTTGAGGAATCCCAGGTCAACGCGCCCTACCTGTACTCGTGTTCCTAACTTTTTCCCGATGGCTTGGCTCACTTGGCTGCCCATGAAGCGTTGTATTGCCGGAACTTGCAGCAATACCATCAGCAGCAGATAAGTACCAACGACGGTCCAAATCAAAACACTTATAATCGTCTTTACTTTCTTCAAAATTGCAATCTGAACGTTTCAAACGGATTGCAAAACTACAAAATTTCCTTGTTTTGATGAAATAAAGACTTGTTTTTCTATTTTTATTGTCTGTTTTTTAGTAATTTTGCACGCAATTTTAAGAAGATAGGTAAGAAACCGATTAACAGAAGGTTATCGGAACCGAGTAGTAAAAGGTTTAGAAACCGAGTAGAAGGTAAAAGAATTCTATATTATAATTTTCATTTATGGCAAATGTAATCAAGTTACGCAAAGGCTTGACCGTGAACCTGAAAGGTCACGCCGCCGAGACGAAGCTGCCCTTGAAGCCAGCGGAAGAGTTTGCACTCGTCCCTGACGATTTCGTGGGAGTAACGCCAAAGGTGGTGGTCAGAGAAGGAGACACGGTGAAAGCCGGGGACGCCCTCTTCGTGAACAAGAACTGTCCCGACGTGAGGTTTGCCTCGCCTGTGAGCGGTACCGTTACCGCCGTGGTTCGTGGCGAACGTCGCAAAGTGCTCTGTGTGAAGGTGAAAGCCGACAAGGAGCAAGTGTTTACTGATTTCGGAAAGCATTTCGTCAGCTCTCTCTCTGCCGAAGACGTGAAGCAGGAGCTGTTGGAAGCCGGTCTTTTCGGATATATCAACCAGTTGCCCTACGCCGTATCGACAACTCCCGATACGACTCCGAAGGCTATCTTCGTCTCAGCGCTTCGCGACATGCCGCTTTCCGGCGACTTCGAAGTAGAGCTGAAGGGCAACGAACAGGACTTCCAGACGGGCCTTTCTGCCTTGGCAAAGATAGCAAAAGTCTATCTCGGCATCGGCAGCATGCAGTCGTCTGAAGCGCTGGTGAAAGCCAACGACGTGGAAGTCACCGTTTTTGATGGTCCCTGTCCTGCCGGTAACGTAGGTGTTCAGGTGAACCACCTCGACCCAGTGAACAAGGGAGAAGTGGTATGGACGGTAGACCCGACGGCGGTCATTTTCTTCGGACGGCTGTTCAACACGGGCAAGGTGAATCTGTTGCGCACCGTTGCCGTTGCCGGCAGCGAGGTGAAGCAGCCGGCTTACGTCGACGCATTGGTGGGTACACCTATCTCTGCGATTGTAGGCGGCAACATAGACGATGCCAAGAAGGTGCGGCTCATCAACGGCAATCCGCTGACCGGACGCCCCTGTACGGCGGAAGACTTCCTCGGTGCCCACACCTCAGAGGTGACCGCTATTCCTGAAGGCGACGATGCCGACGAGTTTGCCGGCTGGATCATGCCTCGCTTCAAGCAGTTCTCCGTCAGCCGCTCCTATTTCTCATGGCTCTTCGGCAAGAACAAGCAGTATACCATCGACGCCCGTGTGAAGGGTGGTGAGCGCAAGATGATCATGAGTGGCGAATACGACAAGGTGCTGCCAATGGACATCTACGGCGAATACCTCATCAAAGCCATCATCGCCGGCGACATAGACAAGCAGGAGCAACTCGGCATCTACGAGGTTTCTCCCGAAGACTTTGCATTGGCTGAGTTTGTTGACTCGTCTAAACTGGAACTTCAGAAAATCGTTAGAGAGGGTCTCGACATCCTCAGAAAGGAGAATGCATAAAGATGAAAGCATTAAGAAAATATCTCGACAAGATCAAGCCGAACTTTGAGGAAGGCGGAAAACTGCATGCTTTCCGTAGTGTCTACGACGGCTTTGACACATTCCTGTTCGTTCCCAACACGACATCAAAGAGCGGCGTGAGCATCCACGACGCTATCGACTCGAAGCGCATCATGAGTTTCGTGGTGATAGCATTGATTCCGGCTCTGCTGTTCGGTATGTATAACGTGGGTTATCAGAACTATGCTGCTGCCGGTACGCTGGCTCAGGCTTCGTTCTTCGACCTGTTCCTTTACGGCTTCCTTGCCGTACTTCCCAAGATTTTGGTGAGCTACATCGTTGGTCTGGGCATCGAGTTTGCCTGGGCACAGTGGAAAGGTGAGGAGATTCAGGAAGGATTCCTCGTGAGCGGCATCCTGATTCCGATGATAGTCCCCGTAGGTTGTCCGTTGTGGATACTTGCCATCGCCACTGCCTTTGCCGTGATTTTCGCCAAGGAAATCTTCGGTGGCACGGGTATGAACATCTTCAACGTAGCGCTCGTTACGCGTGCATTCCTCTTCTTCTCCTATCCGCAGAAGATGAGCGGCGACAGCGTGTGGGTAGCTACCGACCAGATATTCGGTCTTGGCAACACGCTCCCCGACGGTTTCACGATGGCTACGCCGCTGGGCGAGATTGGTGCCAGCCAGCCCGTCCAAGCTTCATTGTGCGACATGGTGACGGGTCTGATTCCCGGTTCCATCGGTGAGACCAGCGTCATCGCCATTGCCTTGGGTGCCCTGCTGCTGTTGTGGACGGGCATTGCCTCCTGGAAGACCATGCTGAGCGTCTTTGTCGGCGGTGGAGTAGTGGCAGCCTTGTTTGCTGCCGGCGACATGACGCCTATCCCCTGGTATGAGCATCTGGTGCTGGGCGGCTTCGCCTTTGGTGCCGTCTTCATGGCTACCGACCCCGTGACCTCAGCCCGTACGGAGTGTGGCAAGTGGGTCTACGGCTTCCTGATCGGTGCGATGGCCATCGTCATCCGTGTGAAGAACCCTGGCTATCCCGAAGGCATGATGCTTGCCATCCTCTTGATGAATTTGTTTGCTCCGCTGATAGACTATTGCGTAGTTCAGCGCAACATCTCGAAGCGTGCCAAACGAGTTGCTAATAAATAATTTGGAGGACAAAGTATGAAGACAAACAGTAATACATATACGATTATCTATTCAGCAATTCTTGTTGTGATAGTGGCTTTCTTGCTCGCCTTCGTGTCTCAGGCGCTGAAGTCTAAGCAGGATGCCAACGTAGCGCTCGACCAGAAGAAGCAGATTCTCTATTCGCTCAACATCCGCGGATTGGACGGCGAAGCTGCTGAAAGCAAGTATAAAGAGGTGGTCAAGAGCGAAGAGCAGATTGACGGCAACACACTGTACAAGTGTAATGTTGACGGTAAAGACAAGTATGTTATTCCCCTGAAGGGCATGGGCCTGTGGGGTGGCATCAGCGGCTTCCTCGCCATCAACGAAGACAAGGCGACGGTCTATGGAGCCTACTTCAATCACGAAAGCGAGACCGCCGGCCTTGGTGCCGAAATCAAGGACTCTCAGTCGTGGCAGGAGAAGTTCCGTGGCAAGAAGCTCTTCAAGGACGGAACGGACGAAGTGGCATTGTCTGTAGTGAAGAAGGTTGAAGACAGCCAGTCGCAGGTTGATGCCGTGACGGGTGCCACGCTGACCTCCAACGGTGTGAGCGACATGCTGAAGGATTGCATCCAAAAGTATGGGAAGTTCTTTAAAAGGTAAAAAATTAAAACCTGTAAACCGTAAACAGTAAACCTCAAAAATAGTGAAATCTAATGGCTTTATTCAGTAAACAAAATAAAGAGGTCTTTACCAATCCGCTGAACGTCGACCATCCTATACTTGGTCAGGTGCTCGGCATTTGTTCAGCCCTCGCCGTGACTTCACAGTTGAAGCCGGCCATCGTGATGGGACTTGCCGTAACCATCATCACGGCATTCTCCAATGTGATTATTTCCATCATCCGCAACACCATCCCCAACCGCATCCGTATCATCGTGCAGCTTGTGGTCGTGGCAGCGCTGGTGACCATCGTGTCGCAGGTGCTGAAGGCGTTTGCCTACGACGTGAGCGTCCAGCTCTCTGTCTATGTAGGTCTGATCATCACCAACTGTATCCTGATGGGGCGCCTGGAGGCGTTCGCCATGATGAACAAGCCGTGGCCGTCGTTCCTCGACGGTGTGGGCAACGGACTGGGCTATGCGATGATACTGGTCATCGTCGGAGCCTTCCGCGAGTTCTTCGGACGCGGCTCCCTGCTGGGCTTCCAGCTCCTTCCTCAGAGCGTCTATGACGCAGGTTATATCAACAACGGTATGATGACGATGCCCGCCATGGCGTTGATACTCGTCGGATGTGTCATCTGGGTACATCGTGCCTATTTTTATAAGGAGAAGTAAGATATGGAACATATAATAAGTTTGTTTTTCCGGTCGATATTCGTCGACAACATGATCTTCGCCTTCTTCCTCGGCATGTGTTCGTTCCTTGCCGTGTCTAAGAACGTGAAGACCTCTCTCGGACTGGGCTGTGCCGTCACCTTCGTGCTGCTCGTCACCGTCCCCGTAGACTATCTGCTTCAGACCCGCGTGCTGGGTCCCGACTGTCTCGTTCCGGGAGTTGACTTGAGCTACCTGAGCTTCATCCTCTTCATTGCCGTCATCGCCGGCATCGTCCAGCTGGTAGAGATGGCAGTAGAGAAGTACAGCCCGTCGCTCTATGCGGCACTCGGCATCTTCCTGCCCCTGATAGCCGTCAACTGTGCCATCATGGGAGCCTCGCTCTTCATGCAGCAGCGCATCCTGCTCGATCCTTCCAACTCGCAGGCCATCACCAGCATCGCCGATGCCGTAGCCTACGCCATTGGTTCGGGCATCGGCTGGACCCTCGCCATCGTAGCCATGGGTGCCATCCGCGAGAAGATGCAGTACAGCGACGTGCCCCGTCCACTCCAGGGCCTCGGCATTACGTTCATCACCGTGGGGCTGATGGCAATGGCAATGATGTGTTTCAGCGGACTAAACATATAATAAGGAGGAAATAAAACTATGGGACAATTTATTGGAATTAGCATAGGAGTTTTCCTCGTTACGATACTCCTCTTAGTGATTCTCCTGCTGGTGGCAAAGAAATACCTGTCGCCCAGCGGAAACGTGAACATCGAAATCAACGGCGACCGCACCATCAACGTGCCTCAAGGCGCGTCACTTATGTCGACACTCAACGAGAACGGCATCTTCCTGCCCAGCGCATGCGGCGGAAAGGCATCGTGCGGACAGTGCAAGGTGCAGGTGCTCGAAGGCGGCGGCGAGATTCTCGACTCCGAGAAGCCCCACTTCACCCGTAAGGAAATCAAGTCGGGCTGGCGTCTGGGCTGCCAGTGCAAGGTCAAGGGCGACCTGAAGATTCACGTAGACGAAAGCATCCTTGGCGTGAAGGAGTACGAGTGTACGGTCATCAGCAACAAGAACGTTGCCACCTTCATCAAGGAATTCAAGGTACAGCTGCCTGCCGGAGAGCACATGGACTTCCTGCCAGGTTCGTATGCACAGATCAAGATTCCAGCTTTCGACTGCATCGACTACGGCAAGGACTTCGACCGTGAGCTCATCACAGACGAATACCTGCCGGCATGGGAGAAGTTCAAGATGTTCGACCTCAAGTGCAAGAACCCCGAACCCACCATCCGTGCCTACTCTATGGCGAACTATCCGGCTGAGGGCGACGTGTTCATGCTCACCGTGCGCATCGCCACGCCACCTTTCAAGCCCGACCGCAGCGGCTTCATGGATGTCAATCCGGGTATAGCTTCGTCATACATCTTCTCGCTGAAGCCCGGCGACAAGGTGATTATGAGCGGACCTTTCGGCGACTTCCACCCGCACTTCGACACGAAGAAGGAAATGATATGGGTCGGCGGCGGTGCAGGTATGGCACCTTTGCGCGCTCAGATTATGCACATGACAAAGACGCTGAACACGACAGACCGCGAGATGCACTACTTCTACGGAGCACGCGCCCTGAACGAAGTCTTCTACCTCGACGACTTCCACTCGCTGGAGAAGGAGTTCAAGAACTTCCACTTCCATCTGGCTCTCGACCGTCCAGACCCTGCAGCCGATGCCGCAGGAGTGAAGTACACGCCGGGATTCGTCCATCAGGTGATGTACGAAACCTACCTCAAGGACCACGAGGCTCCCGAAGACATCGAGTACTACATGTGCGGCCCCGGCCCCATGTCCAACGCCGTCGTCCAGATGCTTGACTCCCTCGGCGTTGAGTCTGAAAGCATCATGTATGACAACTTCGGAGGATAGACAACCCTCTCGATACACCTACAAGAAAGCTCTCCTTTTGGGGAGCTTTCTTTTTTGTCAAAACCCTTCACGACGTTGCAACTTATTGATTATGAGCAAGATGTTGTGAAGGGTTTGCAATTGGTAAAAATAAAGAGGTTCGCTTTTTTATCTTCGAAAGAAATTACAATAATTAGAATAATTCAACTTTCGGAAGTTCTTCGCAAGCGAAGCGAGCAAGCTCGTAACTCACCCCCCCCAAGTGGGCTTGGACGTTAGCTCTTGACTGCAACTTTTCCTATCGTCCTTTTCGCTCCCCTTTAACTCCTTTTTCGCTCGACCTTTGGTCGCTTTCCTTGGAAAGAACTCCCCTTTAACTCCCGAAACCTAAATAAATTGTCAACAAAGTCTTGCTGATTTACGTTCAGATAATGTCCTAAAATCAACACTTCAAAACCTTTTGACACGTGTCAAAAATGTTTCTGACACGTGTCAGAAGGTTTTCCGACACGTGTCAAAAGGTTTAAAACAAGCTATATTGTTCCATCGTTTCATGTATGATGGTATTTCTCTGTGCCCCTTCACCACTTCTTTAGGCACGTATGCCACAATCTGTTTTATCCCCCTGAAGTAGTGTAAAAACAAAACCCTTCACAGCAAACACCTGAATGCCAATATGTTGCAGCTCTGTGAAGGGTTTTCATTAATTCATGAAACGTTACCTACGGATGTTCTCTTTTTAGTCGTTCCAAGGCTTCATCCGCAAGTTCACATCCATTGCGTTTAGCACTCTTGTAATCTTTCTTGGCTAATGAATACTCTCCGAGTTTTTCGTAGGCAAATCCCCTAAGATAGTAAATGTTTCCACTCCAGAAACCTGTACTCAGAGCATTGGTGACGTGTGTGATGACAGAGCGTAAATCACCGTTTTCCATAGCCGTCAGTGCCATATCCCAGCATTGATCATATTGCTGGCGTCTTATGCTATACGTTTGAGCGCGTGACTGAATGGCCATGTTCATCATGCCAGAGTCGTAAAGGTCAGCCGTCGGTAAAGGTGTGTCTTGAGCCTGTACATAGGTCGCTCCGGCACAGATCATCATAGTGATGAGGTAAGTCTTTAATCTGTTCATAATTTTTTAGTATTAAGGGTTAATGGATAATTGATGCTGTTTACCATGACCAAATGGACGTATTGGAATTGTTACTTCTCTGTTTAGTGGTGCGGTTTCCATAAGAATCCGTTGACGAAGAGGAAGAACCAATTGTCTGGCCATACGTGTTTCGATATGTGGTAGTGGTATTTCCATAGCTGTCTGTGTATGAAGACGATGAACCCGTATTCTGTCCGTAGGAATTGGAATATCTGGTACTCGTGTTCCCATAACTGTCAGTATAGCTTCGGGCTGTACCCGTCGTGTTACCATATTGGTCGCGATGGGTGGTTGTCGTGTTGCCGAACGAATCGGTGTAGGACGTAGAAGTGCCAATGGTGTTGCCGTATTGGTCCCGATGGGTTGTCCTCGTGTTTCCGAAACCGTCCGAATAAGACGTTGACGTACCCGTCATCTCCCCATACTGGTTGCGATGAGTGGTCGTTGAATTTCCGAAGCTGTCAGTATATCCCGACGAGCTTCCCACGTTGTACTGTGCACTTGCTGTGATGGCAGACGCGACTGCCAACATCATCATTATAAACTTTTTCATAATCCCTTGTGTTTTATGGGTTAAACATATTTTGGTCGCAAAAATACAATAACGTTTCTTACCTTCCAAACAAAATGAAATCACAAGGCTTGCGAAAACGTGTTTTACATAAATAATTCCGCTTTTCCTTTGTCGTTTCACAATAACTCTGTAAATTTGTCGATACATATTTTTTGTATCAAATAAAAGTGAAGTTATGGTAGAAGCCTATTTTGATGGAATTGAAAGTGTTGTCATGGAACATATTAGATTTTCCAAGAAACGTATCTATGTAGCTGTTGCATGGTTTACTAACAAAACTATATTCGATGAATTACTGAATGCTGTTGACAGAGGAATAACTGTAAAAGTTATTATAATTAATGATATTATTAATTGTTGCGAATTTGGTTTGGATTTTGGACTATTGGCAGAAAAAGGAGCTGAAATAAAAATGATAAAGAATGCCCCGCGGCTAATGCATCATAAGTTTTCCATAATTGACGATAATGTTATTTCTGGGTCATATAATTGGACGTTTTATGCAAATACCAATTATGAAAATATCATCATAACAGATGAACATAAGGTAGTTGATAATTATGTAGATGAATATAATAAATTGCAATCACTAGCAGATGCCATTAAAAAACCTTATTATCATTTGTCATGGCTTGACATTAATGAAAAGGACTTTGTAGAAAAGAGAAGAGATTTGTATAGAGATTTAAGAGCAAGGAAAGAATACGATAAAGATATTATAAAGGAAAAGCTTAAAAAGATAAACAATGCAATACAGAATAAAGACATCCAAACATTAACCTATTTATCTAAACTACCTACTTCAAAAATTAAAACGATACAAAATCTTTTGATTACTGATTATAAAAGATATGAATTGAGTTTGTGGGAAGAAAACTCAATGGGGCAGGAGATTACGGATAATGATTATACTGAATTTGGTCGTTGGATATTTATGCCTACAGGTAAAAACGAGAATCAAAAAGATTATATTGAAGGAGGTTTATATTTTTATAGTGATTATATAGAAGCAACTTCTTCAAAACCATTATTTAAGCTTAAAGTATTTGATAATGAACTTATTAATATTATTCACGAAAATTCGACAAGAATAAGAGCGATAGAAAATTTGTTAATAATTGATAATGCTAAAATATGTACATATTATTTTCCATCACCACTATGTAGAAAAAACAATAATAGTAACTGTACCCGAAAAGAAGTTAAAGGTATTAATCTTTTCGCTATAGCAAAAACTATCTCTGGTAATGAAGTTGAATACTATGACGGATGGATTCCAAACATAAAAGGTATGAAGATACAAAATGCCTTTTTTCGAAATAAAGATTTTTAGTATTTTCCTAATTTTGATGAATGTAATAAGTTAATAGTGCTCTTTCTGCTATTTACACTAAAAAAATAAATGTGATGCGTTATTATTAGTGAAAGTACATAAATACAAGGATAAACATAACGACAAAAGTGAGAGCATCATTGAATAATGGTTAGCCACATCTTTTTCAATAGGATATGCGATAGTACGGATATGGCTATTGTCTTATTGTTTGCCATGAGCATTATGTCGCTAGATGCAATACGGAAAGGAAAATTCAGATTTCACAAGGCTTGTGGAAGATAATAATTTGTAGTTTATATCTCATTGTGTTACTTTTGTGCGCGAAAAGCAAATAAATGAGAATGGATTAGAATAGTTTGACCGCAAATGTTTTTAGTTTGAATTATGGGATTTTGGATTAACGCAATGATCTGGGCTGGTATCATAGGGTATTGCCTTTGGCATGAAAAGGCAAGGCTGTTAACTGCTTTGTGTGTTATCTCTGGCTTTGTCGGAGTAGAAACGTATTTGTATGTTCGCGAATGGATTTGGCATTTAAGTACTGTAGAGACCATGATGTTTTTTGCCATTCCTCTTTGCTTGTTTGGTATCTCGTCATTGATATATAGTAAGATAAACGGGCTTGAATGGGGAGAAGCAGATTGCATGTATTTCGGTGTGATTATCGCTGTTTGGTTATCTTTCCCTACGGTATTTCTTTGTTATGACTGGAATGAGGCAAAGGCCAAGTATGAGACCGAAATGGAAGAGGAGATGGGGGAGGACTGGGAAGAGGAACTTGAGGAATATGAATCGGAAGGTCCGCGTATGCGACCTGATAATTAATAAGTGATACGACTATGAGAAATTTCTATTTGCTGTTGGCGGCATTGTTGCTGCTCTGTCTTGCGCCGATGCCATACGGCTATTACCAATTGGTTCGCTTTGTAGCGATGGTGGCCTTCGGTGCGATGGCCTACTGGTATTATAAAGAGAAGAAGGAGATGTTGACAGTTGTCTTTGGAGCACTTGCGTTGCTCTTTCAACCGTTCTTTAAGGTTGCACTTGGACGAACCATGTGGAACGTTGTTGACGTCATTGTGGCAATCGTTCTTGTGGTATTGTGGTACAAAGAGGGAAAAGGTCATGTAAATAACAAATAAAAATATGCTTGTAAGAATCTATTTGACAATTGTAATTTATTATTTTATCGGCAAATTGCTCTGCGATATAGAGCCTGGCAAAGAGTACACATGGTATTCAGGTATATGATGTGGAGCACTATTTGGTGGCAGGGCTTCGAGAAGGTACTGACAGTATTGCAGAATAAGAATGTGCTTTTGTCGTCAGTATTGCAGATATAATATATTTGCTCATGTTAGTATATTATTGTACTTTTGTAACCGATAATCGAAAAACGTATATATATGGAGCTTTGGTTAATTATACTTATAGTGATATGCGGCCTTATTTACTTCATCACCATTCCTGCAATATGTTATCATATTTGGGAAAGTTGGAAGAGTGGCAAGAAGCTTCATTTGGTGAGCAATACTTTTATAGCTGTATTTGCTCCGCTGCATCTCGTATTTGTTGCATTGTATTTAACGGGTGACCGTATCATCGATACTTTAAAAAACATCAAGAAGCAGGGTGGCATCAAGGGCTATCTCACGTGGAGGAAATGGGAAAAACTCAGGAGTAGGGCACATGACTGGATTAGGGAGAAAGACAGAGAAGAAGAGGCTATAGTAAGTGATGCATATAAGAAAGGTAAGATTAGAAGGGATGAAATACCAAAGTCTGCAAATGCTATAAGCGACTTTGAACTGCATGGAAATCTCTTCGGCTGCGTAAGTACGGATTTGGTGTATGTTGAAAATGAATATAACGAAACCATTAACGATTTCTTCAAACGGAATCCAGAGATAAAGTTAAATTATAAAGGGTTGCGCATTGTCTATCTGCCCCAGCGAATTAAGGACATCTCATGCGATGAAGTCCTTCGTTATTGGAATCCGGGACTCAAGGAACATGATGTCAGCCATTTCAAATTTGCGACTACAGACTTGTTGGCAGATCTTTGTTATCCAGATGATGCGCAGAAGTTAAGACATGGCTTGATGTATAGCTACGGCTATAGCTTTAATTACGACATTGAGTATCTTCATGGGCAATATTTTCCTTTAGAAGAGTCGGACGACGAAGGACTGCTTTCGCAGATAGATAAGATTGCGAAGGAAATCTATATTCGCAATACAAGTGGCTTGTTTTGCACGGTTGAAAGACCTTCTAAGGACAAGAAGCCGACGAAGGATTTTGCTGATGAACATTTCTATTGGGAAGTCAACACGCTCGTTGACGAAATCCGTGAGCGAGTAGAAAGGTTAGAGCAACATGGTATTTCCAAAATAATGCTCATGAAAATGCTTTCAGAAGAGCGAGAATTAAGCAGGGTCGTGATAACGAAAGATATGCGGATCATACTTCCAGACTATCATGATATGGAGATAAAGATGGAACCTTTAAATAAGGCTGTCTATCTTTTATTCCTACGCCATCCTGAAGGAATCGTCTTCAAGACACTGCCTGACTACAGGAAGGAACTATGGGAGATTTATCAAAAGATTAAATCCAACGACTTGACAGAGCGGGCAAAAAAGAGTATCGAGGATGTGACAAATCCTTGTCTGAATTCCATCAACGAGAAATGTGCCCGCATACGCGGAGCATTTATATCGCAGTTCGACGACAGTCTAGCTAAAAACTATTATATCGATGGTCATCGTGGTGAGGCAAAGAAGATAGCGTTGCCTCGCGACCTGGTTGTTTGGGAATAATTTCATATAGACAGAAAGGAGAAACGAAAAATGGAGGGATATGTCATTTCGATAATGATTATCGTTGTCATTTGTGGGGCTTTTGCCTTGTATGACAACATGAAGGTGACGACGGAAGACAGGATAAGGGAACGGGTGAGTTACCTGAGGTTTGTGTTTGAAGATATCTTGAGCGGTGCCTCTGCTGTTGTGAGCGAGGTAGAGAAGAGGATGGGGGAGTAGTCATCTCGCTTGTCCGGAAGCGACTTCCTTGTCAAGGCGAACTCAACCTTCAAGAATCAAAAAAAAGGAGTATTTGTTTTGCAGTGTCTGAGCCTTTCACTACCTTTGCGGTCAACAAACAGAGAGAAAGAGAGAAATGAAGATAGGAGACAAGGTGAGATTCCTGAGCGAGAAGGGGGGCGGACGCGTTGCCAGCTTCCAGGGCAAGGACATCGTGCTGGTGGAAGACGAGGACGGTTTCGAGATTCCCTTTCCCGTGAAAGAGGTGGTGGTGGTCGAAGACGACGACTACAGCACGCGACGGATTGTGAAGAACAAACAAGGGACTGAACAGAGGGACAACCGCTCGGTGAAGGAGCGGCTCAGCGACAACGAGGCTGACGATGACGAAGAGGAGGACGACGACCCCGCCGATGGCTTCACGGCACCCGTCACGGAGCGGCGGGGCGGTGACCTGTTGTCGGTCTTCCTGGCGTTTGTCCCGGTAGACGTGAAGGCTGTCTCTACGACAACGTTCGAGACCTTTCTCGTCAACGACAGCAACTATTTTGTCCACTATACCTACATGGTGGCCGAGGGTGCCAGCTGGACGCTGCGCTCGGCAGGCGTGGTGGAGCCTAACACGAAGGTCTTCATAGAAGAGTTCGGACGGGAAAAGCTGAACGAGATGGCACACACGTGCGTACAGCTGACTGCCTACAAGCGCAACAAGCCGTTCATGCTGAAGCCCGCCATCGATGTGCGCTTCCGCGTGGACGCGGTGAAGTTCTACAAGCTGAACACCTTCCGTGAGAACGACTTCTTCGAGACACCAGCCCTCCTCTATCCCGTCGTCGAGAACGACGTGCCCCTGCGCACGCTGGCTGTGGACGCCAAGCAACTGAAACGGGAGATGTACGGCAAGAACGGGGAGTCTGAAGAAACCGGCAACGGAAAGGCACCGGCACGAAGAGAGGGACTGGTGCACCGCTATGACAAGAGTCAGAGCAAGTCGCGCCCTGTCAGCCAGCGTCTGAAGGACGACAAGATTGTCATAGACCTGCATGCCAATGCCCTGCTGGAGACGACAGCGGGGATGAGCGCTTCCGACATTTTGGACTATCAGCTGGACGTCTTCCGCAGGACGCTGGAACAGTATAAGGACAAGAAGGGGCAGAAACTGGTCTTCATCCACGGCAAGGGCGAGGGTGTGCTCAGGCAGAGCATCATACACGAGCTGAACTATAAGTACAAGCAATATCCCTACCAAGACGCCTCGTTCCAGGAATATGGATACGGGGCTACGCAGGTGACGGTGAGGTAAGCCCCCCAGCCCCCTAAAGGGGGTGTTGTAATTGTGAATTGAAAGCCCCCCAGCCCCCTAAAGGGGGTGTTGTTAATTGTGAATTATGAATTGTGAATTGTGAATTATGAATTGTAAATGATGGAATACGGAATGACAAGAGTTGGGGCAGCAGTGCCCTCGGTAAAGGTTGCCGACGTGAAATACAACGTGGAGCAGATTGAGATGCAAATCGTTGAAGCAGAGAAGAAGGGGGTGCAGGTTCTGGTGTTCCCGGAACTGTCGCTGACAGGATATTCATGCCAAGACCTCTTCGAGCAGCGGCTGCTGACCGTCGAGGCAGAGAAGGGGGTGGAAGCCCTCAAGGAGTTTACACGTGACAAGCAACTGGCGGTCATCGTAGGCATACCCGTCGACACGGGCAAGCTGTTGCTGAACTGTGCCGCCGTCGTCAGCGGCGGAAAGTTCGTCACGCTGGTGCCCAAGACCTACCTGCCCAACTATGGCGAGTTCTACGAGAAGCGGTGGTTTGCCTCGGCACAGGACATCAACGACGGCGAGACCGTATGCTATGCCGGCGACAGCATCGAGCTGACCAAGAAGCCCGTCGTCTTCCAGCTGGCAAGCGGCGTGAAGTTTGGCGTCGAGATATGCGAAGACCTGTGGGCACCCGTCCCGCCAAGCAACCACCTTGCCCTTGCCGGTGCCGACATCGTCTTTAACCTTTCTGCAAGCGACGAGCTCATCGGCAAGCACGACTACCTGAAGGCGCTACTGGCACAACAGAGCGCACGCACCATGAGTGCATACGTCTACAGCAGTTGCGGGTTCGGCGAGAGCACCCAGGACGTGGTCTACGGCGGCAATGCCATCATCTACGAGAACGGCAAGCTGATGGCTGAAGGCGAACGTTTCGCCTTCAAGCCCCAGATGATGATTGCCGACATAGACGTGGAGATGCTGCGCTCGGAGCGGCGGCGCAACACCACCTTCGTCAACGCCCAGCGCAACGAGAAGACCGACAAGGTGTTCCAAGCCCCCCAGCCCCCTAAGGGGGAAAGGGGTGAATTGTCAATTGTCAATTGTCAATTGTCAATTGACGATGCTCTCTACCGCACCATAGACCCGCATCCCTTCATCCCGAAGTCGGAAGACATGCAACGCTCGTGTGAGGAGATTTTCAACATACAGGTGGCAGGACTCGCCAAACGGCTGGTACATACCCGGAGCAAGACAGCCATCATCGGCATCAGCGGAGGACTCGACTCGACGCTGGCGCTGCTGGTATGCGTAAAGACCTTCGACAAGCTGGGCTACGACCGCAAGGGCATCGTCGGAGTTACCATGCCGGGATTCGGCACCACCGACCGCACCTATCACAACGCCGTGTCACTCATGCAGAGCCTGGGCATCACCATCCGGGAAATCAACATTGCCAAGGCGGTCATGCAACACTTCGAAGACATCGGGCACGACCCGAAGGTGCATGACGTGGCTTACGAGAACGCTCAGGCTCGCGAACGCACACAGATCCTCATGGACCTCACCAACGAGGTGGGCGGACTCGTCGTGGGAACGGGAGACCTCTCGGAGCTGGCGTTAGGATGGGCGACATACAACGGCGACCACATGTCGATGTACGGCGTCAACGCGGGCATTCCGAAGACGCTCATACGATACCTGGTGCGCTACGTGGCAGAGAGTGGGGTAGACGACCAGTCGCGAGAGACCCTGATGGACATCATCGACACGCCCATCTCACCAGAACTCATACCCGCCGACGAACAGGGAAACATCCGGCAGAAGACGGAAGACCTCGTAGGTCCCTACGAGTTGCACGACTTCTTCCTCTACCACACCCTGCGCTACGGCTTCCGTCCCCGCAAGATATTCTGGATGGCACGGCATGCCTTCAAGGAGACCTACGACAGGGAGACCATCAAGAAGTGGCTCCCCCCCTTCTTCCGCCGGTTCTTCAGCCAGCAGTTCAAGCGCAGCTGCCTTCCCGACGGTCCGAAGGTGGGCAGCGTCAGCCTCTCGCCACGCGGCGACTGGCGTATGCCAAGCGATGCCTCCAGTGCCTTGTGGCTGGAAGAGTGTGAACAACTGTAGGGGACGAGCCATGAAGCGGACGCTGCTCATAGGAGTCTTTCTCGCCGTGGCAGGCATGGCCCTCGGTCAGCCCTACCAAGAGGCACTGGTACACATGCGCGGGTTGTTGCAGTACCAGCTGCAGAAGCAGCGTGCCATAGAAAAGGGCAAGCTGACATCATTCCATGTGCAGCCGTTCCGCAATATGGGCTTAGAGCGCATACCGGCACGAAAGGTGCTGGACGACGGCGACCCTCGCCACATCTGGGGATTCCAAGTGAAAGGAAACGGCGAGTACGACAAAGCCAAGCAACCCCTCCACCAGCTGTTCGTACACCGGCACTGGGGCAGCATCGTTGCCGTAGACCATTTCTCTGCCGACGACTCCATCTGCGAACTCTATTTTTGGGGAAAGAAGTATTACAGACGCTTCTCCACGGAACTGCGCAAGATGGGCTTTGCCATCCGGCAGAGCAGCAGCCAGCAGAACGTACTTGAATTCCGGCGCGAAGAGACAACGATTGGCGTAGACGTCATCATCTGGCCCGAAATCTATATCCTGCAAATCAAGTCACTCTGACAGCTGCCCCGTCCGCCAAGCGCATAGACATTTCAACAACTTAAATAAATCATTTCATGAAAGATGCATTGATAATAGTTTCCGGAGGCATGGACTCCGTGACGATGATGTATGAGTATCAGCAAGAGATAGCCCTTGCCGTAACCTTCGACTATGGCAGCAACCATGCCGCAAAGGAGACAGCCTGCGCCCGCCTCCATTGCCAGCGCCTGTCCATACCTCACATCGTGATACCCCTCGACTTCATGCACCAGTATTTCAAGTCGTCCCTGTTAGCGGGCAGCGATGCCATACCCGAAGGCAGCTACGACGACGAGAACATGAAGTCTACCGTCGTACCCTTCCGCAACGGCATCATGCTCGCCATAGCCTGCGGCATGGCCGAGAGCAACGGCCTGCGGCGCGTCATGATAGCCAACCACGGCGGCGACCACGCCATCTATCCCGACTGCCGCCCGCCCTTCATCCGTGCCATGTCCGAAGCCATGCAGCAGGGCACATACGCCAACATCGAGGTATGGGCACCCTATACCCATATCACCAAGACCGACATCGCCCTGCGCGGCAAGCAGCTCGGCATCGACTACTCCGAGACATGGTCATGCTACAAGGGCGGCGACCACCATTGCGGCAAGTGCGGCACCTGCATGGAGCGCAAAGAAGCACTGCGCGAGGCTGGCATCGACGACACCACCGTTTACGAAGCGTAAAGAAACTCTACTTTTTGCAAAGCTGAGTCCATTTTTCTTATTATCTTTGCAATATGAAACAAAGGACAGAAGAAGAATACTACATTGAAAGTAAAAGACTAAGGGAGGAAACTATACGCATAGCAAATTCACTAAAGGACAACCCTATGCGTTTTGTCGTAACCAATGTTATTACGATGAATGTAGAAATTACGAAGTCCGATCTGAAAACAATCGTCAGTAAAAATACTCAGGACAACCGATTTAATGCCTTCAAAAATAAAATGGCACAAGATATACGTGGTTTTCTGGAAAAAGGCATCTATGAAGGATGTCGCGACGTGATTCCTGGCAAACACCCAGAGACAGCATTCTTCGCATATTTCAGTCGCGAATTGGGAGGGAAAGCTTATCTTTGTATTCGTAAGATAAAAAACACAGGACTATTCAAACCCTATGCAATCATAGATCAAAAGACATTTGATGCTGAGAAACAAAATCTTAAGAAATAAAAAACCGCTGAAATGATTTGCTAACCCGATTACGGTGCTACTCTTTCATTTCAGCGGGAGGAATCTTTTTCCTTTCGTTTTGCAAAGATAGTCGATATTTTTGATATATGCAAAAAAATCAAGGATTATTTGGCGTTTTTGTCTTTAATGAACATCAGCGTAAACCTCGACATCGACAAACTGGGTAGGGTGGCGTTATGCTAAGCCTATTTGCTTCATAATGTCTATCTTTAAGGTTGAGGTGTATTTGCTAAATACAAACAAGCCACCATTGCGGCAAGTGCGGCACCTGCATGGAGCGCAAAGAAGCACTGCACGAGGCAGGCATCGAAGACACTACCGTCTACGAAGCGTAACTATGGTCGCCCCGATGCCGTCACTCAAAGATGATTAAAATTTTGTTGAAAGACAGCTCAAAATCCTCAGTACTAGTCAGCTCAACTGATGTAGCAGGTGTGCCACTCCAGGTAAGCATCGATTTATTATTAAGTGACCACCCATCAGAAAAAGAATAACCCCCCGTGCCACCATATCCATATATTTGAGGACCTTGGAAGAGGATCTGCTTCATTTTCCCCCTACTTGACGAGAATCTGATAGTCCCCCTTTATAAACGATTTTTTCATTATCAATATATCCTCCAGAGCTACTTGAATATGTGATGGTGATGCCATCTACGGTTAGGCCTCCACCGTCACCATCACTGCCTACCTTCCAACCGTCCAATATGACGAATTCAGGGAGGGGATGTTGCTCCATCGCCACCGTCATCTCGTAGTACTTGCCGTCAACGAAGTTTACGCCCGACATCTTGTAGGTGTAGGGCCTCCTGCTGTCTGTGTTGGCGGTGAGGGTGTAGTTGTCGCCGGCTCCGCTTTCGTTGTGCAGGGCTACGGTCAGTTCATTGGTGGGCGATGCCGGGAAGATGGTGATCGGGCCATAAACCGGTTCGGTCGCATCGGAAGCCTTCCAGAGCTGCAGTTCGGCGAGTTGCATGATCTTATTTTGGCTGGCTGTGACTTCAAACATGAAATACTGGTAGCGACCAGGTTTATCTACCACGAAGTTGACGTCCGTAGTGTTCGCGGCGGGCAGGGTGTTGTCGTCGATGACGGTGGAAATAATGGTCCACTTGTCCTCGGCATTCAATTTTCCTTTCAGCGTCCAGTTTTTGGGGTTGCGCTCGCTATAGGCCTCTGTGTCGCCGCCCGTGGTGAGCGTGTAGCCGTCCACCTGCACTGGGCTGGCGGTATTGAACGTCACGTTCCATGTGCCGGAATTGAGCAGCACGTTCCATGTGTCACTCCAAGCGCACCACTTTGTCGACTTATTGCCGTCCAGCAGGCTTGTTTCGTCTTCGGAAGCGGAGAGTCCGGGTGTTCCGGTAGTCACAGTATAGCCAGAGTGCCTGGTCATCGGAGTATTGGGAAGCTGACCTTTCAGCAGCTTGTTGCTGGCGGCGGTAATGTTGAGGTTCTCGGGATACAGGTTGTTGCCGTTAGTGTCCTTCAGTGTGAACTTCACGATGGCCTGGCGGTTCTTGAAGTTGGCAGCGCCATCCGTCGTGATGTTGCCGCTGCCGTCCGAGGCTCTGGCGAGCGTTTCTACGTTGACCGTTGCCTCGGCATAGTCGCAGTTAGAGGCAATGTATGCCAGCGTGCCGTTCTGTACCGAATATATGGGTTTGAGAAAAGACAGCTTCAGCTTATCGCCGGCTTCGATGTCACCGGTGATTGAGCCTGTCAGCTTGGTCGATAATCCTGCCGACTGAGCCTCGAGGTATCCGTCGAGAGCTGTCGAGGTGGACAGGTTATATGCGGTCACCTTCTCCCCCTTGCCCCACGTGCCGTCGAGCGTCTTGCCTTCTAATGAGAGCGCGCGGGTGGCGGTATCGCCGCCCTTTAATGCGCTGACGGTCATGGAGTAGGTATACTGCGAGTTGGCAGTGGGCTTCTCGCCGGTAATGTTGTCGTCGCTTGAGCAAGCGGTGCAGGCTGCTCCTGCCATCAACAGGGCGGCCAAGGTCTTGATGTCTGTGAGTAACCGCATAGTCTTATTCGCTGTGTGCCGATTTTTGTGCTTGAAAAGTTTCTGATGCAAAATTAAATATAATTTGTGAAATGCGACTGGTTTACACGTTAAAAGTTACGAAGTGCGGCACCTGCATGGAGCGCAAAGAAGCACTCCGCGAGGCTGGCATCGACGATACTACCATCTACGAAAGTGAGGAGTTAAAAGCTTAACTCCTCACTCATTCAGAACAACGGTAATCGCCAAGCGCTTGCCGGAACAAGAGAACACTGAAGAATGCGGAATTCTAATCAAAACACAAATAACACGAATCACACCAGTCTTAATCATTCCGACGGAATGATCTTTCTGCATTTCTGTGTGAAATAAACCTGAGTTCGGTTTACGCATGAGTGTAGGATGACTCTTTTTCGAGCGCAATCCTGCGCTGTGGTGCCCCTACAGGGGAAATAAAAAATAAAATTATACATACGACACCAACTCTGTAAACCGCTAATTCATAGCTACTTACGGGACTAAGGTCGCATAAAGTACTACA
>ODAI012086170.1_pt1 | contig 27930 bp, 32 predicted proteins | sample 1539321 | NCBI WGS metagenome assembly ODAI01 (sample SAMN02144231, study PRJEB22623) | gut metagenome | biome: sheep rumen | host: Ovis aries | place: New Zealand
TATGCGGCATGGTAAAAAACACTGGTGCGCCCGGCGGCGGTCCGTTTTGGGTGCGCGACAAAAATGGATTTAACACATTACAAATCACAGAATCCAGTCAAATTGCCCCAGAATCTCGCGATATTATGAATAAATCTACACATTTTAACCCGGTGGATTTGGTATGTGGCACACGTGATTGGACCGGTAAAAAATTTGATTTGAACAATTTTATAGACCACAACACAGGTTTTATTTCAACAAAATCTTTAAATGGTCGCGATTTACGCGCAATGGAAAGGCCTGGTCTGTGGAACGGTGCAATGGCAAAATGGCACACAATATTTGTATCTGTGCCAAACACAACATTTACACCTGTAAAACAAGTATCCGATTTATTAGATATGGCACATATAAAATAAAACTTGACTTATTCATATTTTTGTTATAAATTATGCCCTGCAATTAAAGGATTTAAGTTATGCCACGTGTATGTGATGTTACTGGTAAAAAAACAACTGTTGGTCACAATGTGTCCCACTCGGAACGCAAGACCAAACGTACATTTTTACCAAATTTACAAAAATTAAAGTTTCACAGTGATATTTTGGGTCGCGATTTTTCATTGCGTATTTCAACCGCTGGTTTGCGTACTTTGACAAAACATGGCGGTTTGGACGGTTATGTAATGGCGAAACCAATTTCACGTTTAACCATCGAGATGGCGGCAATTAAACGCGCCATTGAAAAAAAGATGGGTCCGACCGAAAAACCTGCGAAAAAACCTGTTCGCAAGGCAAATCGTTCTGCCCGATTGGTTAAAAAAGTTTCCGCGAAAACTGCAAAATAAATCTCACGCAGTTGCGGTAAGTTGGCTCTGTGGCGGAACTGGTAGACGCGCTTGACTCAAAATCAAGTTCAGCAATGAGTATCGGTTCGATTCCGATCAGAGCCACCAGAAATAAATAACACCCCTTGTGGGTGTTTTTTATTTATGTATGGAAATGACGGAAGCGAACCGATAGGTTCGGAGCGGTTAGTTGATGAAAACGAGTGAAACGAAGTTTGAATCTTACGACGCGAAAGGGACCCACGAATACAATTCGTGGGAATCTACATTCCGATCAGAGCCACCAAGATATAAGGAAATACCATCGCAAGATGGTATTTTTTTATATCTTAAGTTACCCTTACTGATCGGGATCGAACCGATGCGGTTCGGAGCGGTTAGTTGATGAAAACGAGTGAAACGAAGTTTGAATCTTACGACGCGAAAGGCCCCGACGAACAAAGTTCGTTGGGATATACATTCCGATCAGAGCCACGTAATTCCGCCCCATTGGGGAGGGGGACCGCGATAGCGGTGGAGGGGGTGTTATAAAAAGCACTGGGCAAAGGCGGGCAAAAATTTCTATGCCGGATATCGAACCGATACGGTTCGGGCTGGATATTTGATGAAAAACATAAAAATACGTACGGTATATAATTTGTAAAAAACATCTGTTTGTGATAGAATTTTTTTCAAAGGGAGATTTTATTATGAAACAACAAAAATTTAAAAAACTTATAACAACCAAACGATTAAAATTAAAACCAATTGAACCAAGTTTTGAATTTGCAAAATTATTATATAACGAAATATCAAACAATCGCGACTTTTTCAAATTTATGCCATTTGCATCTGTCACAAAACCGGAAGAAGAATATAATTTTTTAATATCAGGCAAACAAAATGCCGATGCAGGCAAAGCCATTGCATACGCAATGTTTAATAAAACCACTAATCAATTTGTTGGAATGGTCAGCCTCCATAACATTTCTTGGAAACGTGAAAGTGGCGAATTTGGCGCATGGGTTTGCAAAAAATTTGCACACCAAGGATTCACAACCGAAGGCATCAAGGCATTAGAAGCATATTTTTTTCAAATGGGATTTCATAAATTATCTGCAAAAGCCAATATAAAAAACAAAGCAAGTTGCGGAACACTTAAAAAATTAGGGTTAAAAAAAGAAGGCATAGAAAGAGAGGCGACTTTTAACAAACAAATGCAAGAATGGGAAAACTTTGTTGTCTTTTCAAAACTCGTCAGTGAATATAAATAAAACAACTCGCCATTTGGCGAGTTTTTATATTCCCAACCGATGTGATAGTTTCATCATAAATATTGATTCATTTCCAAATTCATCTGTATTGTTTGGATTTATACGATATATGAATCCCAGCGCACCATCTGTCCAATCACCAAATTTATGACGATACGATGCATTAAATCTATATTCTCTTTTTTCTGGTGTTAAATCAATTGCATACTCACCAGCATTTTTAATTTGCAAATTATTATTATCATCAACAACAAAATCTGCATGCGAATAATTCAGGCGACCATCAATCAATGCCAATGGCGCAGACACAGTCAAATCAAAATTTTTAAACCGAACATTTGCCGCAAACGCATTAGACTTTAATTCACTGATACCATTTATAATTCCGTTTGATGCACCATTTGTATCGGTCCATGCAAATGTTCCGCGCAATGAAAAATCCACATCGGGTGTGACATTATATTTCAATTTTGCATCAACATAATTTGTATCCGTATCACCCAATAATCCAACAAACTGCCCACCTAACACAGTCCCAGATTCATGCATATTTCCAACACTTGATAGCAACGATAATTTTGCACCGTTAAATTGTAATCCTGATTCTGCACCAAACGCAGAACCCAATTTTGCCGCCGCAAAATTATTTGATACCGCCGGGTCATTTTCCAACAAATCTTCATTTGTGATTTCACCAATAAATGCGCGTCCCATTATTGAAAAACGACCATGTTTAAATTCTGCGCCCGTTGCAACAGCATTTGAAATCAACGACAACACAGGATTAGCATTTCCACTGAACCGTCCCGCCCCATCTGTCAAATAACGTTGATAATTTGATATAAAACCAAAACGGTCATTATTATATTCCAAAGACATATTATCGATTCCACCCATATTATCATCATAGAATTTTTCACTGCGTGCCAAACCAAATTTGAAATTTCCAACCGTCACAGAATTATCAACATCATGTGTTTTCAATTCCGCCAAAGTATCACCCAAATATAACCCATGTGATGCATCTGTCCCCAAAGATAATTCCATATTCCAAACACGTGGCACAGAAATCGAATTATCAGCCGCCGTCACAATATCATAGAACGATACAGGCACAATTGCCGCACGCGCACCGAACGCACTTGACATACGCGCCACAGAATTTGTTGCCGCGCGCCAATATGCATTTCCCGCCGCAGACACAATTTTACCATTTGTATAATAATACACCGATTTTCCAGGTGTCACCGCCCTGTCTAAATTTATCAATCCATAACCAAATACCTGTTTAAACGCATCTAGGTAAGACATTGTCCCATTATCAACATATATTTGATAATCTGTTGGCAAAGAATACATTGACGACAAATAAGAAACCAGCGCAGCCGTCGCAGATTCCGCGGTTGTTCCCCATGCCTTGTTATCCGCAGGATTTGTTCCCAAATACGCACCATCGGCGGTCAAAGCCAACAAAGTAAATACATTTTTATTATCCATATAACTAAACGCGGCCTTAACCGCACCGGCGGCACCGGCGGCGGCGGCAGTTGCCTGTTCATCATTTTTACCTGCGGCGGCGAAACACCATGGATCCACAGACGATGTTCCTGTTCCTGCAATTCCACAAATACGCGACTTATAATACTCTGGATTCGTTTCTGTTCCCGATTGCCATTGTGATAATTTATATGTTGTTCCCGGTGTAAATCCGCTAACACTGGACGCATTTGTTGAAGGCAAATTTACCGCAACCACAGACATAAATAATTTTTGCGCACCTGTAAATATCAACGGCGCAACATTTTCAACCGTTGCAACCTTTGATTGTCCAGAATAAACACTATCTGTTTCAACACCACCCGCCGAAAAAACAGTTATCGGGAAATAATTCGTTCCCAACCCAGAGAAAAACGATTGCACACTTTGTTTCAAAGAATTTGAAATCGATGTATCACTATTTCCATTTCCATAGGCTGTCGCAATCCAACTATAAAAATTATTTTCATAATCCGCAGACGACAAACTAACAATATCCGCCACAGTTTTGGCACCAACATTATACAACGGTTCAATAACATCAAGATTTGCAATCACACTAACCTTGGCGCGACCATAATCTGCAAACACATTTTGCAAATCCGTTGAAGAATTTGTCACCGACTTTGCCGCCGCGTCATTTAATGCTGTATAATTATAATAATAAGGCATAGATGCACCACCTGTTCTGTAAATTGTCATTTGTCCATTTGGTAAAAAGCCGACAAAATCACCAGGACTTTCGCTATTTGCATCACCATCAAGATTACCAGATGTATAACCACCAACAATCTTTGCCAATAAATTATCGTCATCTGTCGCAGATGTATTATGTATTGCCTTATTATTTCCAGACAAATCAAATGAACCTATTTCTGCGACGGTATCATCTGCGATTTTGGTATCACCGGCCTCGCCTGAACCAAGTGTCACCGTATTATTAAAATACTTACTGGAAATCATTGTATTTGACGCATTTAATACAGATGTTCCATTAACCTTGGACCACAAGAAAAATCTGTCCGCCAACGAAGTATTTGCCACCGCATTTATCCCGTTTGCGGTTATCAATGCGACATTTATTGGAATTCCACCAGACACCTCTGCATCACTCAATTGCATGGCACCATATACCGATGATGGCACCGGCAAATTATTATTATTCGCATAACGCAAAGTTGTTTGCCCCATATACCCACGCGCAAAAGGTGCATACCCATGCATCATCAACAGATAATTACCATTTGCATTCATAAAATTAAAAGTATTTGCAAAATCATCACTGCTGTAAAAATCCAGAGCCTCGTCATAATTATATAAATCACTCACCGCACCGGTTGTTGTCATCATTGCAGGTCCATACGGCACAGTCCAAGCCGCCGTCAAACCAGAACCACCCCCACCAGACCCCGAACCGCCACCGGTATGACCACCAGAATTACTGGACGAAGAACTGTTTCCATTATCGTTTTCAAACGCATCGGTTGCCCACAACAATCCACCAATTATCGCCGCCCCCCCAGCAGTTGCCAACAACAATTTATGCGACGACGACAGTCCAGCAAACAACCCAGATTCCGGTACAGGATTTGTCCGCGCACGATAATTTTTTATCTGCCTGTCGCATTGTGACGCATCGGCACCATACATTTGCAAAACCTGGACCGCACGCACATCGTTATTCATAACCGCGGTACAAACCACAGACACCCCAGTCGAATCGACATAATTCACATTGGCACCACTGTTAATTAAATTTTGAACCAAACGAGTATTTCCATTGCGCGCCGCCGACAATAATTGCGCAGCCATATTAAAATCAGTCCCCGGCGCCGCAAACAACGCACCCGGCATAAATAATACAGAGCCAATAAAAACACGATTAAATTTTATCACACACTCTCTCTTGTAATAATCTTATGTAGAATTTTAGCACATATATTTTTTTCAAGTCCATAAAAAAATCGCCATGCGTCATGCACAGCGATTTAGCCATTAAACAAAGGAGTTTTAACGAATTCTTTGTCTGGTTGTTTCAACCCAAGTTTTCACATCGGCATTTAATTCGCGTATCACTTGTGTTGTGTTGCTGATTGTATCACCATTAACGATAACAACTGTTCTTTGTTCATCGCGTGGCGCAACATAACCAGAATTATCACCACCAACAACAACGATAACTTGTTGTGATTGTGATTGCCCATTACCAGAATGAACATGTGAGTTTGGCACCACCCCAGGTTTATTTGAATTACCTGGTTTTGATGGTTTGCCTGGTTTGGACGGTTTAACCGGTTTATTTGAATTATCTGGTTTTACAGGTTTTACTGGCTTTACAGGTTTTACAACATTTGTATCCACGACAACACCATTATTACCACCATTGCAACAATTCAATGCAGAATCTGCGGTTGCCTGGGCGCGTTTTGCATCACGCACCGCACGTTTTGCATTACAATTTGCATCGCGTGCAACAGAATCCGCACGACCCGCAACAACAACAGCAGAATCCACAACATTACCCAATGAATCCAATGTGTATTCAAAATATTCATCATACATAGCCAAAGTATCAACTTTGTTTTCTATTGTTTCAACTCTGCGTTCGACGCGTTCAACTTTTGTTTTCACATCGTCTAAATCTTTATCTTGTTTTTTAAAGTATTCGTATGCTTTATATCCACCGAATCCCATACCACCGACCAAAACGACACCGCCGGTCCAACCCAAAATTTTTTTCCAATTCGCCATTTTTTACTCCTATGGTTTTATTGTTCGAATACAAAATAATACAAAATTAACCTTTTGTCAAGTTAAATAATCATTTTTTTACTTTTTTATCAATGGTTTTTTTGATATAATATCCCCAAAGAGAGAATATGATTAAAAAGTTTGCATTTTTTATTGCTGGCTTGCTTGCTTTGCCCTCTATAACATGGGCGGCACCATGTTCGCGCATCAATTTAACCAAGTGTTTGGATTCTGCATGTGCAATCAATTTATCATCAAATCCGGCGGCGCGTTGTCAATATTGTGGCACCCCAGACGCAGGAACACCCGCATCTGGATTAAAAAGTATATCTGCGGGCGCATCATCAAAAAACACTATTTCCGCCAAAGAATTAAAATCTGCACCAAATGACCCCGGCGAACGTTATGTTTGGGCAACAAAAAAATGTTTGGACATCGTGCAAAATTGCACCGCCGAAGATGTCAGCGACGCATACGACCCATTGATTGAAAAATCTTGCACTGCCGCCGGCATATCCAGTGACATGGCGCGTCTGGCAAAAAAAGCAACAACGAATAAAAAAACCGCGGCGACATGCGGCGATGAAATATCTGTTTGTTTAACCGCCGACACGCGATGCAAGGCAAACTATTCCGCATGCCCAGACGACGAAACATTTAATAAATTTTTTGCAACATGTTCGTCCCAGGCGACCGGTTGCACAAACTTTATTGCAACGGTCCGCGACGAATTAAATCAAACACGCAAATCGGCTGTATCGGCGACATCACAAAACATTGAAAAAATCGTTGCCGCACACCAAGCCGCACGCAAAAACCAGATATCTACAATTCAAAACAACTGCAAATCAAACACAAATTTCAATGATTGCGTCAAAACGGTTTGCAAAAACAACACGAACAATAATTGTGCAACATCACAAGAAAAAACAATTGCAAACAGTTTATGCGAATTTCATAAAACTGCATGCACCAAGGTAAAATAAAAAATGAAACAACGGGTCAGTTTAAAACTTTTGATATTATTTGGAATTACATGCACAACATTTATGTTGGCTGGGTCCCGTTTGCATGCGGCTGATGTAATTGAAAACAAAAGTTCCACGTTCAGCACCCAATTAAACAATCGCACCGACAGCACCAGTAATGATTCCGCGATTGCCGAAAAAATTCGCGCACAACGCGCCGCGATTGATGCACGTGACAATCGCAATACAGCAACCGCACAAATAAAATCATCTGCGACACAAAACAATTGTGACAACGATTTACGCAAATGTATAAATAACACATGTGGTGCAAATTATAAAAAATGCGAAACAGACAGCGTCACAACTTTTTCTGACAAATTAAACGCATGTCGAAAAAACACAACATGCACCGCACATGAATTCACATTATTTACAAATGAAATCAAAGAAGATAAAAAACAAGCAATCAGTTTGGCATTATACAACAATGTATTAGATTGCGGAAATTCTTATAACGATTGCATAATTCAACAATGCGGACCAAAGTTTAATAAATGCCTGGCAAAATCGGCGGGCGACAAAGCAATCAACGCATGCAAAACAATCGCTCAAAATTGTACCGAGGCTGATTCTGGACTCGTCGGGCGCGTTGGCAATGTGTTTGGCATAGTGCGTGTTGATGCCGAAAAACAAATCAAAACAGACGAGGCAAAACTGCAAAGCCTGCGTGACCAGATGCGCAATTCATGTCGCACATTGGGTGCATTATTCGACGACAGGTCTTTGGACTGTGTATTTACCGCGAACTTTTTTGCAGGCGACGACAAAACACACCCGATGGCATCGAAAAAATTATATGCGGGTTCATTATTTGATTGCACACCCGATTGGTTTGGAATTGATATTACAACATTTAAAGAAAACGCATATCGCGCAACACGCGCACAAAGCGCGGCATCTGCGGCAATGTTGGGTTCTGGGGTTGGTACCGCGGTCGGTGCATTAACATCTGGGGCAATCAGTCGCGCAATCGACACCAAGAAAGCCAAAGACGCATTAGAAAAAGCATGCGAAGACAAAGGACAAGTATTAAAAGACGGCAAATGCGTTGATAAAGAACCTGATGACACAGACGAAGATTCCGCAGACGAAGAAGATGAAAACAACGACAACGATACAGAAACCGCAGAAAACGGGGAGGGTAGCGATTCACAACCCACAGACAATTCTACAAATAATTCTAATGATAAAACAATATGTGAAGAATCTGGTGGTGAATATAACGAGACAACCGGATGCAGATGCCGCAATGCCAATCAATTAACATATGCACCGGGCAACAAATCATGTGTTTGCATGAATTCAAACCTCACATTTGACAAAGACGCAAATAAATGTGTGCTGACACCAATAAAAAATAACAACGAAGGTATCCAAAACGCTATCGATAAAGAAAGCCAAAAGCAAGTCCAAGCCTGCACTGATTCCGGTGGCACATGGAACGACAAGAAAAAAAGCCCCTGCTCTTGCAGCAAACAAAAAGGCTTAACCGACGACATCAAAGGTTTTACATGCAAATGCAGTCAAAATGGTTATATATTCCAGAATGGCAAATGCACCAAACAAACCAGTTCTGCCACAACAACAAACCAACAATCTGCATCCGCAACAAACAAAGATACTGAAGTTTCAACACAGACAACAAAATCAAACACCGATAATAAAGACCTAGAAAATCGTATACGTAAATTACAGAAAATAAAACAAAAAGTTACATGTAATGAAAATGGTGGAAAATGGGACGACCAAAAAGAAGAATGCATAAAAAAATCTTCCACAACAACACAACAAGCGGTTGAAACAAGACCTATGACCAAAGAAGAAGTATTAGAGCAAACATTAAGCATGACAGCCGCAAACCAATCAATGATGTATTTGAATTCAATAAATGAAATCAAGTCTTTCTGCGACGTTGCCAATAAAAAATGTGGATTCGTGTATGTAAATCAAAACACCAAGCTTGGCGCATTATTTTGCTGCAAAGTAGATAAAATAGAACAAACCAATGATGGATACAGCATACAAGGTCAAGAATGTCAAGATCGCACGTTTGCCAACATCAAAGACCCAAACAAATTTGCAAACAAATATAGTATTGCAAGTTGCTCACCACAAGAATTCCCAGATCTTTATTAATCATGATAATTTAAAATTATCATCAATGCAATGTCGCCAACATTATCATAACTGCCCCGTCTTCACCTCTTCCTTTATAAAGACAACAAATTCCCATAAATATCCACCATACCCAAACATGTTTTTGCCAAACCGGACAGCCAGCCACAGCGCCAGCGGTGGCGGGGTATTCCGCCCCATTGGGGAGGGGGACCTCGCTGAAGCGAAGCGAAAGCGGGTGGCGGGGGTCACAATTTCTCCAATGTTGATTTAATCCAAAATGATACTGTATTCATGTCACGTTTTACATCAATATCATAAATTCTCAACACATGTATCCCCAATGATTTCATATAATCATCACGCGCCATATCATATGCTATTTTAAAATCATGCGGAAATCCATCAATTTCAATAACTAAATTATTTTACAAAGCCTCGACCAAATTACCGGCACGACGATTGGCACGCGCAAAATTAACAAGTTTATGATTGTATTTATACACAAAACAGATACATAACAAACGAATATGAAAACTCAATATATTTTACCCCCACCACCATTTCAAACGCGTTGCGCTTTTATGGTTCCCCGCCCCAAGCATCACCCGCAAAATTTGAAAAATTTTGTGGGCACCCTGGCTCAGGATGACCACCCTTCGCCAAGGCTATGGGTGGCGGGCACAATTGCGCCTTTTGTCCGGTTTGGCATCATCACCATCTGTAATATCGATGTAATAAAACACAAGCGACCAGCATTTATAAAATACCACAGGCGGCAAAATTTTGCCGCCTGTATATACTCAAAATCCCCAAGATTTCGAATTGCCTTAATGTTCTATGATATCCAATACGGCTTGATTATTTGCGTTTGGATTTACCGGTGTAATTGGTCCAACCGGTGGCACAATTCCACTGCGTGTGCATGCGCCATAAGACACCGCCACAGAACGATTTTCTATACACACACTGCCAGACATGCGGCATGCGCTACGAACTTCGGTTGTTGTATTGCGATTTGGTCTTTGATAGTTTATGACCACATTATTGCAATCTTCGGCCGTTGTATATAAACCACATGTATCAATCCAGTCTTGGCATGATGTGACACGTGCAGTTGGGCTGATAGAATCTGCAACACGCAAATTCCATTTCACATAGTAATCTTTCAAAGATTCTATTGTGTATGATTTACCCAAACCAACTGTTGTTAAACCATCACCCACACGACAAGAAATATTATTGCGTTCAACAAATGCCGTAATCGCAGTTGCCACACCACCGGCACCCAAACCAACAGACGCACCAACCACAGCACCCTTGGCACGATTGGATTCTTGACCATTTAACACTGTCAATCTGTTAAATACTTTATCCAATGTTGCAACCTGCTGTTGTGCGGTTGCACGATTCATGCAAGATGTATCGCCAGGGTTTGTGCAATAAACATCATTTGCATTGGAATAGTTTTTCAACTGTTTAAACGAGCATGCTTCGGTTTCTGTTCTGATTGATTTGGTATTGCATGCATTTTTACATCTATTAACCGCCGCAATCACAGCCGCATTAACCCGATAAGTGTCTTTACCCAACTGAACAGTTCCGCCATCAATCAAATTATATGTATTGATGGTATCGCAATTCAGTGCCACAGATGCATTATTCACAGTGGTTGTTTGACCATTTGCCAAAACCTGGGTCACACCGGTCAAAGCCAACGAACATTGACCTTGGTCTGTCACCAAATATTGTGCATCTTGGCATGAATCAACCTCGGTCTTTAAACGCAGGTATTTACCACGCAAATCAATCAAGCTTTCACATGCCGTCACATCAAATGCGCTATCCGTAAATAACACATTGCCAGCGACATACATTGCCAAATCTTTTTCCAATTTGTTATTCACAATCTGCTTGCGCAATTCTGCACGCATATCTGCATTTCCGCAGTCAAAATCACGTGCGCCATGACTAAATACGGTTCCACCCAACACGCCACCAACAATCGCGCCACCTGGCAAAGCCGTTGCCGCAACAGCTTTTGTTGTATTCATCAAAGAAAAGTCAAACAAATCTTTGTTGCAGGTAAAGCTGGAACCGGCATCTTCCCAAACCTCTGCTGGTTTATCGTCACCAAAACCAAACAACCAAGAATTTGTAATCAAAGTATCTTTGTTATATGCCGCAACACGAACCTTGCATACCGCATTGGTTGCGTCCCAACGCGCATAATGTCCGCGTTCGCCATCAACACCGGTCAAATTACCATTTGCGGTTGTATTAACGGTTGGACCCAAAGGCTGATTTTTACTACCACCCTGACCATTATATGCATTGACCGTATTGTTATATTCACTTGTCACATTACCAGATGCAGACACCGCCGTAAATGACGAACCGTATGTATTTTTATCCAACAATCCACAGACATTTTCTGCCTGGTTTGGTGTTAAACCTGTTTTACGCAAAACAAAGTTATAATATTCTGGTTGAACAATGCGCGAATTGAAATCCAACCAAACATCTGTGGCCGAATCATACACCGGGTGACAATCGACACGCACATTGCGGATACAACTATCCACCTGGGACGCGCATAATCCCATACCATTGATAATAGAATTACGCAAATCTTCGTTAAACAAATCATTTAATCCATTTGGCAAAACGCCACTTTGCACGCATGACAAAATAGATTGCATACAGTTATCCACCGTAAAATCGGAATTGCGCACACCGCCATCAGGACAGCCCGATGGGTTTGGGTCCGGATTTGGTTCTGGATTTGGATCCGGATTTGGGTTTGGATTTGGATTAGGGTTTGGTGTTGTTCCATTTCCAGTTGGCACAGACACACCCGACACAGCATGCGTTCCAATTGTATTTATCGACATTGTTGGCATTGTCGGCATACGCGCAGTTGTTGTTCCCGCACGACCCGATGTCGCATTTGCGCCCGCAACCATTGAACGTGGTGCCGCCGCCATAGATGGCGCAACAAACACCAATGCGGACAATCCCGCCAAACAAGAGTATAACAATCTAGACGTTTTTTGCATAAAACATTCTCCCTTTTTTTTAGTATTATATCATAAAACTGAGCTATAAAAAAATATTTTTTACATATTTTTATACATTTTTCTGTTTTTATATTTGACAAAATTAAATAATTGTCTATAATTTCGGTATGTCTTGGATTAAAGATTTTTGCAAAGCGATGAAAACACCGATTATTTGGACAATCGGCTATACATTGACATTATGGGGAATTTTGCTGTTTTTATTCGATTTTGACATATTTACAACGGCCCATTGGGTTCGTGTATCACGCGCGCGCCTGCATGGATTGGGCGGATTTACATTTTGTGTAATTGTGTTATCTGCGATTCCATTGTATATCGCATCTATGAGTTTTATATTCAAAAACCAAAAGGCATTATTTTCAATTCCAATGCCCAGTTTTATGACAAAACTATTTTCAAAACCCACCCCCACAGATACAACTGAACCAGAACCAGATACCACCCCAGACGATACAGACGATGAAATTCCGGAACATTTTCCTGCGGAAATGCGTGGCGCATTTTTACACGCACGCAGTCACCCCAACCGCATAAACGTTCCAATTTGTAATGTATGCAGCGTCACACCAAACATTTATCCAGGAAATTCCACCACACCTGTCCAACCAGAATTAAGCAATGAAATGCCACTGCCCCCGGATTTTGATGACGATTTTGACAGTCCACAACCATTTGAACCATCAATGCCATCAACCGCACCAGTATTCCAAGATATAAATTTTTATGACGATGACGATATAAACACAAATGAAAACATAGACCAAAATGTCACAGAACATTTAAATAAAACGAATCGGGAATTTAATATAATTGATAACGATTTAATATTAACCAATGATATGGTTATCGCCACCCACAACGACCCTGATTTTTGGATTATGGACGAACCAACATGGTTTGCGGCCGGCAAAACACGCACATCACCAATTGATGAATTATTATCCGCCGCCGAACAACATAACGTCAAACCAGTATTAGTATTATTGAAACAAAACATCATGAATTTTGACAGCAAACGCGCCGAATGGGAATCCAAAGGCATAACAGTTATAACAGATTTAAATAATTTATAAAAACACCGCCCGAACGGGCGGTTGTTTTCTACATTTTTATTTCTTCGGTTTTTATCGTTGGCGCACTCATTTTGGTACATATTGTTCCACGATATGTTGTTGAAGACGTTGTTTTACCGCCGCCGCCAATCTTTAATCCTAATACCGATGCATTACCACAATCATCTCTACCCCACGTAGAAAGACTGATTCCGCCGCCACCACATGAACTTGACGACGAATCATACACCGCTTTGATACCATCACATAATGTTGTTGTGGTTGTTAATTTGCATGTGTTGTTTTCCGCAGAATATACAGCATTCATAACAATTTTACCAATCATATTACCGGACGCATCGGTTTGTATAAATTCACCCTTGCCAGACCGTTGCTGTGCCAACAATTGATTCATTGTCATACCATCAATAACATGTCGAACCTCGTATCCATCACCATTAACCCCCAGTTTTGATACTACCTTTGAAAAACTAATAATTTTATTTACAGACGAACTGTCTTCGGCCATTGCCGCACACAAAGCCGCTTTCTTTTCATCACCCTGTTCTTCCATTGCCTTGGCAAGCAATTCATCATATTTTTTAGCATAATTTTTGCCGGCTTTATCCAATCCAGAATTTATAATTACCATAATCGACGAGTCTAATAGATTCGGGAAACGTGCCTCTGTCTTGGATTCACGACCACGAATTTGTTTCATATCGCGTCCATTAACACACATCATAATTTTGGAATCAGATGTCAATAATGCAATCTTTTGATTGATTTTATTTTGTGTTGATTGCAATGTTGATAAAACACGTTCTTTAACCGCAGATGTTCCATCTACATTTTTAATATTATCTGAATAACCAGAAATATCTAATTCATATTTACCAAACTTCACATTATCTGCGGTACTTTGTGTTTCTTTGACTTTTACATTACCAAAAGTCAATAAACCTTCGATAACAAAACTACCATCGTTTGCCTTATAACTGGTCAAACTATCTGCACCAATTGTATTATCATCATCAAATGCCAAACATTCGCCTTCATCGCCACAGATTTCAACCATTTTTGCATTAACCAAATTTCTGCAATTATTCAACATAGAATTATCAACATCTAAATAAATACCTTGGACGATATTATCAATTGTTTCCCACGCAGCCGCTTGACCATTTTCTTGGCAACCAACTAATTTATCCAATGGGCACATGTCACGTATAGCCTCTAAATCCAAGCCGATACATTTAGAATAATCGCTACCGCAACGGTCATCGGATTGCAAACATTCTTTGACCTCGGTTGTGCAAGAATCCACACGCATAGATGCCAGGCGCGCATAAACATAATCCAAAACCTTTGGTTCTGCTGCTTCGCAAGGGTCAATTTGCACCTTACACAATGACCGCATTGTTTCCGGACGGGACAAACACATATCATATGAACCATCTGGGTCATTTGGATCAATGGTATCTTTACAAGCCTTTTGGAAACATTCGGAAATATTCGCAATACAATTCATACGAACATTTGATTCAGCAATCAATTCCGCAGACTTTAATTCTGGGGCGGCTTCACGCAAAAAAGCGTCCCAAACTTTATCCTGGACCGCGACACATTGTTTGGTCACAGATTCACACATAGGCTTTTTCGCCAATAATGTATCGTATGTCGATGCCGCAATGGTAATCGAAGACACCGCCCCAGAAATAGTATAATTTTTTACTTTTTGTTTTTTACCAACCGCCGTTTGCGCCTTATCTGTTGCAACGACAGCCGCACATTTTGAAAAATCATCGCCACAACCCGCGGTTGTTTGCATACATTGTTTAAAACGAATTGTGCATTGACCTAAATCATATTTGTTTGCGTTTTGATGTTGTTCCAATGCCGCCTCACGCAGTGCAGTTTGCGCGGTCTGCAATTTTTTTGCACTTTCATTGCGTTGTTTTTTCAAGCTGTTTTCATATGCTGTGCAATCAGATTTAATTTGTTGCGCATACATCATTTTTAACATAGATAAACTTTTTGAACATTCTGGGATTTGATTCACGCACATATCAGCCACCGCCGCATGCAACTCATCACCTTTTAAATTTGCAATATCTTCGGCAGAACTAAACACATTATCATCGTCATCAAACGAATTTGAATCATTCCACAAATCCAAATTCAAACTGCGTGCTTTCTTTTTTTCAACCGCAGACTCTTTATTTGCAATTTTATTTACAATCGCATCAACCGCATCGGCATCAGCCCCCATATTAATACGTTCAACACCACTTGTCGCCATGGCATAACTTTGTTCATCTAACTTTTGAATTTCTTCCAATACTTTATCCAAATCTTCATTACGATTACTGCACAAACAACGGCCACCATTTGCATTATCCAACATACAGAAAGAATCCATGCAACCATAATATTTTTCTTTGCACTCTTCACTGACAATGGTGTTCGATGTTGCACCCGCAATTTTTGTTCCACTGACAATTGCCTTTTGGGTTGTTGCCGCACGCGCAGTCACCCCAGACGATTTTGGTGCAACCGGTGCCTTTTGTTGTGATGCCACCGCCCCAGATGTTTTTTGTCCTGGCAATGCCGCCGCACGACCACGACTGGTTGTTTGTTTCGCAGATGTCGTCGTTGCATTTTGCGTCTGCGTATTTGTCGCCACCGGTGTCCGCCCACGTGCCACAGACGTCCCTCCTGCGCGCACCGCACCAAAGGCATCACCGCCAATGATTCCGCAACAAATCACCAATAACGCAATTAATTTTTTCATAAAAAACTCCTACAATTATCCTCTATATTTTATCACAAAAATCACGCATAACCAAATAGTTTATAAAAAAGCCCCACAAAAATTTGCAGGGTTTTGCTTTTATATTCAAAATCAATTATTCATCAATTGCACTTTGAACTTTGCAATTTGAAAATTGAATTATTTGCCGGTTGCACGACGTTTAACCGCAACAATTTTTTTGGCCGCTGTGGCTTTTGCCTTTGGGGCATCTTTCACATCTGCAACTTTCTTTTCTGCCTTTGGAGCCTTTGGCGCTTCTGTTGCAACTTCTTCTTTTGCAACCTCTGTTGATGTCGCCGCAGGTTTCACAGATTTTTTAGCATTAACATCTCTATCAACCAATTCGATGATTGCCATTGGTGCCGCATCACCATAACGGAACCCCGCCTTTAAAACACGAGTATAACCGCCAGGACGTTTTGCATAACGTGGGCCCAACACAGTAAATAATTTTTTCACAGTTGCATTTGTTCCATTACCCAATTCTGCGGCAATCAAACGACGATTTGCAACCGTATCAACCTTGGCACGTGTAATCAATTTTTCAACGACACTACGCAAATCTTTCGCCTTTGGCAATGTTGTTTTAATTTGTTCACGTTCAATTAAATTTTTCGCCAAGCCAATCAGCAAAGCTTTGCGAGCATTTGTATCGCGATTAAAAGTGCGACCTGATTTCATATGTCTCATTGATTACTCCTTTATCTGTTTCCGCCCCAGCACGCCGGGGATTTGTTGAGACACCATAACCTAATATTTTCATACCAGTATTATGGGATTTATTTTCAGTTTTCTGTATTATTCCAGAAAATCCGTTCTTTTCAAGAAAATAATTTATGTGAGGCAACCATGCTTCACATAAAATTGTCAAAACATGCCAGATGGAAAACCCGGCAACATTTAACAATTCACTCCTTGCAATACAAGAAAATAATTCATGTGAGGCAACCATGCTTCACATAAAATTGTCAGAACATGCCAATTGGAAGCATTTGGGGGTTCGCAGTGTACAAGCGCTACATAAGAACCACCAAATGCGACAAGTGGCGTGTTATCACAATTTTATTTGTATGGGTCTTCGTATTTCTTGGCCAATTCCGCAATATTTTCAGGTGGCCAACCTGGGACTTCCATGCCCAAGCCTAAACCCATTGCTTCCAATTGAGCCTTGATTTCGTTCAAAGATTTACGGCCAAAGTTTGGTGTTTTCAACATATCGGCCTCGGTCTTTTGAACCAATTCACCCAACCAATTGATTTTGTCGTTCTTTAAACAATTGTTTGCACGAACAGACAATTCTAATTCATCAACATGCTTTAACAATTTTGGATCAAATGGCAAAGCATCTTTGACCTTGTCTTCATCGGCCGGTGCATTTATTTGTGCAGGATCTTCAAAGTTGATAAACACAACCAATTGATCCGTCAAAATGCGTGCCGCAAATGCGATTGCATCTTCTGGGGAAACTGCACCATTTGTTTTAACCGTCAATTCCAATTTATCATAATCTGTGGATTGACCAACACGTGTTTGCGAAACCGCAGATGATACATTTAAAATTGGCGAGAATATAGAATCAACAGGAATCACACCCAAAGGCAAATCTGTATCATGTGCATTTGCCGCAACATAACCACGACCAGATTCCAAAGTAATTTCCATATCAAATGTTGCATCTTTATCCAAAGTGCAAATTTCAACATCTTTGTTCATAACCTCGACACCACCAGATGTTTCAATCATACCCGCTGTCACAACGACTGGACCACGTGCCTTGATTGTTGCCTTGTGTTGTCCTTCGGTCAAAGCCTTGAAATACACACCTTTTAAATTCAAGATAATATCAGAAATATCTTCACGAACACCAGGCAAACTGCTGAATTCATGTTGCACACCATCAATCTTGATACAAACAGGCGCACAACCCTGCAAAGAAGACAACAATACACGACGCAATGCCGTCCCCAGTGTTAAACCAAAACCTTTTTCCAAAGGTTCCGCAACCAAAGTTGCAATATTTGGATTTTTTTCATCGACCTTGATATCCAATTTTTTAGGCTTAATCAAAGTCATCCAGTTTTTTTCAATCATTTTTTCTCCATTCGGCTTAGTTTATTATTTTCGCCAATCGGCACACATTAAAAAAATCTTATAATTTTTAACGCGCAGGCAGATTTTATACCCCAAAACCACAAAAGTCAATAAAAACATACTATTGACAAACAATATTTTACTATAAAATAATATGATTAAACCAAAGGATAAATCATGATTCCTGGAATAAGTCAAATTATCGGTTTTAAACCTTTTATCAGTATGTGGTTTGACGCAACCGACCAAATATTAACAGAAACAGACGAAAATAAATTATCCAACGACATCCAATTATTTTCAATATTAAGAGAAGTTATGCTGGCACCAGAAAAACCCACATTTATACGTAGTTATAAACTAAATGATTTTACCAAAGCAAATATCCAAACTAATTTTCAACAAAGGTCAAACCGAAATTTTGCAAGAATAACTTACACTCATGCAAATCGACCTTGTAATTATACCCACATACCACGTAAATACAAAATCGCACCCAATACCCCTGCACCAATTTCATATATAGGTCTGCGTGACACAAAAATGTTTGAAATGTCAAATCAAACATCCATTCATGACAACTGTATTTTTCAATATGCTGGTATTTGGGATAAACCACCACACAAAATATACACTGTCACAAAAAATAATTTTTTAACCGAAATAGACGAAGATGCAATATTACATACCGTTTCTGGACGCATTATGAATATGGTTGCCACCAATACCAGAAACAGTATAAATCTAGATACATTTCAAAATCTAACGCAAAAAATGCTACAAAAATTACAAGAAAAACAAAAATAACATAAAATTAAAATAAAAAAACGGCACATGCCGTTTTTTTAATTTCCACTTGATGCAACACCACCAACGATTTGAACCCATTTTTTACCACTGGAATTTTTTATAAAACCACACGCACTGATATTATATCCATTTGATGTGCCTGTACATGTTCCAGACGCAACCTGGGTTGGTGCATTTAATTTGGCGCCTGTGCCTGTTTCGCCGGTACAACTGCTGCCAGAACCACCCGTACATGACGATCCACCCATATTTGCCAATGCCGTCGTATTAGCACTTACAACCACGTTGTCCGTAGTAGCCCTGGTTGTCAAAGTCGCCACATTCGGTGTCACCGCACCAACACGTGCCGTCACATAATTTGTGGTTGCAACCTTGATACCATTGGGGTCTTTGACCGCAAATGGATGATTTGTCGCATCATTCGCCGCACCATTAAAAGCATTATATGTCGTTGTATTCGCAGTAAATGCAACAGCATTTCCAATTGTCGCAACAACCATCAAACCCGCCAAAAACAGTATATTTTTCATATCTTCTCCTGAAAATCTACTTCCTTGATGTAAATTTTATCAAAAAAAAACGAATCGACGCAAGCGAAAAATGTAATATAATAACAAAATATTTTTACCCCAGAAATCTGCACTTTTTTGATATTTTAGTAAATCTATAAAAAATAAAATTTGACACAAAAAAATCCGCAAAATGCGGATTTTTTTTATAACAAAATTCAGTATTACACACGACGCACTTTTTTTGGACGGCACCCATTGTGTGGAATACGTGTTGTATCAGTAATGCTTTGCACAATCAAACCTGCATTTGCCAAACCACGAACCGCAGATTCACGACCTTGTCCAATACCACGCATCAAAACATCAACTGTTTTCATACCCATTTCCGCAACTTTTTTACCAACCGCATCTGCGACAACTGTTGCAGCATATGGTGTAGATTTTTTTGCACCCTTAAAATTATTAGCACCCGCTGTGGCCCATGTCAAAACCGCGCCAGTTGGGTCTGTAATAGTAATACGTGTATTGTTATTTGTCGCGACGACATGCGCAATGCCATGCGAAACTTTTTTTACAACTTTCTTTTTTGATTTATTAATTGCCATTTTTTAACCTTTATTTTAGATGTCTTCAATTAACTATCGTGTTAATCTCTACCCGAAATTTTATTTACCCTTTGTCGCAGATCCAGCAACAACAACGCGTTTGCCCTTGCGGGTTCTGGCATTTGTTTGTGTGCGTTGGCCACGAACCGGCAAACGGTTACGGTGACGAATACCGCGATAAGTTTTCAAATCTTGCAGACGTTTAATGTTCATTGCAACTTCGCGACGAACATCACCTTCTACCTTAAAGTTTTGTTCAATGTAATTAGAAATTTTGATAACATCCGCGTCAGTCAAATCTTTCGCGCGCAAACCATCTTTCAATTTCAACGCAGCACAAACCTGGGCGGCTTTTGCTGGGCCAATACCATGAATGTATGTCAGCGCAACTTCGATGCGTTTTTCTGATGGGATATTAACACCTGCTATACGTGCCATCTTGTATTTTCCTTTTTTTTAACTTGTGGCAAATTGCTTTGCCCGATTAAATCTCAAAATTTTGGGGTGCCCAAAACCTTGAATTTTCTTGACTTTGCCAGTATATGTTATACCAAAACCAACAAAAGTCAAATTTCTTTATTTGTTTCCAACGATTATCCGCGGAAACGACCATGTTTTTGTGTTTTTTGCACAACACCAGTATATTGTTTGGCAACCAAATATGACTGAACCTGGTTCATTGTATCCAACACAACCCCGGCCACAATCAGCACACTGGTTCCACCAATCACCAAAGGCATACCCGCATGAGTATTCAATATGATTGGTATTACACAAACAACAATCAAATAACAAACGCCAATCGCAGTTGTTCTGGAAACGACCGCATCTAAATAATGCATGGTTTGTTCACCCGGACGAACATCTGGGATATAACCACCGGCATTTCTTAAATTATTACTGGTTTCTTCACTGTTAAACACAACTGCTGTCTGGAAATAAGCAAAGAACACAATCAAAACTGTATATAACGCGATATATGACCATGCACCATATGTAAAGAACCCAATAATAGATTGCACGACCAAACTATCGCTTTGTGCAAAACGTTGAATAAACGCCGGCAACATCATAATAGACGCAGCAAACACAGGTCCCATAACCCCAGACATATTAACCTTGATTGGTAAATATGATGCATTGGTATTCAAAACACCATTTGCCATAACCTGACGTGGATATAAAATTTGAATACGACGTTGTGCCTGTTCAAAGAAAGCAATCAATGCGACAATGCCAATCACAAATGCAATAATCAACATAATCATTGTTGGCGAAATTTGACCAACACTGCCCAACGAGAACAATTTACCAATACCCGACGGAACCTCGGCGATAATACCTGCAAAAATCAACAGCGATGCGCCCTGACCCACACCACGCGCGGTAATTTGTTCTGCCAACCACATAACAAATACTGTTCCACCAACCAGCGCAATCAAAGCAGACAATTCAAATGCCCAGCCAGGATTCACAACCGCCGCAACACCATTAACTGGTGCCATGGCTTCCAAACCACGAACAACCGCCCAACCCTGCACAACAGCCAAAACCACCGCTAAATACCGGGTATATTGATTGATTTTAATACGACCAGATTCACCCTCTTTGCGTAAATCAGTCAAAGATTTACTGGTTGCTGTCAATAATTGCAAAACGATAGATGCCGAAATATATGGGAAAATGTTCAATGCCAAAACAGACATACGGGACAACGAACCACCCGCAAACATATCAAACATACCCAACATTCCACTGCCTTCACCTGTAAATAAATGCAACACAGCCGATGCATTAACCCCAGGTAATGGAATAAAAGACCCGATACGATAAACAACCAACGCGCCTAATGTAAATAAAATACGTTTTTGCAAATCACTCAGGTTTTTGAAAAAGTTTTTTATTGCTCTCATCGCTTTACTTTCTTTCTAATATAAAATCGCATCGCCTTTGGGAAAAATCCCAAAGGACGAATTTAATTTATTATTTGTTGGAAATTTTTCCACCTGCTTTCACAATTGCTTCTTCGGCAGCTTTGGACCATTTATCTGCAACAACCGTCACAGCGGTTTTGATTTCGCCTTTGGCCAAAACCTTTAAACCATCTAATTTACGGTTGATAATTTTTGCAGCCAACAAAGAATCCATTGTGATAGTTTGTTTTGCATCAATTTTGCCTGATTTGATAAATTTTTCAATATCGCCCAAATTGATTGTCACATAATGTTTTGCAAATGGATTTGTAAAACCAAATTTTGGGAAACGACGCAAAATTGGCATTTGACCACCTTGGAAAGTTGCCTGCTTGCGCGAACCCGCACGTGCCTTTTGACCCTTGGTTCCACGACCAGCGGTTTTACCATATCCCGATGCCATACCACGACCAACGCGTTTAATACCCGCGCGCGCACCTTTGTTATCCATCAATGCATTTAATTTCATTTTTTTATCCCTTTATTCCTACGACTAATGATATAGTCTATTTCGCACATAATACAAGTATCATGTACTCGGTTTATTTTAATTATTTTTCAACGATTTCTACCAAATGAGAAACCTTAGCGACCATGCCACGAATGCTTTCGCTATCGTTCATTTCGCGTGTTTTACCAATGCGTCCCAAACCCAAAGCCATGACAACTTTGCGTTGATATTCTGGACGACCGATAATGCTTTTTACTTGTTTTACAGTTATTTTAGCCATATCTATCCCCCTTTTATTTACGCATTTTCTTCAACTGCGGCTGCTTCTAATTTTTTACCATCACGACCTGCAATAATTTCCGCAACAGTTTTACCACGACGCGCGGCAACTGTTTTTGGAGAATTCATTTTCTTGAAAGCCAAAAATGCAGCTCTGATCATATTGTTTGGATTATTTGAACCCTGGGATTTCACAACAACGTCTTGCACGCCCAAGCATTCAAATACCGCACGCAACGCACCACCTGCAATAATACCAGTACCCGGAACCGCACTGCGAACAACCAATTTAGATGCACCATATTTTGCCTCGACATCATGATGCAATGTGCGACCTTCTTTCAAAGGAACGCGAACCATTTTTGCCTTGGCTGCTTTGGTTGCTTTTTGGACAGCAGATTGTACTTCCAATGCTTTACCTTTACCAAAGCCAACACGACCCGCCTTGTCGCCAACAACAACCAACGCGGAAAAAGACATATTACGACCGCCCTTCACAGTTTTAGAAACGCGGTTGATAGAAACCAATTTATCTACCAAATTATCCGTTTGCAATTTTTTATCATCAAAACGTGCCATTGTAATCTCCGTTTAATTAAATTCTTACACCACCTGCGCGAATTGCTTCACACAGAGCTTTTACACGACCATGATAACGATAACCACCACGATCAAAATAGCAATTTTCTGCAATACCCGCTTTAACAACGCGTTCTGCAAATGCCTTGCCAACCAATTCAGCCCCAGCAATATTCCAGCCTTTACCCGCAAAGCCTTTTTCTTTACTGGACGCCGCACACAATGTGTGGCCACGTGTATCATCAATAGCCTGGATTTCAATATGACGGCCCGAACGGAAAACCGACAAACGGATTTTACCAGGATTTTTTCTTTTCAACGCACCGCGATTTGCCAAAGTACGTCTTTCCTCAGATGTCAAATGCTTTAACATTTTATTTCCTTTTGTTTCAATTTCCGTAACAGCGGAAATTACCTAACTATTATTTCTTTTTACCTTCTTTGCGGCGGATATTTTCGCCCTTATAGAAGATACCTTTACCTTTATATGGGTCGGCCTTACGGATTTTGTGAATCTTGTCAGCAAACAATCCCAAAGCACATTTATCAATACCACTGATTGTAAATTCTGTTGGTTTTTCACCCATTTTTACAGACAAACCTTCTGGAATATCCATAACAACATCATGTGAAAATCCCACAACCAATGTAAATTTGTTGCCACTGACAGATGCCTTATAACCAACACCGTTCATATACATATCTTTGGAAAAGCCATTTGTCACACCCATAACCGCAGATTTAATATTGCGTGTCATTGTTCCCCACATTGCACGTGAAAATTTATCTTCTGCATCTTTTGGTGTCACGACAACAGCACCCTCTTTGATTTCGACATCGACCAAATGAGAATTCTTTGTATCCAAAGAAACCTTTAATTCACCTTTTGGCCCCTTGATTACAACGGCATTGTCTTTAATTTCCGCAGACACACCGTCTTGTAATTTAACTGGATATTTTCCTGCACGAGACATTTTTTCATCCTTATTTCTATTATATAACCTTGCACAATACTTCGCCACCAACATTCATCAAACGTGCCTTGTGATCAGTCATAACGCCATGTGGGGTGGAAACGATTGCGATTCCCAAACCGTTCAAAACTCTTGGCATCTTTGCACAGCCTGAATAAACACGACGACCTGGTCTGGACACAACAGAAATTTCTTGAATTGCGCCAACACCATTGTTGTATTTCAATTCAACGACCAAATTTGAACGATGTTCGTCGATTTTTTCTTCGCGAAAATCAGTGATGAAACCTTCGTCCTTTAACACAGTCAAAACTGCAACACGCAATTTGCTGTTTGGGACAGTTATAAAGTCTTTACCGGCTGCTTGACCATTACGAATACGGGTCAGCATATCTCCGATTGGGTGTGATAATGACATCTTTTACTCCTTGGACTATATATCCATTTTCCAGCTGCATTGTCCACAACTGGTATTTTTTATTTTACCAACTAGATTTACGTACGCCTGGCAATTTACCTTCGGACGCCATTGTACGCAATTGTTGGCGGCACAGACCGAACATACGTGAATAACCACGTGCGCGGCCAGTAATTGAACAACGGTTATGCAAACGTGTTGGATTGGCATTGCGTGGCAATTTAGCCAATTTTTTCATTGCCTCCATACGTTCATCTGGTGTTGCATTAACAGACATTTTTTCTTTGATTGCTTCGCGCTTTTTTGCATATTTTGCAACCAATTTTTCACGTCTGTGTTGCTTGTTAATCAACGCTAACTTTGCCATTTTTATTTCCTTTTATTATTTCAAAACCAACGGCAGGCCGATTTTTGTCAGCAATGCACGTGCTTCATCGTCTGTTTTTGCTGTTGTCACAATGACAATATCCATACCGCGGATAGAATCAATTTTATCAACAGAAATTTCTGGAAAGATTAAGTGTTCTTTGACACCAAACGCATAATTTCCACGACCATCAAATTTAGATTTTGACAATCCGCGAAAATCTTTCACGCGTGGCAAAGCCACTGTAATCAATTTATCCAAGAAATCATACATTCTTTTACCACGCAAGGTGACCTTGGTACCAATGGCTTGACCTTCACGCAAACGATATGTTGCAATCGATTTTTTTGCATGTGTGATAATTGCTTTCTGGGCAGCAATCGCTGTCAAATCAGCGGCCGCAGAATCTAATTTCTTTTTATCAGACACCGCTTCGCCAACACCCATATTCAAAACAATTTTTGTGAGTTTTGGCACAGCCAATGCATTTGTATAGCCGAATTCTTTAACCAATTCAGGCACAACTTGTTTTTCATAAAATTCACGCAATCTGCTTTGCATTTTTTATTCCTTAATGTTTATTTCCGTAACAGCGGAAACATTTGTTTTATAATTCTGTTCCAGATTTTTTAGAAACACGAACCTTTTTATCACCCTTCATCACATATCCAACGCGGGTTGCTTTTTTGGTTTTTGGATCAACCAATGCAACATTAGATACATGAACAGGGGCTTCGCGGTCGATAATATGACCGGCCTGATCCTGTGTTGGTTTAATGTGCCATTTATGACGATTGACACCTTCGACAACAACACGCGATTCTGCTGGGCGCGCTTCCAGCACTTTGCCTTTAACGCCCTTGTATTTTCCTGAAATAACTACGACTTCGTCGCCTTTTTTAATTTTCATTTTTTTGTCCCTTTGTGTCTAATCTATTAAATAACCTCTGGTGCCAAAGACACGATTTTTTGAACATCATATTTGCGGCGAACTTCACGCGCAATTGGTCCAAAAATACGTGTTCCAATTGGTTCAAAATTGTTTTTATTGATTAAAACAACTGCGTTATCATCAAAACGGATAATTGAACCGTCTGGACGTTTAACTGGGAATTTTGTCCGTACGATAATCGCACGTTGCACAGTTCCCTTTTGAACCTTACCACGTGGGATAGCCTCTTTGATGGCGACAACAATTTTGTCACCAACTGTTGCATAACGACGATGTGAACCGCCCAAAACCTTGATGCACATAGCCTTACGCGCACCACTGTTATCGGCAACCGTCATAACTGTTTCATTTTGTATCATTTTTTCAACCTTTTCCTGCACATGGGGCAATCCCCCATGGCTTTGTTAACGGGTCCCGACTGTCGATACGACCTCAAAGAACCCAACCCTTGATTGTGGTTTATTAAAATTAATCAACCACTTCCACAGAACCGTCCTTGGACACACCAACGCGACCTTTTACAACCCAAGATTTTGTCTTGGAAATTGGACGATGTTCTTCAATAGCAACGACATCACCAACCTTGTATTCATTGGCTTCATCGTGGGCCTTATATTTTTTATTTTGCTTCACGAATTTACCATACAAAGGATGACGGAAACGGCGTTCTACTTCGACAACAACCGTTTTGTCGTTCGCTGTACTTTTAACTGTTCCTTGCAGTATACGTTTTGGCATAACTGTTATTCCTCTATTTTTTATGTCGATTTTGGTTATGATATACTAAATTTTAGAAAAAACAACCAAAATCAACATTTATTCTTTATTTTTTTGCCGCATTTAATTTTGTTTTAACGCGCGCAATTTCACGACGAGTTTGACGCATAACATGCGTTTTTGGCATTTGGCCAGCTGCTAATTGAAACCGTTGATTCATTTGTTCTTTTTTCAAATCAGCCAATTTGCTTTCCAAAGCCTCGCGTGTCAAAGATTCTGATTTTACTTTTTTTTCTGCCATCTTATTCACCTTTTAATTAGTTGATTTTACGTTCAACGATTTTTGTTTTAACTGGTAATTTTGCCGCCGCCAAAGCAAATGCTTCATATGCAATTTCTGGTTTGACACCATCAATTTCAAACATGATGCGACCTGGTTTAACACGACATACCCAGTATTCCACAGCACCCTTACCTTTACCCATACGAACCTGTGCAGGTTTTGTTGTGACCGGCACATCTGGGAAAATACGAATCCATAATTTACCCATACGTTTCATATGACGAGTAATAGCACGACGTGCAGCCTCTATCTGACGTGCAGTCACACGTTCAGGGCTCATTGCTTTCAGTCCAAACGACCCAAAAGCCAATTCACTACCGCCCTTGGCGACACCGTGAATACGACCTTTTTGCAGTTTGCGAAATTTTGTTTTATTTGGCATTAACATGATTAA
>ODAI011245107.1_pt1 | contig 27927 bp, 21 predicted proteins | sample 1539321 | NCBI WGS metagenome assembly ODAI01 (sample SAMN02144231, study PRJEB22623) | gut metagenome | biome: sheep rumen | host: Ovis aries | place: New Zealand
CAGTCCCATGCGCGCGCCGAACAGTGCTGCGGTGATGTTTCCGAAGTTGCCACTGGGCACGCATATCACGAGGTTGTCGGCCTTTCCGAGTGCCTTCATTCGTGCGTATGCATTGAAGTAGTAGAATGCCTGCGGCAGGAATCGGGCCACATTGATGCTATTGGCTGAGGTGAGTTGCATCTTGGCGTTAAGTTCTTCGTCCATGAAGGCATTCTTGACGAGGGCTTGGCAGTCATCGAAAACGCCATCCACCTCGATTGCTGTGATGTTCTGGCCAAGCGTTGTGAACTGGCACTCTTGAATGGGACTGACTTTTCCTTTGGGATAAAGCACATAGACATGAATGCCTTCTACGCCCAGGAAACCATTGGCTACAGCAGAACCTGTATCGCCACTCGTGGCAACAAGGACATTAAGGTCCTTAGAGTCTTTAAGGTCCTTAAGGTCCTTAGGGTCTTTAATGAAGTAGTTTAGCAGTCGTGCCATGAAGCGAGCTCCAACATCCTTGAAGGCGAGGGTAGGGCCGTGAAAGAGTTCGAGGGAATAAATGGGCCCTTCAACTTTTACCAGCGGTATGTCGAAGGAAAGTGTGTCATAGACAATTTTGCGAAGGCTCTCGGCATCCACATCTTCGCCAAAGAAACAGTCCGCAACTTGATAGGCTATCTCTTGAAGAGACATGTCCTGTATGTTGTCGAAAAACGCTTGTGGAAGGGGCTTGATGCGCTCTGGCATGTAGAGACCTTTGTCTTCAGCCAGACCTTTAACAACTGCTTTTTCGAGTGTAGCAAGAGGTGCCTTGCCGTTTGTGCTATAGTATCTCATATCTTCATAAATTCTTTAATGAATGCATCGCCTTCAAGGTTACCATAGCTGCCTTCCTTTGCAGCCACTTCATCGAAAGTCTGAACCTGATCAGGCTCAATGCCTGGATAGTAGATGCAGAAAGGAATTGGTTCTGCTGTATGGGTGCGATGATGGATTGGTGTTGGATGGTCGGGTAGGAGAGCAATAGACAATTGACCATTGAACATTGAACATTGAACATTGAACATTGAACATTGAACATTGAACATTGTTCCGTCTGCGCCTGACCGAAGGGAAGAACATTGACCATTGAACATTCTTGGATGCTCTTGCACCAAGGCGCGATTGTAGTCGCGGAAGGAACATTGAGAGAGGATGGGGGCAAGGAGCTTCTTGTCGAGGTTCTCGATGCATCCCAACTTCAACTCCAAATCGCCATCATGACCTGCTTCATCGCATGCCTCGACATGAAGATAAACGAAATCGTTCGTGCGCAAAGCCTCGATGGCTGCTTTTGCTTTGCCTTCGAAATCTGTATCCCAGAGACCTGTTGCTCCAGGCACATTGATGACATCCAAACCTGCATAACGACCAATGCCTCGAATCAGGTCAACAGCGGTGATGACAGCACCCTTCTTGATTTGCGGAAAGGTTTCGGTGAGGGGCGTCATCTTTGGTCGATAGCCACCGCCCCAAGGCCAAATACTGTTCGCTGGGTCTAAACCTTGCTTTTGTCGTTCGATATTGAGCGGATGATTTGCAAGCAATTCTTGGCTGCGAAGGATAAGGTCTGTGAGAAGCCTTGCTGTTTCCTCTGCTTCGGGACATTCTGCCTCGAGCATATAGTCTCGCCATGGTTTGAGCGGGATATCGTGAGGAGGCGTGCAACGAAGATGCTTGTTGCCGCCTTTTATGACCAAGAGATGCCGGTATTGAACGCCTGTATAGAAATGGACTTTGTCCGAGCCAAGGTTTTCCTGAAGGAAACGAATCAACACATCGCCTTCTTCCGTCTCAAGCCTGCCACAAGAGTGGTTCTTCAGGAGGTCGCCTTCGAGGCAAACCAGATTGCAACGCAGAGCAAGGTCGTCTTCCTGCAGCTCCACACCGATGCTTGCCGCTTCAAGTGGTCCACGACCTTCATAAACAAGGTGCTGGTCGTAACCGAGAATGCTTGAATTGGCAACTTCGCTGCCAGGATGGAATCCATCTGGAATTGTCTTCAGCAAGCCATTGCGACCATGCTTTGCGAGCCAATCGAAATGAGGCGTGTCGGCATATTGGAGCAGAGTCTTGCCTCCCAACTCTTCGCAAGGCCAATCGGCCATGCCATCGCCTAGAATAATGAGATGCTTCAACAGTTAAAAAATGAAAAATGAAAAATGAAAAGTGAAAAATTGAAATGGTGAAAGGTTAGGCTAGACTCATGATGTCTGCAAATACACCAGCGGCAGTAACGCTGGCACCAGCTCCATAGCCCTGAATGAGCATCGGGTATTCGCGATAGCGTTCTGTTGTGAGCATAACGATGTTGTTGCTCCCCTCAAGTGCATAGAACGAGTGGTTATTGTCGAATTCCTGCAAAGAGACGGTGGCTTTGCCATTATCGAGCTTTGCAACAAAGCGCCAAACCTTCTTCTGAGCCTCGAGATTCTGTCTGCGAGCCTCGAAATCAGCATCGAGCGAAGGTAGGTTCTTCCAGAAGTTCTCCAAAGACCCTTCGAAGAACGATTGAGGAATGAAGAGCTTTGCTTCCACATCTTCCTGACTAATCTCGTAACCAGCTTCACGAGCCAAGATAACGAGTTTACGGATGACATCCTTGCCACTCAAATCGATGCGCGGATCGGGTTCACTGTAACCTCTTTCCTTTGCCAGACGAACTGTCTCGCTGAAAGGAATATCCTTACTGATCGTATTGAAGATGAAGTTGAGCGTTCCACTTAGAACTGCCTCAATCTTAAGTATTTTGTCTCCAGAGTTACAGAGGTCATTGATGGTTCTGATGATGGGAAGACCTGCACCGACATTCGTTTCGAAGAGGAATTTGACGCCTCGCTTTTGACTGGTCTCTTTGAGCAAGTGGTAGTTAGCGAAGTCGCTGCTTGCTGCAATTTTATTGGCGGCAACGACGTTGATGTTGTGTTCGAGGAAGTCGGCATAGAGGCTGGCCACTTCTGGACTGGCGGTACAATCGACAAAGACGCTGTTGAAGATGTTCATGCCAATGACCTCGTCGTGAAGCCTTTGGATGTTACTCTTGGGCGATGCAGCGAGTTGTTCGCGGAAGTTCTCGAGATTGATGCCTTCGCGAGTGAACATCGCATTGTGTCCGCTTGCAATACCCACGACGTTGAGCTTGATTCGGAGTTCGCGCTTCAGCTTTTCCTGTTGCTGATGAATCTGCTCAATGAGGCTGCCACCAACGGTTCCAACACCACAAATGAAGAGGTTCAGCACTTGATATTCGGAAAGGAAGAACGAGTCGTGGATGACGTTAAGTGCTTTGCGGAGAAAGTTCTGATTTATGACGAAAGAGATGTTCGTCTCGCTGGCTCCTTGCGCACAAGCAATGACGCTGATACCCGAGCGACCGAGCGTTCCGAAGAGTTTGCCGGCAATACCAGGCGTGTGCTTCATGTTCTCGCCAACGATAGCGACTGTTGCCAAGCCTTTCTCGGCAAGCATCGGGAACATTGCTCCATCCTCAATCTCCTTCTGGAACTCGAGGTCCAAGACACGACAAGCCTCGTCGGCGTCTTCGTCCTGAACGCCAATACTGGTACTGTTCTCACTGGAAGCCTGACTGACCATAAAGACGCTTATCCCGTTGTCGGCAAGGCAAGTAAAGATGCGGCGATTGACACCAATCACACCCACCATCGAGAGGCCGGAAACCGTGATGAGCGTGGTTCCCTTGATGCTCGAGATACCCTTAATGCTTCTGGAATCGTCTTTTACGTCGTCCTTGATGATAGAGCCTGGAGCATCGGGATTGAAAGTGTTCTTGATGAGGATGGGAATGTGCTTGATGCATACGGGATAAATCGTTGGCGGATAAATGACTTTAGCACCGAAGTTACTGAGCTCCATCGCTTCGATGTAGGTCAGTTCGGGGATGACGTAAGCAGAGCTGATGACCTTGGGGTCGGCCGTCATGAAGCCATCCACGTCGGTCCAAATCTCAAGCACGCTTGCTTCAAGAGCCGCAGCAATGATGCTGGCAGTATAGTCGCTACCGCCTCGACCCAGGTTGGTCACCTCGCCGCTCTCGATATCTGTGCTGATGAAACCGCCAACGACAACGCATTTACCATTTGACCATTGACCATTGACCATTTTTTCGAAGGTCTTGCGAACCAGTTTGTTGGTCAGTTCGCGAACCAGTCTGTTCTTGCCAGCCTTGAATTCCGTCTTGATGAACTCGCGGCTGTCGAACCATTCTGCACCTTCGATGAGCGCTGCAACTATCTGACTGCTAATGCGTTCGCCATAGGAAACGATGGCAGCTTGAATCTTTGGACTGAGGTCGCGAATGAGATAGACACCCTGGAAGATGCTACGCAGTTCCTCGAGCAACTCGCCAACGGTAGTCGTGAGTTTGTCGCGCTTTTCGCCGGCAGGGATGATGGCACCTATCATCTCTTCGTGTCGAGCCTTTATCTCCTCGAAAGATTGCTGATAAGAAGCATCGCCCATCACAGCCATTTGACTGGTCTTGAGTAGTTTATCGGTGATGCCGCCTAAGGCACTGACCACGACGATGACAGGTTCGCTCTGTCCCTCGATAATCTTTTTTACGCTTAATATGCTATCTACAGAACCGACTGAAGTTCCGCCAAACTTAATTACTTTCATCCTTGATTGTTAAGATTTCGCGTGCAAAGGTACAAAATAATTCATAATTCATAATTCATAATTCATAATTATTTTATACTTTTGCACTGAAATGGTCAATGGTCAATAGTGAATGGTCAATGAATTGAACTTGCGTATTCTGCCGCAACAAGCTTATAACGAGCAGAGCATCCTGGCTTATCTTCGCCAAGAAAAGGGTATCAACGCCAAGGCCGTAAGGGTCGTCAAGCGTAGTATTGATGCTCGCCAACGAACCATTTTTGTCAATTTGACTGTTAGGGCTTATGTGGGCGAGGAGCCGCCTTTGCAAGACTTTGAGCCCTACATCTATAAAGATGTGAGCGAACGCCCTTCGGTCATTGTTGTGGGCGCTGGTCCGGGCGGATTGTTTGCGGCTTTGCGTCTCATTGAACTTGGACTGAAACCGATTGTGATAGAGCGTGGCAAGGATGTTCGTGAGAGGAAGAAAGACATTGCACGCATCCGGCCGGAACAACGCGTTGACCCTGAGAGCAATTATTGCTTTGGCGAGGGTGGGGCAGGAGCCTATAGCGATGGAAAGCTCTATACGAGAAGCAAAAAACGCGGCAACACCGACCGCATCCTGCAAATCTTTGTGCAACATGGTGCTAGTCCTGCCATTCTCTCTGATGCACATCCCCATATCGGAACAGACCGTCTGCCTCGCGTCATCGAGAATATGCGCAACACGATTCTAAGATGTGGCGGCGAAGTGCACTTCCAAACGAAGATGACAGGATTCTTAATTGAAAATTCAAGATTGAATATTGAAAGGCGCGTCGTAGGCATTGAAGTAATGCGACAAGACAATTCTCAATCTTCAATTTTCAATATTCAATCTTCTGCCGTCATTCTTGCTACGGGCCATTCCGCCAGAGATGTTTATCGATACCTTGCAGAGAGCGGGATTGATATCGAGGCGAAGGGACTGGCGATAGGTGTTCGTTTGGAGCATCCTGCAGAGCTGATCGACCAGATTCAGTACCACTCCAAGCACGGACGTGGCAAGTGGTTGCCAGCTGCGGAGTATAGCATGGTCACGCAGGTTCAGGGTCGTGGCGTATATAGTTTCTGCATGTGTCCAGGCGGTTTCGTAGTGCCTGCCGCAAGCGGTCCGGAGCAAGTTGTGGTGAACGGCATGAGTCCATCGAATCGTGGTGGTCGTTGGAGCAATAGCGGAATGGTGGTGGAGATAAGGCCGGAAGACTATAAAGAATTCAAAATTGATAAATTCAAAATTCAAAATTCTCATCCTCTCGGTGGCGATGAAGGGTCATTTCTCCCCCTTATGGTGGAGTTAGAGGGGGTCTTTCTCCAAGAGGAACTCGAGCGGCAATGCTGGCTGCAGGCAAATCGCTTGCAGACGGCTCCAGCACAGCGGATGACGGATTTTGTGAACGGTCGCCTTTCTGCTGACCTGAACGAATCTTCCTATGCTCCGGGCTTGATTGCGAGTCCTCTGCACTTCTGGTTGCCCGAGCTCATCAGTACGCGTCTTCGCGAGGCTTTCAAGCTTTGGGGAAAGCAGAAACACGGCTTCCTGACCAGTGAAGCCACCGTTATCGGCATCGAGACGCGTACCAGCAGTCCTGTCCGCATCCTTCGCGATGGCGAGACCTTGCAGCACATCCGCGTTGAAGGCCTCTTTCCTTGTGGCGAAGGCGCAGGTTATGCAGGCGGTATTGTGAGTGCCGGAGTGGATGGCGAGCGCTGTGCCGAAGCAGTGGCGAACTACCTCACGAAATAGCCGATAAATCCACTAAGCAACTAAACTATAAGCTATTAAGCTTTACCTAATATCGTCCCAATCGTCTGTTCGGAAGGGTCCGACAGGAAGTCCGGAGACGGTCTTGAGGTCGCATTCCGGATTGTCGGCCCAGGCATAGCGAACGGCAACAGGGTGGGGCACTTCAGGACATTCCACCACAACCCTCCAGACAAACTGCCCATTGCCTTCTGTAAAGGCTTTTGCAACGTGCCATTGGTGGTCGGGACCTGCGATTGAGAAGCCCTTGATGTCGGAGTTTTCCTCCAGCATATCGCTACCGGGAGAGGGCAGGAACGAGAGGACGGCTTTTCCGTCGGTCACATTCATCCGAAGGAACTCTGGAGCGGCACAAGGCTCTTCCTTGCCATAAGTGCGATTGAGTGCCAACAAAGCTAGTCTGTGGCCCACCTCTTGCTTGTTTTTGGGGTGGATGTCGTTTGCCATGCCGATATCGATATTAACCATCATCCCGACGCCATCCAACTGCTGAGCCTTGCGTTGCGCATCGCGCAGAACAGCCCATCCGGATTGGGGTTGCAGGGGTTTGCGCTGCAAGTAATTGGCAAGTTGTACGAAGTAGAAAGGCAGTGCTTTCGAGTTGCTGTTTTGCATCATGAAGCGGCGACGCCCTTCCTGCGGCTGTGGCTTGGGGTAGGGAGCCACCTCGGAATTCTTGTTGAAGCGAGCCTGCCAGTCGAGAATCAAGGCTTGGAAGAGGCTCTCGTACTGAACGGCACGGCCCACATTCGAGCAACCCTGGTACCAGAGGAAACCACGAATCGGCATCGTCAGGAACGGCGCAACCATGCTGTTGTAAAGGCCTGCAGGATACCAGGCACTGCTGGGGTCAACAGGTTCTGTCTTGCCCTTTGGGTGTGAGATGTTTGCGGCATCGAGTCCTTTCTTCCAACTCCAATCGCCAGCAAGCGATAGGGAAGTGGTTCCTGCACTAATAGCGAAGTCTTTTGCGTCCTTATAGAAGCCGCCGTCGCCACCAGTATCATAGACGCGAATGGTCAGGACGTTCTTGCCAGCCTTCACCAGTTTGCCAGGAACGGTATAGGTGCGGTCGCGATTCCAGCCGGCATTCATGCCAATGCGTTGGCCGTTCCAGTAGGTGATGTCTTCGTCGTCGATGGCACCAAGGTTCAGTTTCAAATCTTTGCCTGCCAAAGCGGCCGGAACGTCCACCACTTTGCGCATCCAGACGATACCGTCGAAGTCTTTCAGGGCATTAACTTTGCTCCAAAGAACGGGCTGAGCAAAAGTCTGCCAGCCAGTTTCGTTCAGGTCCGTAGCGGCCCAAATTGCCTGGTCGATATTGCCTTTGTCGAGACCTTGGTCGCCGGCAAATACGTCTTGCATCCACTCTGCTTTTTCGTCTTGGTAAAGCTGATTGATTTTATCTTCGTCGAAACCCGTCTGAAGATACCTTTTGATGTGGTCTTGGAAACCCATTACATTCTGCAGAGCCTCGATGCTTGGCCAGCTCTCGGCAGGTGTTCCGCCCCAAGAACTGTTGACCACACCGACCGCGATGCCCAGCTTTTCCGATACCTCGCGAGCGAAGAAATAAGCCGCAGCACTGAATTCGGCCACCATCTCCGGCGAGCAGACAGCCCAGCCGTTCGTGTGTCCCAGAGGAACGCTTGTCTGAGGCGTGTGTGCCACAACCTTCTTGACCTGGAAAAGGCGGATGAGCGGATGGTTGGCGTTGGCCACCTCCTGCTCGTAGTTCAGTACTTGGCCCCATCCCTTTACGGGCATTTCCATGTTCGACTGACCGCTGCAGAACCACACCTCACCGGCCATCACGTTGTCGAGAACAAGTTTCTTGCCGTCGTCGAAGGTCAATGTAAATGGACCGCCAGCAGACGGCACATCAAGGTCAAATTCGAATGCTCCAGTTTGTTTGTCGGCAACCACCTTCACTGTTTTGCCGTCCCATGAAGGCGTGATTTTTACGGTCGCACCTTTCTTGGCTGTTGCCTGCAGGTGGACCTTCGTCCGCTGTTGCAGAACCATGTTCGAGGTCATCCATCCGGGCAAAGTGACGTCTGCCCAAGTCAAAGCGGCACAAAGCGAAGCCGCAATCAGTAAAAAGAATCGTTTCATGATGTATAAATGTTAGTTTCTGCCTACAAAATTACGAAAAATCCCTTTATCCGCAATGAGAGAAGGTGATTTATTTGTGTATCTCTTTTTGTGACATGTCACTTTTGTCATTTTGTCACGGGCACAAATATTAATTACATACTAAACATAATTGCCATTATAACTTTTATAGATAGAAGTCTTTCGTGAGTTCCTTGTATTGCTGACTTCTGGTTCCGTCATCGGCAACCAGGCACAGCGTTTGTATCTCGCAACTCCTGTTTTGCCCTGAAAACTCGAGCAAGGTTCTGCGGGGCGGTTTTCTGGCTGTTGTGTGGATTTGGCAACGACGAATAAGGTGCAGTCCGTTTTCCATGCAAAGCCCGACAATTTCTTGCGCGAGTCCGCTTGGAATGATGAGCGAAAATGTTCCGTTCTCGGCAAGCAGCACGGCCACTTTCCTGATGAGCTGCGGGAACGGCAGGCACTTGTTGTTGCGAGCCAAAGCGCGTCCCTTATCGTCTGGCAAAGTGTCCTCTGTGAAGAACGGCGGATTGCAGAGAATCGCATCGAAAGGTGCCTCGGATTCGAACGTCAGTACATCTTGCAGGATGCATTCAATTCGCCTATTGAAGGGACTTTCAGCCACATTCCCCCTTGCCTGAGCGACAGCCAATTCGTCAATATCAATGCCCAGCACATCGGCTTCCGGATTCCTCTGCGCAGCCATCAGAGCAATGAGTCCAGTTCCCGTGCCAATATCGAGGATTCGTTTGCCCTCGACCGAACCCCAAGCGCCCAGCAACACGCCATCAGTACCCACTTTCATGGCACATCGGTCGTGCCGGACCGAGAATTGCTTGAAACGGAAAATGTCGTTTGACATTATTGATTAAGGATTAAGGATTAAAGATTATAGCTTTGTTGTTTTCCTGCTTTGGTTTTTCTATTTCTCTGCAAATTTACAATAATTAATTGTATGCGCGCACGAATATTGGCTTTTTTTTTGTACTTTTGCCGCGCTAAAATGCATTGCAAGTGAAATTACCAAGTAATTAAATCGTAAATAGTAAATCGTAAAATCGTAAATAACTTCGATGTTTGAAAACAATAAGAAAACCTTTTCCTTCGTGGCCGAAGTGTCGGGCGAGACGGACAAGCTGATGCATGCCAATCATGGTGGCGATATGCCCGTCATCATGCTTCGCGACAACATCTTCTTCCCGGGTACCGTCTCCCCTATTACTGTTGGCCGCAAGCACAGCATAAAGACCCTGAACAAGCTGGAGCGAACAGACGGTCTGGTGGCACTTCTGACGCAAAAGGTGCCAGACGTGGAAACGCCACAAATCGAGGACCTCTACCCCATTGGTGTCGTGGCCAAGCTCGTTCACTCGATGAAGATGCCAGACGGCACATATAATGCTCTCTTCCAAGCATTTAACCGCATCCGGATACAAGAACTCCGACAAGTTGCGGGCAGTTATGAAGGTCAGGTTGTAAGCATGACCGATTCCATGCCCGACAACATCGAGCAAACTGAGTACAAAGCCATGCTGGCCTTGCTCAAGGAACGCACGCAAAGCCTGATGGGCATCCTCGACGACTATCCCGATGAGCTCATCCAGTACATCAACAACATGGAGCCGACCACCTTCATGCTCAACACGATATGCAGTTACCTGCCACTCACAATCGAGCAGAAGTACCAGCTCCTCTCCTGCCCCACCGAACTGTCAAGGCTCCAGCAAGCCATCCAGTTCACCAACAACATCATCGAGTTGATGAAACTCAAGCGCAAGATTGAGAACAAGACGCGAAGCGACCTCGACCAGCAACAGCGCGAGTACTTCCTTCGCCAGCAAGTCCAGAACATCCAAAGCGAGCTGGGCGACAAGGACGAGTCGAGTGTCAGGCAGGAAGATGTGTCGAACCTCAGAAAAAAAGCCGAGGGCAAGCATTGGAGCAAGCAGACGGCAGAGATTTTCGACAAGGAACTCTCGAAGCTGAACCGCATCAACATCCAGTCGCCCGACTACAACGTGCAACTCCAATATCTTCAGACAGTTGTGGGGCTGCCTTGGGACGAATGTACCAAAGACAATACCGACATCAAACGAGCCGAAAAGAAGCTCAACCGCGACCACTACGGCATGGAAAAGGTCAAGGAACGCATCCTCGAGCATCTTGCTGTCCTGAAGATGCGCAAAGACCGCCAGAGCCCCATCATTTGCCTCTATGGCCCTCCAGGAGTGGGCAAGACCAGTCTGGGCAAAAGCATCGCAGAATCGCTTGGCCGCAAGTATGTCAGGATGAGTCTGGGTGGCGTTCACGACGAGAGCGAGATTCGCGGTCACAGACGCACTTATATCGGAGCGATGCCCGGTCGTATCATCCAAGGCATGCAGAGAGCAGGCAGTTCGAATCCCGTCTTCATCCTCGACGAGATAGACAAAGTGTCGGTCGGTTCCGTTCATGGCGACCCGTCATCGGCTCTGCTCGAAGTGCTTGACCCAGAGCAGAATGTGGCTTTCCACGACAACTACATCGACCTGGATTATGACCTCAGCAAAGTCATGTTCATCGCGACTGCCAACGACACGAGCACCATTCCCCGTCCCCTACTCGACCGCATGGAACTCATTGAGGTTGACGGATATATCACGGAAGAGAAGATTGAGATAGCCAGTCGGCACCTCGTTCCCAAGAACCGCGAAAAGAACGGATTGGCCGAGCATAAAGCCCTCAAGATTGGCAAGCCCGCTTTGGAGTTCATCATCGAACGCTACACTCGCGAAAGTGGTGTGCGTGGTCTCGAAAAACAGATAGACAAGCTCTTCCGCCGTGTTGCGCTCAGAGTTGCAAAAGAAGAGATGAAGAACGACCACACCATCTCGAAAGAAGAAGCCGAGGAACTGCTTGGCAAACCCATTTTCAGTCGCGATACCTATCAGGGCAATGGATATGCAGGCGTTGTGACGGGTTTGGCTTGGACAAGTGTTGGCGGCGAGATTCTCTTCATCGAGACAAGCGTGAGCAAAGGCAAAGGCAGCAAGATAACCCTAACGGGCAACTTGGGCGACATCATGAAAGAAAGCGCTCTGCTGGCCCTCGAATACATCCGAGCCCATGCCGACCAGTTGAACATCGATAGCCGTATCTTCGAGAATTACAACCTCCATATCCACGTTCCAGAAGGCGCTGTTCCCAAGGACGGACCAAGTGCCGGCATCACAATGGCAACAAGCATCGCCTCTGCTCTTACCCAAAGGAAAGTGCGTCAGGAACTGGCCATGACGGGCGAGATAACCCTTCGCGGAAAAGTGCTTCCCGTAGGTGGCATTCGCGAAAAGATACTCGCCGCAAAACGGGCTGGCATCAAGGATATTATCCTTTGCAAAGACAACAAGAAAGACATTGAGGAGATTCCAGCAGAATACCTGAAAGGCGTGACTTTCCACTATGCCTCGGACATTCAGGATGTACTCGACTTTGCTTTGCTCGACGAGAAGGTGAAGAACCCTATCACGTTTACATTCGACAAGGAGAAAGAAGCGAATAAGGATTAAGCAGATAAAACTGCATAAAAAACAATAGCAGGAAGCTGCACCTTTGTAGCTTCCTGCTATTTGTATAATAAGGAATGAGAGCTATTTAACCAAAACCTTTTTGCTGCCAATGATGTTGATGCCTTTCTGCATCTTGCTCAAGCGCTGGCCAGAAGAATTGAATATGGGGGTATGACCTATGTTTTTCAATGTGTCATTTTTAATTTCACTGATTCCAGTCGGTGTCTCTATAACAAATTGTCCCCAGACGGGATGCGCTCTATATCGTTCAACTGCATTGTCTGGAACAACCAATACAATTTTACTTTTTATATTTGCATCAAAACAATCAATATTATAGAATGCATTTGAGTTGATATCTGGCACTTCTTCCGCATAACAATATATTTCTTTTAAGCTATAACAGTATTCGAAAGCGTAGTCACCGATTTTTGTTATACTATTTGGTATAGTAATTGAAGTCATATTAACACAAGCAGAGAAGGCACCAGCATCTATGCTTGTCACATCATTTGGTATAATTGTATTTTGACAACCTCTAATTAATGTATTTGTTCCCGTCTCAATAATTGCATTGCAATCGTTTCGCGAATCATAAACGACATTACTCTCGTCTACTTTAATCGAAGTAAGGACATGACCACAAAAATAGAATGCGTCCTCTCCTATGCTTGTTACACTACTTGGTATAGCAATTGAAGTCAGTGTGGCACAACCACTGAAGGCATAATCGCAGATACTTGTTACATCATCAGGAATGATAGTATTCTGACATCCTCTAATTAGTGTATTTGTCGCCGTTTCAATGATCGCGTTACAATCGTTTCGCGAATCATAGATAGTGTTACCTTCTTCAACTTCCATAAAACTCAACGCACCACAAGAATAAAAAGCATTGCTGCCAATATTTGTTACACTGTTTGGTATGGTGATTGAAGTCAAATTAATGCAAAAATAAAAAGCATATTCACCAATAGTTGTCACGCCATTTGGTATGTTGACAGAGGTGAGGCTATAACATTCATCGAAAGCACCTGCACCGATGGTTGTTACACTCTCAGGTATGGTGACAGTGGTCAGATTTGAACAGTGATAAAAAGTTGCTTCGCCAGTATTTGTTATGCTATTCGGTAGAGTGATTGAAGTCAGACCAAAGCAGCCAGAGAAAGTAGAATTACCGATGTCCGTTACACTATTTGGTATCGTTATTGACGTGAGACTATTGCAATTACAGAAAGCAAAATTGCCGATAGTTGTCACACTTTCAGGAATGGAGACGGAGGTGAGGCTATAACATCCATAGAAAGCACCTGCACCGATGGTTGTTACACTCTCAGGTATGGTGACAGTGGTCAGATTTGAACAGTGATAAAAAGTTGCTTCGCCAGTATTTATTATGCTATTCGGTAGAGTGATTGAAGTCAGACCAGAGCAATACTCGAAAGTACCATTACCGATGTCCGTTACACTATTTGGTATTGTTATTGACGTGAGACTATTGCAATTACAGAAAGCACAATTGCCGATAGTTGTCACACTTTCAGGAATGGAGACGGAGGTCAATTTCCCACAATAAGCAAAAGCTTGTTGCCCAATGTTGGTTACACCATTCGCTATTATAACAGAAGTCAGATTGGAACATTCTTGGAATGCAGCGACTCCACCAATGTTTGTAAGGCTTCCTGGGATGTTAAGTGAAGTTATGCCACATTGATAGAAAGCCCAGTCGCCAATTTCTCTTACGAAACTCAAATGTAAATTCTTAAGATTCTTACAACCACGAAATGCTCCTTCACCTATTACACAGCCTCTTTTGCCTAACGTTAAGGCAGAGACAGTACTATCAAAATAAACACTTTCTAGATTTTGTAGATCATGAAAAGCACGAGGGCGTATTTCTTGTACGCCAAAATGTATAGTCACATTCGTAAGACTATGGCAAGCGCCAAAATAGGGAATTACATTAATTGTGCCAGGTATGCTCACGCTCGTCGTAACATTGTTCTTGAAAGCATTGGGAGAGATACTGTCAACAACATATTCTGTCCACATATCTTCTATCGTTTCTGGGATGACGATGCTGCCTTCATATTCAATCTTTTTCCCATTAAAATCAATGGGAGCAATTACACATGCTGTGTTGTGGTCCTCGTCAAGTTCATAAGAAATGCCATCGACTACTGTTGGGCGACTGTTTACAAATTCAGCCAAGCATGTTTTGGCTGGTAGTAATGCAAATAGTAAAAGTAAATGTTTTAACTCCATAATATGAAAATGCTGATTGGTTTGAATGTTTCGTAAAAAAACGTGGACTTAATCGTCTATGTTATCTGAGGTACAAGATGATGTCGCATATCTGCAATGTCTTGCCATGGGACTTCAGGATGAGCGGCAACAAAAGCGCGGCTTAGTTTATAGGAAGCCTCACCTATAATCATGGTGTAATAGACAATCCCACCAAATTGAATCTTGTCGGAGATAAAAGCGTCGTAAGTCATGCCTTCTGTGCGCTCCAGTATGGTATCAATGGCTTCAAGAATATGGTTGAGCCGTTCCTTGTCTCTAATTGGTTCTCTCATAGATTAGAATTTTATCATGGTTCGCGCTTTCTTCTGCGTATGGCATCAGAGATCTTTCTGTAACCAAATCAACTTCCTTGTTCAACAATCTCTCCAAATCTCCCCACATTCCGAAGAACTTCAAGCCGATAGGTTTAGAGTAATCCAGGGAGACAAGAATGTCCACGTCGCTGTCGGGACGTTCTTCGCCGCGCGAATAGGAACCAAAGAGCCAAGCCTTCAGGACGGGTTGTGTCTTGAAGTATTCGGCAATGGCTTGTATCATTCTTGCGTTGACATAAAGCTATGATGTAGGTTTCACGATGCAAATTTAGCGAATTATCCGATAAGAGCAAAGGAAACGGCAAAAAACTTTGGAGGATATGAAGAATTAAAAGTGGTAAGTGAAAAATATAGCACGGTTAAAATGAAATTCTAACACGCTAAAATAAAAATATAACACGTTAAAATAAAATTCTAACACGTTATAATTACAATTTAACCACGTTATGTTTTGCGATTTGCTATTGTACGTAATAATTATGAACTATGAACTATGAACTATGAACTTTTTTTCGTACCTTTGCACGCGTTATGACGTTTGAGATAAAGCAGACAGATAAACTTTCCAATGCTCGTGCAGGTCTCATCACGACCGACCACGGCCAAATCGAGACGCCCATCTTCATGCCTGTCGGTACGGTTGGCAGCGTGAAAGGTGTTACTGATCGTGACCTCCATAATGAAATCAAGGCTCAGATTATTCTGGGCAACACCTATCACCTCTACCTTCGTCCAGGAACAGAGATACTGGAAAAAGCAGGAGGTCTGCACAAGTTCAATGGCTGGGACAGACCAATCCTGACCGATAGCGGCGGCTTTCAGGTGTTCTCGCTCGCCGGCATTCGCAAATTGACCGAAGAGGGTTGCACATTCCAAAGCCATATCGATGGAAGCAGACACACTTTCACCCCCGAAAAGGTGATGGATATTGAGCGAAGCATCGGTGCCGACATCATTATGGCGCTCGACGAGTGTCCTCCTGGAACCAGCGACTACAACTACGCCAAGAAGAGTCTCGGATTGACCCATCGTTGGCTGGACCGTTGCATCAAACGCCTCGAAGAGACGGAACCGCTTTATGGCTATAGTCAAAGCCTCTTCCCTATCGTTCAAGGTTGCACCTTTAAGGACCTCAGGGAGCAAAGTGCTGAATTTGTTGCTTCGAAAGGTGCTGACGGCAATGCAATAGGCGGTCTTGCAGTAGGAGAACCTACGGACGTTATGTACGAAATGATTGAAGTGGTCAATGCCATACTGCCAAAAGACAAGCCTCGCTACTTGATGGGAGTCGGAACACCAGCCAATCTGCTCGAAGCAATAGAGCGAGGCGTGGATATGTTCGACTGCGTGATGCCTACCAGAAATGGTCGCAACGCCATGCTCTTCACGAGTCAGGGCATCATGAACATGCGCAACAAGAAATGGGAAGACGACTTCTCGCCCATCGATCCTGCAGGAACGGCTTGGGTGGACACATTCTACAGCAAAGCATACCTGCACCACCTCTTCAAGGCACAGGAATTGCTTGCCCTGCAAATAGGCAGTATCCATAACCTCGCCTTCTACCTTTGGCTCGTCGGAGAAGCCCGCAAACACATCATTGCAGGCGACTTCCCGACCTGGAAAACGGGAATGTTGAAACAAGTAACGCAGAGACTATAAGTGAAGAGAATAGACCGTTACATAATCGCCAAGTTCCTCGGGACTTACTTCTTCTCCATCGTGCTGATAATCAGTATCGGTGTGGTGTTCGATTTCAATGAGAATATCGACCGCTTCACCGAATCACAAGCACCATGGAAAGCGATTGCGGTGGACTATTACCTCAACTTCATCCCCTACTACGCCAACCTTTTCAGCGCACTTTTCGTCTTTATAAGTGTTATCTTCTTCACCACCAAACTGGCCGACCACAGCGAAATCATTGCAATGATAAGTGCTGGCATTAGTCGCCGCCGACTTATGGTGCCCTACATGATGAGTGCTGCCATCATTGCTGCTCTAACCTTCTATCTTGGAGCGGAAGTCATTCCACGAAGCAGCGTTAAGCGACTCGCCTTCGAGAACACTTATAAGAAACGCGTCAAGGACCCCACCTATGCAGAGAAGGTTCAGTTGCAGGTCGATACTGGCGTAATTGCTTATATGGAACATTTCGATGGGATGAGCAAGACAGGCATGCACTTCTCGCTCGATAAGTTCGAGAACAAAAAACTCGTCTCCCATCTCTCGGCCAATACTGCTGTTTATGACACTTTGAGCGATGTACGTTATCAATGGCATTTGAGGGATGTGACTATTCGAGAGTTGCGCGGAATGAAGGAGAAGATAACGAACTACAATCAGATTGATTCCATCATCCGAATGGAACCTCGTGACTTCCTCTTTATTCGCAACCAGCAAGAGACCATGACCAATGCTGAACTGAAAGACTACATCGACAAGCAACGCAATCGAGGAAGTGGCAATCTAAGCATCTTCGAGGTGGAATATCACAAACGCTTTGCCTCACCTTTTGCTGCATTCATTCTTTCAACAATCGGCATGTCGCTCTCATCGAGGAAACGCAAAGGCGGTATGGGCTTCTCGCTTGGCATAGGTATTGCATTAAGTGCCACCTATATCTTGCTGCAAGGCATATCGGCAACCTTCTCGACCAATGCAGGCATGCATCCAGCTCTGGCAGCATGGATGCCTAACATACTTTACACAATAATTGCCATCTATCTTTATAGAAAGGCGCCACAATAATATATGGATTTCTACGACTTAGACTTAAACGATTATGTCCTCGATGCGCTCGACGACATGAACTTCACCGACACGACTCCCATTCAGGAGCATGCCATCCCGCCAATTCTGGAAGGTCGCGATGTGATGGGTGTTGCCCAGACTGGTACGGGCAAGACTGCAGCCTATCTGCTTCCTGTCCTGAGCAAACTGGCTGATGGCGGCTATCCGAAGGATGCCATCAATTGCGTCATCATGTCCCCCACTCGTGAACTGGCACAACAGATTGACAGCGCTATGCAGGGCTTTGCCTATTATCTGGACGACGTTAGCAGTGTGGCTGTATATGGTGGCAACGATGGCATACGATACGAACAGGAGAAGCGAGCCATGCAAAGTGGAGCCGATGTGGTGATTGCCACGCCTGGTCGTCTCATCAGTCATTTGAGTTTAGGCAATATCGACCTGAGCCGTGTCTCGTTCTTTATCCTCGACGAAGCAGACCGCATGCTCGATATGGGCTTCTGCGATGACATCCTCCTCATAGCTAAAGCTTTGCCGAAGGAGCACCAGACAATCATGTTCAGCGCAACGATGCCTGGAGACATATTAAGCTTGGCACACAGCATCTTACGCAACCCTGTTGAAGTGAAGCTTGCAGTAAGTAAGCCTGCTGACAACATCAAACAGAGTGCTTACCTGTGCTATGAGCCGCAAAAACTTATGGTCGTCAAGCGCATGTTCGAGGAAGAGCCACCTCACAGGGTTATCATCTTCGTGGGTTCCAAGAAGAAGACCAAGGAACTGGCCATCAGCATCATTCGTGCCGGATACAATGCAAGAGCCATGCACAGCGATTTGAGTCAGGCAGAAAGAGACGATGTGATGTTTGGGTTCCGCAGTGGAAAGATAGACATCCTCGTGGCAACGGATATTGTGGCTCGTGGTATAGACATCGACGACATTGCGCTCGTCATCAACTTCGATGTACCTCGTGATGAAGAGGATTACGTGCATCGCATTGGCAGAACAGCTAGAGCAGGTCGAGGCGGCAAAGCTGTTACTTTTGTTAACGACAAGGATATGCTTTTCTTCCGACAGATAGAGCGCTTCCTTGGCAAGGAAATCTACAAGGAGAAGATGCCTGAAGAGTTTGGCGAAACGCCTGCCTATCACTCTTCACCAAGAAGCAAGGGGCACGGAGGAAAAGGCAGATACAGAGGGAAAGGCAGAGGAAAGCCCCATCACAACAAGAAGAAAGAGCAGAATTAATTATGAATTATGAATTCTTAATTATGAATTAAATGAGAAACCTAACAGGTGAGCAATACGCTGCAAGCAAATATATAAAGCTCGATGTCACTGAGCCTATGCCACTCATGGAGTTCCTGATGAAGGAAATGAGCGGCATCAGTCGCAACAAGGTCAAGGACTTGCTGCAAGGGCACGGCATTCAGGTTGACAGGAAACTCGTGACGCAATACGACTTCATGCTCTCGCCAGGACAAACCGTGCTAGTGAGCCGTCACAAGCGAAGCACAGAGCTGCTGAACAAGTACGTCAAGATAATCTACGAAGACAAAGACCTCATCGTCATCGAGAAGTCGGAAGGAATCCTCAGCATGGCCTCTGCGCCAGGTCAATACTGCGTAAAGACCATCCTCGACGAGTACTTCAAGAAGCGTCATTTCAATTGCACGGCTCACGTCGTACATCGTCTCGACAGGGATACCAGCGGGTTGATGCTATATGCCAAGAGTATGGAAATCAGGAAGATGTTCGAGGAAGATTGGCACAACATCGTGTATGACCGCCGCTACGTTGCAGTCCTTTGTGGCGAGATGAAGCAGGAAGGCGGCACTGTTCACTCGTGGCTCAAGGACAACAAGGCTTACGTCACATACAGCAGCCCCACAGATAACGGCGGCAAGGAAGCAATTACGCATTACAGACGTGTTGCCACGAACGGCCGATTCACGCTTGCTGAAATGCGACTCGAGACAGGACGTAAGAACCAGATACGCGTCCACATGAAGGACTTGGGCTATCCTGTTGCAGGAGACGACAAGTATGGAAACGGCCTCAATCCGCTTCACAGACTCGCTCTTCATGCCTTCCGCCTCTACTTCTATCACCCCAGAACGGGCGAACCCATGCAGTTCGAAACGCCCCACCCCACTAGCTTTACAAGATTATTTCGAGTACAAAATAACTAATCACTAAATTCAAATTGAAAATGAAACGCATTAAATCATTCGCAGCCATTGTTGCTGCAAGTCTTACACTCGCTTCTTGCGGGTTCGGCACAACAGGTCAGACTGCTAATGGAACTGGAACCGCAGCTCAAACTGACGCTCTTGGAAGCATTCTGGGAGGTGCTGCCGGACAGGCTGGAGTAGGCATTCTCGGCAATATCCTCGGCAATATTTTGGGTGGCACCACTACCCAGCAGTCTCTTGTCGGCAGCTGGACCTATGCAGGCCCGAAGTTGGTCTTCGAGAGCGAGAATATTCTCTCGCAGATTGGCGGACAAGTGCTGAGCAACAACATTGAACAGAAGCTTGGCACATACCTCGAGAAGATGGGCTTCAAGGCTGGCAAGTCCGTACTGACCTTCGGTAATGACGGCAACTGCTCCTTCGCTCTTGGTTCAAGGACTTTGCCTGGAACTTACTCTTACGACCAGAAGTCCAACAAGTTGACGCTGAATGGCCTCTTCGTTACAGGCCAATTGCCTTGCACCGTTACTGTGCAGAACGGCCAGCTCCTGATGCTCTTCGACGCTGACAAACTGCTGAGCATCGCCACAGCCGTCGGTTCGAAAGGCTCCAGCTCTCTCGGTTCCATCCTGGGCAGCTACAAAGGCTTGAAGCTCGGTTGGGCAATGAACAGATAAGGGCATCCTGACGAAGAAACTTCTGCTATAAAGTGAACCCCGAAAGTCGAAATGCTTTCGGGGTTCATTTTGTATATTGACGAACGCAGGCAAATAGCTTCAAGTAGTCGGCGCTGCAGGGAGGGTTTTTCATTCCCCTATAGGGCGCCAGTCATTCCCCTATAGGGCGTTAGTCATTCCCCTATAGGGCGTTGGGCGTTCCCCTATAGGGCGTTGGGCGTTCCCCTATAGGGCGTTTGAGACGCCCTCTGTTCAGAACTCTAAATCCAGCTTGATGGCGTCGCTGTTCTCCACTCTTTCGGGAGCTTCGCCTTGCTCGTCCTTGACGAAGTTCAACGCCTCGCGAAGGGCATCCTGGAACTTTCCGAAGTCTTCCTTGAAGAGGAAAATCTTGTGCTTCTCGTAGCTGACCTGTGGCATATCCTGAGGTCCGCTCAGCATCTTCTTGCTTTCCGTGATGCTCAGGTACATTTCGCCCTTGCGATTCTGCTTCACGTCGATGTAGTAAATACGCTGTCCCGCCTTGACTGTCCGCGAGAATAGGATTTCGGCTTCCTTGCCTTCAAAGGGTTTCTTTTCTGTTTCAAACATGTCATTTACCATTTAATCATTCTGCATTTACCATTTTGTTTTGGCAAATGTACAACTTTTTTTCATATAATCCTATTCTTTTCAATTTTCAATTTTCAATTTTCAATTATTATTCGTACCTTTGCACGCGAATTAAGTTAAAGCGCTCTATGATAAACCGAGAATTGATACGAATAAAGCTTGTGCAAGTGCTGTACTCTTACATACAGAAAGGAACGCACAACCCAGACGTTGCAGAGAAGGAACTTCAACTCAGTCTGGACAAAGCATACGACCTTTATAACTATCTCCTGATGCTTCTTGTCGAAGTCAGCCGCATGTCGGTACGCATGTTGGAAGTGTATGAAAAGCGCAGCAAGAAGTTGAAAGACGGCATTAAGTGGAGCCATAAGTTCGCGAACAACCGTTTCATCATTCAACTGGAATCGAACCGTCAGCTGCGTGACTACTGCTCGGAACATGAACTCAGCTGGGCTGACCACGAGACTTTCGTACGCAACCTATATAATAAGATAGAGGAAAGCGACTTCTACAAGAACTATATGGAGAGCGAGACCTCCAGTTACGAAGAGGACCGCGAAGTGTGGCGAGTCATCTACCGTCAGCTCATCTGTAACAACGACGAACTCTCCGAACTGCTGGAAGACAAGAATGTCTATTGGAACGACGACAAGGCAATCGTCGATACCTTTGTCCTAAAGACCATCAACCGCTTTAAGGAAAACAGCACTTCCACGCATCCATTGATGCCAGAATACAAGAGCGATGCCGACCTCGACTTTGCGAAAAAGCTGCTCTATCGTGCCATCATGGGTCAGGAACACTTCAACGAACTCATTAGCAGCACGACTCGCAAGTGGGACTTCAAGCGAATCGCCCTGATGGACCGCATCATTCTGCAGTTGGGACTCGCAGAGATAACGACGTTCCCCAACATTCCATTGAGCGTCAGCATCAACGAATACGTCGATATCGCCAAGATGTACAGCACGCCCAAAAGCGACAAATACATCAACGCAACCCTCGACGCCATTGCAAAGAAACTGATGGAAGAAGGGAAACTCGTCAAGGAAGAAACAACAAATCAATAATAAAACTATATGCTCACATTACTTCAAGCACAAGGTGGCGGCAATATGTCGTTCCTTTTCATGATGGTCATCATCTTCGCCATCATGTGGTTCTTCATGATTCGTCCTCAGCAAAAGAGGCAGAAGGAAATCCAGAACTTCCGTAACAGCATTACCCGAGGCTCCAGAATCGTTACAGCCGGTGGTATCTACGGAACGGTGAAGGACATCGACGAGGCTGCCAACACACTCAAGGTCGAGATTGCAAATGGCATTTGCATTACTGTCGATAAAGGCAGCGTCTTTGCTTCCCCGCAGGCAACAATACAGTAAAAGAAGATGTCGAAAGGCAAGAACCGGTTCAAGCAATGGAAGGACAAGTTGTTCGGACACAAGAGTCACGAACTGCTTGTCTTTTGCTTCTTTCTTGCCGTATCGTTCGGATTCTGGCTCCTTCAAGCATTGAACGAGACACTCCTTCGCGAGGTGAACGTCCGTATGGAACTCGAGAATGTACCTTCCGACGTAGTCATCATCGACTCGCTCCCCCCTACCCTAAGCGTCACCCTGCAGAACAGAGGTCTTGCCCTAGCGCGACACAGCTTCTCAACCCTCTTTCGCCCCAATCGTTTGAAGATAGACTTCTCCAAATACGACACGGGAAAGAACGATGCTGAGGTGTCTATCCCAAGCTCCGAGATACAGAGGATGCTTGGACAAATCTTCGTGGCGTCCATGAAGATACAGTCCTTCCGACCCGACACGATTCGCTTTGCCTACAATCACGGCCTTTCGCGAAAACTGCCTGTCAAGTTCGCTGGCAAGCTCAAAGCGCACCAACAGAACTACATCCAAAGCATTCGTCTGGAACCGGATTCAGTCAAAGTGTTCGCTCCTGCATCTGTCCTCGACACGATGCACGCAGTCTATACCGAATCAGTCCTCTTCGACGAACTCCACGAGCCAAGCAGTTTCACGGTTTCCTTGCGACATCAGAAACTCTTGAAATACGAGCCATCGTTAGTCTCCATTAAGGTCGGCGTCGGTTATTACACAGAGAAGACCGTCAAAGTTCCTATCATCGGACTGAACTTCCCTGCTGAGAAGAAGCTCCGAACCTTCCCTGCACAAGCCAATATCACTTTCAGGATTGAGTCAGGACGCTACAACAAGATATCAGCTGACGATTTTGTCCTTGCAACGACCTACGAGGAATTGCTTCAAAACACAGAAAGTAGCAAGCTTGAATTGCACCTAAAGACCGTTCCGGAAGGTGTTTCGAATGTCAGGATATCACCACGAGAAGTGGATTATCTCATCGAACAAATTGCAGGGGGGACAGGCGAATAACAGCAATGAACGGCATTAAGACGATAGGTATCACAGGAGGCATCGGTAGCGGGAAGAGCTACGTTTCGGCCATCCTTCGGGAGAAGTTCGGTATTCCCGTCTATGATTGCGACAAGGAAGCCAAACGACTGACCGCCTCGAACGAGGAGATTCGCCAGAGACTCGTCGACTTGGTTGGTCCCGAAGTGTTCGACGGGAACAAACTCAACAAGCAACTTTTGGCCGATTACCTCTTTGCCGATGTCGAGAATGCCAGCAGGGTCAACGCAATCATCCATCCTGTCGTCCTCCAGGACTTCAAGCGATGGGCTGAGGAACAACACGAAAAGCCAATAGTTGCCCTCGAGAGTGCTATTCTTTTCGAGAGCGGCTTTAACGAGATGGTCGATAAAGTCCTCTTCGTTGATGCTCCAGAAGAGGTTCGCCTTCGCAGAGCAATGCTCCGCGACATCGCTACTGAGGCACAAATCCGCGCTCGAATGAAGATGCAGAGGCCTGAACTGCATCGCCTCCAAGCTGATTTCATCATCAACAACAACCAAACAGATGACAGCCAACTGCTTAACCAGTTGGAAAAACTCTTAACTCTTAATTCTTAACTTTTAACTACATAAAAAGATGCTCGAAACAATCTTAGCAATCTCCGGAAAGCCCGGACTCTTCAAACTCGTATCAAGAGGTAACAACAATCTCATCGTCGAAACACTCGACGCACAGAAGAAACGCTTCCCTGCCTTCGCTGCAGACAAAATCATCTCTCTGGCCGACATCGCCATGTACACAGATGAAAAGGAAGTGCCCCTCCGCGAAGTCCTGAACAACATCAAGGCGAAGGAAAGCGGCAAAGCTACCTCCATCGACTATCGTAAAGCATCGAAGGACGAACTCTATGCTTTCCTCGGCGAAGTCCTTCCCAACTTCGATGGTGACCGCATCTATCCGAGCGACATCAAGAAGCTCATTCAGTGGTACAACATCCTCGTCGAAAACGGCCTGACCGACTTCGATGAGGCACTTAAGGAAACTGAAGGCGATAACATCGACGACAGGAAGGCATAAAAACTTAACGTGCCAAGTTGCCAAACTTAACACGTTAACTTTACCAATTAAGCACGCTTAGTTTACAAACTAGGCGTGCTTAATTTCTTTTCCAGCAGTACTACGTTCTCGACGTGTTGCGTGTGCGGGAACATATCTACCGGCTGGACTCGCTTCACTTCGTACTTTTCGGAGAGCAACTGAAGGTCGCGAGCCTGCGTGGCTGGGTTACAGCTAACATAAACGATACGCTGGGGGTCGGCAAAGAGGATGGTGTCGATGACATCCTGATGCATGCCGGCACGAGGCGGGTCGGTTATGATGATGTCGGGCTTGCCGTGCTTCTCGATGAAATCTCGATTGAGGATGTCCTTCATATCGCCAGCAAAGAATTCCGTATTCTCGATGCCATTTATCTTCGAATTCACTTTGGCATCCTCGATGGCCTCAGGCACATACTCAATGCCAATGACTTTTCTTGCACGGTTTGCCACGAAATTTGCGATGGTGCCTGTGCCTGTATAGAGGTCGTAAACGAGTGGACCCTCTCCACGCTCCCCCATAAGGGGGAGAGCCTCAAACGCCAGCTCGCGCGCTACCTTATATAATATATAGGCTTGCTCCGTGTTGGTTTGGTAGAAACTCTTCGGTCCAACTTTAAACCTGAGGCCTTCCATCTCGAGGAAGATGTGGTCGGTGCCGCTGAAGAGCTGTACGTCGAGGTCGCCTATGGTGTCGTTGAACTTCTCGTTATTCACCCAAAGCAGGCTCGACACCTCAGGGAACTCTTCGTGCATCCACTTCAACATCTCCAATGCCTGCTCCTTTAATTCGGAGGCGGAAAGCGTGTCGAAAGGCGCGAAGCAGAACTGCATGAGCACCATCAGCTCGCCAGTATTGGAAAGACGAATCATCATGTTTCTGAGCAAGCCACGATGCTCGCGGGCATTGAAGAAGCTGAGTCCGTGCTCGTAGGCATACGCTTGGGCCCCGTTGCGCAGCCGGTTGTTGATGTCCTCCATGAGCTGGCAGTCACGGATGGGCAGTATCTTGTCGAACGCGCCTGAGGTGTGGAAGCCGACTGCCCCGGGTTGTTCGAACTTCTTGCCTGAACGAATCTCTTCTTCGGTCAGCCAAATCTTGTCGGCAAAGCCGAACTCAAGTTTGTTTCGATAGCATCTGGTCTTCTCCGAACCGAGGATGGGCGAACATTCTGGCAAGGGAATCTTGCCGATGCGCTCCAGGTTGTCCATCACTTGCTTCTGCTTGTAGCGAAGCTGCTCCTCGTAGGGAAGTATCTGCCATTTGCATCCTCCGCAAACGCCATAATGCGGGCAGAAAGGCTCCGTCCTGTGGTCGCTCTTCTTGTGAATGTATGTGCAAACGGCTTCGGCATAGTGATGCTTCTTGCGCGTGACACGAAGGTCAACCACATCGCCAGGCACAACATACGGCACGAAAACAACTAGGTCGTCAATCCTCACAAGTGCTTTACCCTCGGCTGCAACATCCTGAATCTCTACCTCTTTATATATAGGCAATTCTTTCTTCTTTCTTGACATGTTAATGCTTGTTTCGATGTGCAAAAGTACGAATTTTCACGCAAACGGCAAAATTATTCATTATGAATTATGATTTATGAATTATTTACTTTATCTTTGCCGATTGAATAAAAACAAAACATACTAAATATATTTTATTATGAGTCAAAAACGTGTTTATACCTTCGGCAACGGACAAGCTGAAGGCAATGCGCAGATGCGCGAGCTGCTGGGTGGCAAGGGTGCTAACCTGGCAGAGATGAACCACATTGGTGTCCCTGTTCCCCCCGGCTTCACCATCACAACCGACACTTGCAACGAGTACTACAAGGTTGGCCAGGAGAAGATTGTAGAAATCCTGCAGAAGGACGTAGATGCAGCCGTAGCTCACACCGAGAGCCTGATGCGCTGCAAGTTCGGCGACCCGAAGAATCCTCTTCTCGTCAGCGTTCGTTCTGGTGCACGCGCCTCAATGCCTGGCATGATGGACACCATCCTGAACCTCGGTCTTAACGATGAGGTGGCAGAAGGTATGGTAGCCAAGACTGGCAATCCTCACTTCGTATATGACAGCTATCGCCGCTTCGTACAGATGTACGGCGATGTCGTGCTCGGCATGAAGCCCGAGAATAAGGAAGACATCGACCCCTTCGAAGCCATCATTGAGAAGGTAAAGGAAGAGCAAGGCGTTGTCCTCGACAAGGACCTCTCCGTAGAGTCTCTGAAGAAACTCGTAGAGCTCTTCAAGAAAGCCATTAAGGAACAGACTGGTAAAGACTTCCCGACCGACCCGAAGGAGCAGCTTTGGGGTGCCATCTGTGCTGTGTTCCGCAGCTGGATGAACGAGCGCGCCATCCTCTATCGTAAGATGGAAGGCATTCCCGACGAATGGGGAACAGCCGTATCTGTTATGGCAATGGTGTTCGGCAACATGGGCGACACTTCAGCAACTGGTGTTTGCTTCAGCCGCGACGCAGGTAATGGCGAGAACCTCTTCAACGGTGAGTACCTGATTAATGCTCAGGGCGAGGACGTTGTGGCAGGGATTCGTACTCCTCAGCAGATTACAAAGATTGGCAGTCAGCGTTGGGCAAAGCGTGCTGGCATCAGCGAAGAAGAGCGTGTGGCCAAGTATCCTTCTATGGAAGAGGCAATGCCCGAGCTTTACAAGGAACTGGATGCTCTGCAGGACAAGCTCGAGAAGCACTACCACGACATGCAGGATATGGAGTTCACCGTACAGGAAGGCAAGCTCTGGTTCCTTCAGACACGTAACGGCAAACGCACAGGTACAGCTATGGTCAAGATTGCAATGGACCTGCTCCACGAAGGCATGATTGACGAGAAGACTGCTATCCTTCGTTGCGAGCCACAGAAGCTCGACGAGCTGCTGCACCCCGTCTTCGACAAGCTCGCTCTCAGCAAGGCAAAGGTTATCACTCAAGGCCTGCCCGCTTCTCCTGGTGCAGCTTGTGGTCAGATTGTCTTCCATGCTGATGACGCAGAGGCTTGGCATGCTGACGGACACAAGGTTATCATGGTCCGCATTGAGACAAGCCCCGAAGACCTTGCAGGTATGTCTGCAGCAGAAGGTATCCTGACCGCTCGCGGCGGCATGACCAGCCATGCAGCTGTTGTGGCTCGCGGCATGGGTAAGTGCTGCGTCAGCGGTGCTGGTGGCATCAACGTGAACTACAAGAACAAGACAGTCGAGATCGACGGCGTTGTTTATAAGGAAGGCGACTACCTCTCTTTGAACGGTACAACAGGTCAAGTCTTCGCTGGCGAGATTCCTACAAAGGCTGCCGAGCTGAGCGGCGACTTCAAGGAACTGATGGACCTCTGCGACAAGTACACCAAGCTTCAGGTACGTACCAATGCTGATACTCCGCATGATGCACAGATAGCACGTGCCTTCGGTGCAAAGGGTATCGGTCTTACTCGTACCGAGCATATGTTCTTCGAGGACAAGA
>ODAI012413097.1_pt1 | contig 27925 bp, 19 predicted proteins | sample 1539321 | NCBI WGS metagenome assembly ODAI01 (sample SAMN02144231, study PRJEB22623) | gut metagenome | biome: sheep rumen | host: Ovis aries | place: New Zealand
AGGAATGATACAAGCAGAGTCACCTGAGTGAATTCCCGCAAGCTCGATGTGTTCCATAACCGCAGGCACAAATGCATGCTCACCATCACAGATTGCATCAGCTTCACACTCTGTAGCATGGCGAAGGAATCTGTCTATAAGAATTGGCCTATCGGGAGTTACACCGATAGCGGCTCTCATATATTCAACCAATTCTTCGTCATCATGCACTACTTCCATTCCGCGACCGCCAAGTACGTATGAAGGGCGCACCATAACAGGATATCCGATTTTTGTAGCAACCGATAGTGCTTCTTCTGTTGTAACCGCCATTCCTGCTTCAGGCATAGGAATATTCAATTTTTCCATCATTGCTCTAAACTGATCTCTGTCTTCGGCAAGGTCAATGATTTCAGGAGATGTACCAAGAATCTTTACTCCGTTTTTCTTAAGCTCTGCAGCTAAGTTAAGAGGTGTCTGTCCTCCGAACTGAGCGATTACTCCGGCAGGCTTTTCCTTTTCGTAGATGCTTAAAACATCTTCAAGTGTAAGGGGTTCAAAGTAAAGCTTATCGGATGTATCGTAGTCTGTCGAAACGGTTTCGGGGTTACAGTTTACAATGATTGTTTCAAATCCAAGCTTCTTAAGGGCAAGAGCTGCATGTACGGAACAGTAGTCAAATTCGATACCCTGTCCGATTCTGTTGGGGCCTCCGCCAAGAATCATTACCTTTTGCTTATCTGTGTTACAAGGGCTCTTATCTTCTGCGTTGTATGTTGAATAGTAGTAAGCGCTGTCCTTTGTTCCGCTGACGTGAACGCCCTCCCAGCACTCGGTAACGCCGATAGCCTTGCGGCGGTTTCTGATATCCTCCTCGGGGATCTCAAGCATCTTACTTAAGTACTTATCTGAGAAGCCGTCCTTTTTAGCCTTTGTAAGAGCCTCATCGGAAAGCATATTGCCCTTATTCTTAAGGATCTCCTCCTCTTCCTCTACAAGCTCTCTCATCTGGTCAAGGAAGTAATGCTTAACCTTTGTTATATCGAAGATTTCCTGCGAGGTAGCGCCCTTTCTTAAGGCCTCGTAGATAAGGAAATATCTCTCGCTTGAAGGAACCGATAGCTTATTAAGGAGCTGCTCCTTTGTAAGAGTGTCAAAGTTTTTAACGTGTCCGAGACCGTATCTGCCGGTTTCAAGAGAACGGATTGCCTTCTGGAAAGCTTCCTTGAAGTTTTTACCGATACTCATAACCTCACCGACGGCGCGCATCTGAGTTCCGAGCTTATCTTCTACACCTTTAAATTTCTCGAAGGCCCATCTTGCAAACTTGATAACAACGTAATCACCATCGGGTACGTACTTGTCTAAGCTGCCATACTTTCCGCAGGGGATGTCCTTAAGTGTAAGTCCGCAGGCAAGCATCGCCGAAACAAGTGCGATAGGGAATCCTGTTGCCTTTGAAGCAAGTGCAGAGGATCTTGAGGTACGGGGATTGATCTCAATTACGATGATCCTGTCGGATACAGGATCATGCGCAAACTGTACATTGGTACCGCCGATCACCTGAACCTTATCAACGATCTTGTAAGCCTGCTCCTTGAGTCTATCCTGGCACTCCTTTGAGATGGTAAGCATAGGCGCTGCACAGAAAGAGTCTCCGGTATGAACTCCGAGGGGATCAATGTTCTCGATGAAGCAGACGGTGATCATATTGCCTTCGCTGTCTCTTACTACCTCGAGCTCGAGCTCTTCCCATCCGAGGATGGACTCCTCGACAAGAACCTGGCCCACGAGGGAAGCCTGAAGACCTCTTGCGCAGACGGTCTTTAATTCCTCTTTGTTGTATACAAGGCCGCCGCCGGCTCCGCCCATTGTATATGCGGGACGAAGTACAACGGGGTATCCGAGTTTGTCTGCGATTGCAAGGGCCTCATCCACCGAGTAAGCAACTTCGGAGCGGGCCATCTCGATTCCGAGACTGTCCATAGTCTTCTTAAACTCGATACGATCCTCGCCGCGCTCAATGGCATCAACCTGAACGCCTATAACCTTAACATTATACTTGTCAAGGATTCCGGCTTTGTTGAGCTCTGCACAGAGGTTAAGTCCGGACTGTCCTCCCAGGTTGGGAAGCAGAGCATCGGGGCGCTCCTTGGCGATGATCTGTTCAAGCCTCTTTACGTTGAGAGGCTCGATATATGTAACATCAGCAGTCTCAGGGTCAGTCATAATAGTTGCGGGGTTTGAGTTAACAAGTACGATCTCGTAGCCGAGCTTCTTTAAAGCCTTGCAGGCCTGAGTGCCTGAATAGTCGAACTCGCAGGCCTGTCCGATGACGATAGGGCCGGATCCGATAATAAGCACTTTGTTGATGTCTTCACGTTTAGGCATAAATATATCCTTCCTTTTTATGTTTTAAAAAAGCGCATCGCTTTGCGATTTCGCGTCCTTGCGGAGCGTGCTTTGCTTAGCAAAAAAACTCACCGCTTTTTTGCTAAGCAAAACAATATCTCAGTCGCAAGCAACTGAGATATTGAAATCGCCTTTATTACTCCTCTTCGGGAGCTTTCTTTAAGATCAGATTGGTAAGAATACCAAGGATAAGAGCACAAGCAACTTCGGTAATTGTAACGGAACCGAAGTGAAGTGTAAGTCCGCCGATACCGGCGATAAGGATTACGGATACAACGAAGAGATTCTTGTTCTTGTTGAGGTTAACATTCTGGATCATCTTAAGACCGCTTACTGCGATAAATCCGTAAAGAGCCATACATACGCCGCCCATTACACAGCTGGGAATTGAATTAACAAATGCGATGAAGGGAGAGATAAAGGAAATGATTATCGCTCCGCAAGCTGCGGTGATGATGGTGTAAACAGAAGCGTTCTTTGTAATAGCAACACATCCGATTGACTCACCGTATGTGGTGTTGGGACATCCGCCGAAGAAAGCACCGACCATAGATCCGATACCGTCTCCGAGAAGAGTTCTGTGAAGACCGGGATCCTTTAAAAGATCCTTCTCGATGATGGTTGAAATGTTCTTGTGGTCAGCGATATGCTCGGCAAATACAACGAATGCAACAGGGACATAAGCTGCTGCGATGGTTCCGATATAGGATGCGTTAAGCTCTCCGAATCCTGCATGAAGGAAGGTAAAATCGGGAACCGCAAGGAAGGTCTTGATGCTTACACCGCCGTCAACAAGATTCTTGAAAGAATCAAATGAAAGGATCTTGATGGCATCGATGCCTGCTGCATTTCCGATAAGAGTAAGGCAAAGAGCACATGCATATCCGGCGAGGATACCGAAGATGAAAGGAATAAGCTTTGCGGTCTTCTTTCCGTAGGTTGAGCAAAGCATTGTAACTGCTAAAGTAACAAGTCCGATGCAAAGAGCAGCGATAGGGCTGGCAACTGCAGCGCCTTCAGCATCCTTAACTCCGCCGGTAAGGATATCTCCTACAGCGTTTCCCGCAAGGGAAAGTCCGATGATGGCAACTGTAGGTCCGATAACAACTGCGGGCATAAGCTTGTTGATCCAATCAACACCTACAAGCTTAACGATAAGAGCGATAACTACATATACAAGTCCGGCAAAAACGGCACCAAGGATAAGTCCTACATATCCGAGGCTCATTGAAACGCCGCCGGCAAAGGCCGCTGCCATAGAACCTAAAAATGCGAAAGATGAACCGAGGAACACAGGGCTCTTTCTCTTAGTAAAGAGAACATAAATAAGGGTTCCTACGCCGGCACCGAAAAGAGCTGCCGCGGGGCTCATGTTATTGCCGATGATAATGGGAACAACAAGAGTAGCTGTCATGATAGCAAGAAGCTGCTGAATTGCGAAGACGACGAGAGGTCCGAATTTAACCTTGTCATCTACGTTGTAAATGAGTTTCATAGATTTCTCCTCCAAATTGTAAATACCTTGTCTTTTGGTTATAAACACAAGATGTTGTGTAAAAGTTGACATAATATAAGCTATGACCACTATTTACCGACATAAATAATAGCATAGCCCATACACAATTGTAAATTATATTTATTTGCTAAATCTTAGTACCATTAATTGTAAAATAATTATAGGATATTACAAAAATTACAAAACTAATACTTTTTTCTTGACTTTAATCCATCGTATAAAAGTCTGTAATTTTCGTACCTTTCCTTTGCTATACGTCCCTCTTCCACGGCTTTTTTTACTCCGCAGTCCGGCTCAGCCATATGGGCGCATCCCGCAAACCTGCAATAAGGCTCCTCCGGCACAAATTCCGGATAGCATTTCCAGAGGTCTTCCTTTTCGATACCGCAAACGTAGAGCTCAAGGCTTGAAAATCCCGGAGTATCGCAGATAAAGGTCTCCCCGTCGTTCCAAAGAGAAAAAAGCTCCGAATGCCTTGTGGTGTGCTTTCCCCTTTCGATCTTTTCCGATATCTCCCCGGTCTCCATAACCTGTTTCCCGGCAAGGAGATTTATAAGAGAGCTTTTGCCGACTCCGGAAGGTCCCGCTACCGTCGTGGTCTTTCCTTTCAGATATTCGCGAAGCTCATCAAGTCCCTTTTCCTCTTTTGCGCTTACGATAAATACCTTATATCCCGCGGATTCGTAGATCCTTTTAAAGTTCTCTCCCGCTCCGCCCTCGTCAAGATCCGATTTATTAAAGACAACGGCGCAGGGGAGGCCCTGCTGCTCTAAAAGGATCAGCATTCTGTCCACAAGTCCCAAAGGGGGCTGAGGATGGGCAATGGCAAAAATAACAAGAGCCTGATCGACATTGGCTACTGCCGGACGTATCAGCTCATTTTTTCTTTCATAGAGCTCTGTTACGTTACCGATCTTTTTATCTTCGTCCGTAACCTCCAATAGGCAGTCATCACCCACCAGGGGCTTTTTGTTGTCCTTTCTAAAGACGCCTCTGGCTTTACATTCATATATGCACTCGGCGGTCTTTACATAGTAAAAACCGCCGATCCCTTTTATGATCTTTCCTTTAAACTGCATGCATTATTCCTGTACAAAAGTAACGGGTCTTGTAAATGTCTTTTTCTCGGTAGTGGTGTTAATAACCTTATTACCCTCCGCGTCGGTACTCTCGGTCTGCTTAACAACATCATAAGTAAACTCGATCGTTCCCTCAGCTGTAGTAATACCGTAGCATGTAGCGGGCTTGTAAGGGAAGCTTACGGTAGATGCCTCGATAAACGCCTTTCCGTTTCCGTCCTTTACAACGAAGCTTACAGTCACGCCCGAAACATAATCCGGAGCCTCAGTAGCGCTCGGTGCAGCGATCTCAGCCTCATACTTGTAAGTAACCGCCTTAGGTCCAAGGCTTATCTGAAGATCCACAGCCGTACCTTTTTCAACATATGTATCGGCGGTAACACCCTGCTGACAGATCATATCCTTTTCAATTGTATCGCTGTTTACGGAGGTAGTCTTTCCGACAGTAAGGCCTGCCTCTATAAGCTTTGCAAGAGCGTCCTCCGTAGGGATTCCGACAACATTTGGAACCTTAACGGTCGTATCCTCAACTCCCTTGCTTACGATTATCTGGATAGTACTTCCCTTGGGAACTGTGGATCCTACTTCGGGGATTACACCCACTACATACCCCTCGGCGATATTGTCATCAAACTGTTCGATCTTGGTTACGTTGAATCCTGCCTTGGTAAGAGCGTTAACAGCGGATTCGTAGGTAGCTCCGGCAACTGCGGGGATCTGGATTCCGCTGACGCCGCTGCTTACTTTAAGATTAATGATGGTTCCCTTTTGAACCTCGCTTCCCTCGCTGACTCCGTCCGCCTCGATAACAAGGCCGGCATCAACGGTTGAAGACTCTTCATATACGGGGTTTACTGTAAGTCCAAGAGCGAAAAGCTCATTTCTTACGCTGTCGATATCTTTTCCCACCATCGCAGGGAGCTTAACCATCTCTACTGTAGGCTGTACCTGCTCGTCCTCTCCGATAACGGGGCTTGTAGTCTCGGTCTGAGTATCTGCGGGTTGCGCAGGAGTTTTTGATCCCATCTTTCCGATAATGGTTACTGCAAGAACAATAATGATTCCCACGATGATCACACCTGCCGCGATAGCGATGATGGTTGTGATCTTTTCCATCTTGGGATTGTAATCCTCTTCGTTCTCAAGTCCGCTCTCGCTGTTATAAACCTCGTTATAAGCGTCATTATAACCTTCGGTTTCATATCCTTCTTCGCGATAGCCCTCGGACTCATATTCTCCGTTTTGATAATCCGAAGAGTACTCTCCCTCGTTATAGCCTTCCTCATAGCTTTCGCCGGAATAGTTATTCTCGTAATACTCCTCTTTTGGAAGACTTCCCGTAGCTCCGGGAGCAAGCTTCATCATATGTGAATCGTCCTCATCGTAAAGTCCCCTGCCGGATGAACTTTTTATCTTCGCCATATCCTCGTCGGAAACCGTCCTTGTTCCGCCTAAGATATCCTGTTCATCTCTGACAACGAAATCAACATCGGGAGTAAGAAGAGACTGCTTTAAGTCCTTAATAAGGTCGCCCATACTCTGGTATCTTCTGTCCGGAGACTTCTCACAGCACTTAAAGATTATTGACTCTACGCACTTAGGTATCTCGGGAACGTACTCTCTCGGTGAAGGCATAGGCTCCTGAATATGCTTGATGGCGATGGCAACGGTAGTCTCTCCGTTAAAAGGAACTCTTCCCGTAAGCATCTCAAACATAGTAATACCTAAAGAATAGATATCGCTCTTTTCGTCGGAGTATCCGCCTCTGGCCTGCTCGGGAGAGGTGTAATGAACAGAGCCCATAACATTGGAGGTAATTGTATTGCTGGTAGCGGCCTTGGCGATACCAAAGTCCGTAACCTTAACCTTTCCGTCTCTTGAGATGATTATATTCTGAGGCTTGATATCTCTGTGAATGATCCTTGCGGCGTGGGCCGACTCGATTCCGAGGCTGACCTGAATAGCGATGCTTACAGCCTCCTTGTAGGTAAGCCTTGCCTTTTTCTCGATATATTTTTTAAGTGTGATACCCTCTACCAGCTCCATAACGATGTAATGGATATCGTTTTCCTCTCCTACATCGTAAACATTGACGATATTGGAGTGCATAAGGCCTGCTGCCGCCTGGGCTTCTACTCTGAACTTGGACACAAAGTTCTCATTCTCTCCAAATTCAGCCTTTAAAACCTTAACCGCAACATTTCTGTTAAGCTTTGTATCAAGAGCCTTATAGACATCGGACATTCCGCCTGTACCGATCTTTTCTATAATCTCGTATCTGTCGTTTATTATCATTCCTATCTTAACCATAAAAATCAATCCTCATATTTAACGAGCACAACCGAAATATTGTCTTTACCACCCTGCTCGTTCGCAGAATCAATAAGGGTCTCCACCGCGCTTTTTAAATCGGAAGAAGACTCGATTATCGCTGCTATTTCATCGTCATCAAGCATATTTGTAAGTCCGTCGGAGCAAAGCATAATTATATCGCCGCCCGTAAGCTCCTCGGTGTAGACGTCGCATTCAACATAATCCTTGACGCCGACTGCTCTTGTGATGATATTTTTATCCGGGTGATTTTTGGCCTGTTCTCTGGTAATCCCTCCGCTTCGGATCATATCCTCCACAAGGGAATTATCAACGCTGATCTGTCTGATCTTTCCGGCCCTGAGTATATAAATACGGCTGTCTCCAACGTTGACAGCCTGTAAAAATCTGCCTACAAAAGTAGCAGCCACAACGGTGGTTCCCATGCCTTCGTACTGCTTATTTGCACCGGCTCTGGCAAACACTTCGCTGTTGGCTGATTCAACCGCTTTGACGAGAAGAGTCTGTGAATTCTTCTCGAAGGAGGATTCAATGAACTGCTCCATAACATCTACCGCAGTCCTTGATGCGTAATCCCCTGCCGCATGTCCTCCCATACCGTCGGCGACGATAAAGAGGTTGGAGAGATTTCCTATCTTCTCCGTGAGGGCATACACATAATCCTGATTTATTTTTCTTTTCTTTCCAATGTCCGTTCTGGAAAAGCTAGTAAGCACGTTTGGTCTCCGTTTCGAAAATGGCGTGTGAATATCAGTCTCCGGTCATAACTTTACGTCTTAGCTGACCGCAGGCTCCGTCTATATCCCGTCCCATTTCCCTTCTAATAGTAACATTTATTCCATTTTTTTCAAGTTTATTTTGGAAAGCCTTGATATTACGGTCTTTCGAGGGCACAAAATCCCTTTCCTTGATAGGATTTACAGGGATAAGATTAATATGCGCATGAAGGGGCTTTGCGATTTTGGAAAGCCTCTCCGCTTCCTCTTCGGAGTCGTTAACGCCTCCCACAAGGCTGTATTCAAAGGTGATGCGTCTGCCGGTCTTTTCAAAATAGTAAGCGCAGGCATCCGTTATTTCTTTAATGGAATATCTGTTTGCAATAGGCATCAGCTGCCTTCTGGATTCATCGGTGGTAGCGTGAAGAGATATGGCAAGAGTAATCTGAAACTGCATATCCGCAAGCTGCCTGATCCTGTCTACAAGTCCGCAGGTTGAAACGGTAAGGTTTCTCTGGCTGATATTGAGGCCTCTTTCATCCGTCAGCATACCGATGAACTTTACTATATTGTCAAAGTTGTCCATGGGCTCTCCGCTTCCCATAACAACTACGTTCGATATTCTCTCTCCGATGTCGGAGCTGATAGCGTAAATCTGCCCTAACATCTCTCCGGGTGTAAGGCTTCTTACAAGGCCGTCCAGGGTCGAAGCGCAAAAGGCGCATCCCATCCTGCATCCCACCTGGGAAGATATACAGACAGAGTTTCCGTGATGATAGCGCATCAGGACGCTTTCTATCATATTTCCGTCGCCTAAAGCAAAGAGATACTTTCTTGTACCGTCTATCTTAGACTCCTGCATCCTGACGATCTCGAAGCGGCCGAAATCATATTTTTCCGAAAGCTTATTTCGAAGGGCCAGGCTTATATTCGTCATCTCGTCTATAGACTGAATATGCTTTTTATGGAGCCATTCATATATTTGATTTGCTCTGAAGGGCTTCTCGCCCATCTCTGCCAAAGAATCCTTTAATTCTTCGTAGGAAAGAGAACGTAGATCCATTATTATCCTTTATATTCTTTCAAGTACGCAGTAGAAGAATCCGTCGCAGCCATCCTTATCCGGAAGAAGCTGAATCGGTCCCTTAACTATCTTAAAGGGAAGTTCTTTGCAGATCCTTTCTACCTGATCTTCATTTTCAAAACGGTTAATTGTACATGTACTGTATAAAAGCCTTCCGCCCTTCTTTAAGTACTTATATGAGCTTTGTACGATTTCCCACTGAAGGTCCTTAAGACTTTTTAAGCCATCCGGAGAGGCATTATACTTTATATCTCTCTTTTTGCCAAGTATCCCCAGTCCGCTGCAGGGAACGTCAAGTATCAGTTTATCGGCTTTACCTTCTTTTTCCGCATCAAATAAAGTAGCATCAAAGACTCTTGCCGACATGTTTTCACACCTCATCCTCTCCGCATTTTCAAGGATAAGCGAAACCTTTTCTTCGCTTACATCGTTTGATAAGACTTTTCCGCTCTTTCCGCACTTTTCGGAGGCCAAAATGCTCTTTCCTCCCGGTGCGGCGCAGGCGTCGTATACGAAGTCTCCTTCTTTTATATCAAGAGCTTCTATCGCAAGGCAGGAGCTTATATCCTGAATTGCGAAAATACCTTCCTCAAACCCCGGCAGGGCACTGATGCGCTCTGTATGCTCGGCGGTATATAAGTAGGGGAGCCTACTGTCTTTCGTAAGCTTAGCCCCGGTATTTTCTATATTCTTTACAGCTTCTGATATTTCTTTACCGGTAAGAGTACTTTTAAATCTGATGGAAACAGGTTTGATATCCAAAAGGGCCGAAAGGATACTCTCCGCTTTTTCAAAGCCGTATTCCTTTTCCCACTTTTCGCAGATCCATTCGGGAACAGAGTACTTTACGGATAAATACTTTAAGGGTTCCCCCTCTTTATCCGGGAGCTTAAGATTATCCTTTTCGGAAGAAATCTTTCGAAGGACCGCGTTTACAAATCCGGAAAGCTTTGAAAAGCCTCTCTTTTTGGCAAGGCTCACTGCCTCGTTTATCGCCGCTCTGTCAGGGATATTATCCATAAAAAGTATCTGATAAACTCCCATTCTCAAAAGGTTTCTGATAAGGGGTTTTAGTTTCTTTACGGGCACTGATGAAAAAGAGCCGATATAGTGGTCAAGCTCTATCTGCCTTTCAATGCAGCCCTCAAAAAGGCGCTTGATAAATGCCTTGTCACGCGCCTCTAAATAATCATATTTATCTAATATATTTCCTATAAGTTTATTGGAAAAACTAAGCTCCTTCTCGAAAGTAAGGAGCCCGTCTAAAACTATTTCTCTTGTCTGTTCCATTTACTATTTATCCAAGTATGCTTCCGACTTCGGGTTTAGCCCCAAGTAAAAAATCTTTTGCCGCCATGCGCTTTTTTCCTTCAAGCTGAAGCTCCAGGATCTTAACTGATCCTTCGCCGCATTTAACGGTAATACCATCCTTTGTAAGGTCAACGATCTCACCGGGCACAGCTTTACCGTTATTTTCATCTGTCTGTGGCAGCACAGAAACCCTCCAGACCTTCATCTGCTTTCCGGAAAGGAAGGTATAAGCGCTGGGCCAGGGGTTCATGCCCCTTACAAGCCTTGATACTTCCGCCGCGCTCTTATTAAAGTCGATCTTTCCCATCTCTTTTTTAATAAGCTTTGCATAGCAGCTTTGGGAATCATCCTGCTTTTCGGGGACAAGCTCGCCGCTTTCTATCAAAGGCAGAGCCTCAACTATAGCTTCGGCTCCAATACCTGTCAGCCTGTCATGTAAAGTTTCAAAAGTATCTTCGTCAGAGATTTCGGTCTCTACTTTATAAAGCATATCGCCGGTATCGATGCCCGCATCCATCTGCATGATCGTAACACCGGTCTTTTTCTCGCCGTCTAAGATAACTCGCTGAATAGGTGAAGCCCCTCTGTATTTCGGCAGTAAAGATGCATGTATGTTAACGCATCCGTACCTTGGCATATCAAGGATCTCCTGGGAGATGATCTGTCCGAAGGCCGCTACGACAAAGATATCGGCATCGTACTTTCTAAGCACGGCCACGGCTTCGGGAGTCTTTATCTTAAGAGGCTGAAATACGGGGATATTGTGTTCAAGGGCAACCTCTTTAACCGGGGAAGGTATAAGCTTATCGCTTCTTCCCTTGGCTCTGTCCGGCTGGGTAACAACAAGAGTCACTTTATGTCCCGCTTCTATAATTGCTTTTAAGGCTCCGGCTGCGAAGTCCGGAGTTCCCATAAAGACTATCTTCATCAGTCCTCAGTCTCCTCATATCTGGTCTCGTATATATCGCCTTCAACCTTCTCGGTGTAAAGGTGGCCGTCTAAGTGGTCGCATTCATGGCAGATGGCTCTTGCAAGAAGGCCCTCTCCCTCTAAGGTAAATTCGTTCATCTCCACATCATAAGCTGTGCACTTAACCTTCATAGGTCTTGTGACATTTCCGGCCTTTCCGGGAAGAGACAAGCATCCTTCGGAGCCGCACTGCTCGCCCTCTGTATAGATGATCTTGGGATTGATCAGAATATGGGGATCTTCGCCCGTTGTATCGATAACAACGATCCTCTTTAAGATACCAACCTGAGGTGCCGCAAGTCCGACACCGTTTGCAGCATACATAGTATCGAGCATATCTTCAATAAGCTCCCTGATCCTCGGGGTTACCTCCGTAACCTCTTTACAAACCTTATTAAGTACGGGATCTCCAAACTCCCGAATATTTCTTATTGCCATATATAAATACTCCTTTAAATCATGTTTACGGGATCAAAATCGAATTGTATAAATTCTCTGCCCGGCGGATTGTCTTTTAAATATTTCTCAAGAAAATCCTTAACCTCTACAAGTATATCATACCTTTCAGCTTTTATGTATAATGCAAAACGATATAAATCCTTAATACGCCCGATGACAGCGCTTGCAGGGCCAAGGACGACAATCTCCTGCCCTTTTTCTGCATGGGCCTCGGTACTGAAAGAACGCGCGCTATCCGCAATCCTGCCGGCTACTTTTCCCGTTTCCTCCTCCGAGGGCCCCATGACCATAACTGCCAGCATATGCGCCTCCGGGGGATAGCCCAGCATCTTTCTGTAGGCAATCTCCTCATCAAAGAATCCTTCATAGTCCTGGTATTTTGCAAAGCCTATAGCGTAATGCTCCGGCTTGTATGTCTGGATAACAGCCTCTCCGGGTCTGTCTCCTCTTCCCGCTCTACCCACAGCCTGGGTAAGAAGCTGGAAAGTCCTCTCGGCGCTTCTGAAAGATGCGCTCTGCAAACTCATATCCGCGGCGATTACTCCCACAAGAGTAACCTTCGGAAAATCATGTCCCTTAACTATCATCTGGGTTCCCACAAGGATCTGTGCCTCTTCGTTTGCGAAGGCCGAAAGGATCTTCTCGTAGGATTCCTTTGTACTTGTGGTATCCGCATCCATCCTAAGGGTCTTTACCCCCGGGAACTCTTTTTGTAAAAGCTCTTCTATCTGTTCCGTTCCCGCTTTAAATCCGGCTATATATTTAGAGCCGCAATTGGGGCAGAGGGCCGGTTTTTTAATCTCATATCCACAGTAATGACAAACAAGCCTTCCGCCTTTATGCTCCGACAAGGACACATCGCAGTGAGGGCATTTGATAACCTCTCCGCAAGATCTGCAGGAAATAAATCCCGAATATCCGCGGCGGTTTATAAAGAGCATACTCTGCTCACCTTTGGTTATCCGATCCTGCAAAAGGCTTCTTAGCTTTCTTGAAAAAACAGACTTGTTTCCGGCATTAAGCTCGCTTCTCATATCAACAACGGTTACATTCGGAAGACTTCCTCCCGTAAGACGCTCCGTAAGCTTAAAAAGACGCATCTGTCCGTCCTTTGTCATACGGTAGCTTTCAAGAGAAGGAGTCGCAGATCCAAGTACAAGTGCAGCCCCTGTGATTTCCGACAGATACTTCGCTACTCCAAGTGCATGATACTTAGGGGTAAGCTCTGATTTATAGCTGCTTTCGTGCTCCTCATCCATTACGATCATGCCCAGGTTTTTAAAAGGAACAAAAAGCGCCGACCTCGGCCCGATAACAATATCTATCTCGCCGGATGCGGCCCTCATACACTGGTCGTACTTTTCTCCGGGCGAAAGGGTCGAGTTCATAACGCTGACTCTGTTTCCGAATCTTTTGTAAAACCGAAGTAGGGTCTGGTAAGTAAGGGCAATTTCCGGGATAAGAAAGATGGCCTGCTTTCCCCTCTTTACCACATTCTCGATAAGGGACATATAGACTTCGGTCTTTCCGCTTCCGGTTATTCCGTGTATAAGATACTTTCCGGGCTTTCCGGATTCAAAGTCCTTTTCCACCTCATCTACGATAAACTGCTGCTCAGAGCTAAGATGCTTTCGATCCTCCGAAACCTCACCGAGCTTAACGGGGTTACGGTACTGCGTAACTGTATTTATCTTAATAGCTCCGGCTTTTTCGAGGGAGGATATAGTCGTTCCCGAGACTCCAAGCTTTCCCGTTATCCATTCGTAGGGGATGGTCTCTTCCTCCAAAAGAGCATCAAGCAGCTTAACCTTGGCGGTCTGGTGCTTTCTTAAGGCCTCACCTTTAAGAGAGATAAGTTCGTTTCTCTCCATCAGCCTCTCCACTTCCCTAAAGACCAGCTTTTTAACCTTTGTCTTTGCGGGGAGAACTACTTTAAGAGCCTGGCTCATAGTTCCGCCGTAGTTTTTTCTGAGGAAAGCTGCGAGCAGGAACTGTCTTTCAGTGGCTGAAACCGCATCCTTGGCGATATCTATGATTTCTTTAACCCTTGAAGGGTCATAGACCGTATCCTCGCTAAGGGCGATGCAATAACCCTTTCTTACGGTATTACCCTGTCCGAAGGGAACGAGTACTCTCATCCCTACCTCCAGACATCCCATAAGCTTATCCGGAATACGATAGGAAAACGGCCTGTCCAGCTTATCAAGCGATATATCAATTATTACATCAGCATATCTGTACATCAAAAATCCTTCGTAAGTTTCTTTAATCTTTAAAGATTCTCTTCTTTAATGATTTCGGAGATAAGTACCCTTTCATCCATCGGATACTTTACGCCCTTTATCTCCTGATAGTCCTCGTGGCCTTTTCCCGCAAGGACGATGATATCCCCATGCTTTGCATTCTTGAGAGCGTATCTTATAGCCTCTTTCCTGTCGGGGATTTCAATATATTTGCCATCCGTTTTCGAAATGCCGGTCTTAATGTCAGCGATGATATCAAGCGGCTCTTCAAACCTCGGGTTATCGGATGTGATAATGGTAAAATCGGCAAGGTGTCCGCTTACCTCTCCCATCTCAAAACGCCTTGACTTTGCTCTGTTTCCGCCGCATCCAAAGAGGCAGATGAGCCTTCCGGGATCGTACTCCTTTAAAGTCTTTAAAATACTCTCAAGAGCCATAGCGTTGTGAGCATAATCGATAAGAACCGTATAATCGTCGGATACTTTAACCTTTTCGATCCTTCCTTTAACCTGCGTCTTTAAAAGGGCTTCCTGTATGTCCTCCTTCGATATATCGAAATGTCTGCAGATTGCGATGGCACAAAGGGCGTTATATACGCTGAATCTTCCGGGGGCTGAGATTTCTACATCCATCTTCAGGCTGCCGCCTGTCTTAAAAGTAACTCCAAGTTTTCCCGCAGTCTTGACAAGGTTTATATCTGTAGCGCGAAGATCGCACTTTTCGGAAAGGCCGAAGGTCTCGAGGCTGCAGGTATGGCCCGATGTAATCCTGTCAAAATGCTCGTCGTCGAGATTTGCTATCCCCACTTTGCACTGCTTAAAAAGCATAGCCTTGCAATCTATATATTCCTCAAGGCTTGAATGCTCATCGGGTCCGATATGGTCGGGCGAAAGGTTTGTAAATACTCCGATATCGTAGACAAATCCCTGACATCTGTGTTGCATAAGGGCCTGGCTTGATACCTCCATAACAACGGTGTCAAGACCCATCTCAACCATCTTCGCGAAGGTTTCCTGCAAGATATAAGACTCCGGCGTTGTGTTTTTGGCAGGGATGTGTTCATCTCCTATTATGGTCTCTATAGTACCGATAAGACCAACCTTTCTTCCGGCGTGCTCAAGTACGTTTTTAACAAGGCAGGTGGTGGTTGTCTTTCCTTTTGTTCCGGTAATACCTATGGTTGTAAGCTTTGAAGCGGGATGCCCAAACCATGCCGCCGACATAAATGCCAGGGCATATCTTGTGTCCTTACAGATTACAAGGGTTGCGCCGAGTCCCCTTAGTCCTTCTATTTCGTGCTCCGCTACTATGACCTTGGCTCCCGCTTTTACGGCATCTATTGCGGCGTCGTGACCGTCAAACTTGGCGCCCTTAATGCATACAAAGGCGCTGCCGTCCGTAACCTTTCTCGAATCGTAAACGAGAGCTGAAATCTCAGGGTCTTCTTCCCCGAAAAGTATTTTATTTTCAAACTCCCCTGTCATTAAACTTAATCTCATAAGTCCCTCCTTTAGACCTAAACAGGCAGCTACCATTCCGATATAATCGAACAGTAACTGCCTCTTTGCAAAATATTTTATCCGAGGATTCTCTTTTTCTCGAAAAACTCATCTATTGCCTGTACAAAGGCTTCCGAGGACATTGATTTAAGCAAATATCCGTCGGGCTTAAGTCCCATAACATCCATTATAGTATTGCGGTCGTTTTTACCTGTAAGGAAGATTACCGGAACTCCGGCAAAATCCTGTTCGGTACGGACTATCTCAAGAACCTGCTTTCCGTTGATTATAGGCATCTCGTAATCAAGAAGCACAAGATCCGGTTTATCAAGGCTAAGGTATTTAACTGCCATAGCGCCGGAATTTGCGAGGATTACCTGATATTTGCCTCCAAGTAGATTCTTGACATTTCTCAGCATTACGCCGGAATCGTCAACCACAAGTATTTTCTTTTTGATAATATTGCTCTTGCGCTCCAAAAACTCATCAATATGCGCCGCAATCTCTTTAACATCGAAGGGTCTTAAAAACTCTTCTTCAATCGCCGACGAGCTTATGATACTGCGAATTTCTTCGATGTCGATGGGATACCCAAGCAAAAACAGCGGGATATCATTCTCTATCGTCATATCTCGCAGGAAAACAAGGGCCTGGGATTTCTCGCTCATAGAGGATTCCACGATCAACATACATATATCGGGGCTTTCCGTAACCGAGCTGATTGCTTTGATGTCAGGCTCTATCTCTATTATGTTGTGACCAAAATTCTTTATATGGTCGAGAAGTGAAGTAGTAAGATACTTCTTGCCCTCCCTGATCACTAAAACATTCGCCATATTTTCCCTCTGGCACCAAAAAGAGCGGGTGCTCGAAATCATCATCCATATATCTAATCAATTTTACTATTTTTCATGATTGACTGTCAAGCACCACAAAATCCCCGGTATCAGGACATTTCCTTTACATCGCTGAAGTTCCAGGATTTAATATTAAGCTCAACGATAGGAGTTCCGCAGTAGGAACACTTTTTAGCACCGAGCATTCCCAAAGGAGCGCCGCAGTTCGGACAGTTGATACCCATTCCGGCCTGATAGTTGTCATCTCCCCCGTCTCTGTTTTGGACATATATCATGTCCACATTGTACTTGCTCTGCTCACGTATCTGCTCATCTCCGGCGATTACCTTACCCTCTTCGTCCTTAAGGTAATGGATATACTCGATGGCCGTCTGGAAAGTAATAATGCACCTTCCCTTTGATTTATTGTAGTTGTTGATCTCGGTCCTGTGTATTTTAATATTGTCAAAATACTCTGTCTGATTTTTGTTTAAAAGGTCTCTGATCTTATTCTCAAGTTTATTCTTCAGTTCATCATAACCTTCGGTTAAGATATTCTTATCCTTAGCCGCCACAGCCTGCAGATAAGACGTAAGCACACCCTCGGCTCTTGCCTTTGCCTCGTTGTAGTCAAACTCCGGAAAATCCCGTGTGATGGCGGGGAGGATGATACTTGTGACTCCGGATACGGATTTGGGAGGCTGTTCGTAAACATCCGCCCTTGTAACTCCGGAATCCTTGACCGCCTTAGCAAGCTCCGCAACATCAGATATTGTGGAGGCGACACTTTTGGCCGCCCCCGCAATCTTTGAAACAACTTTTACTATGATGAGAGCTCCTACAGCTATTCCGATAGCCACAAGTACGATGGGAATCAGATTAAAAAATTTCATCTTCTCTCCTTAGCTTAGTAATATCTGATCTCGTCGAAGATCTCCTCGATGGGAGTATTCCTAAACTGCTCGAAGAAATCGCTTCCGGCATATCCGCTTAAGGATATAAGGATAACTACCCAGAGAACCGTAAAGGCGATCGCAAGGCAGACTGCTATGATTGAGATAATAAGCCCTGCTTTTGCAAGTTTCTTGCCGTTCTTTATCTTGTTAGTAATAACGGTTGCCTGTTCAAAAACCTTATTTGAAAGAACAAAGGTAACGATGGCAAATACGATTCCGAAAGTTCCGTAGATGCCTCCGAAAAACAGTCCGTAAATAGGGATCCACGCAAGCATAAGAGCTAGGATTCCCCAAACAAGAGCGTTGATACCGAAAACAAGTCCGGAGATCTCCTTACCGGGGCATTTAACCTCAGGTGTCCGGCTGATCTGCTGATAGGGTTCCTGTGTATAAATAGTGTTGCTGTCCATTAATAACTCCTCCTTTTTTAATGTACTGTTTCATTATACCATAAATGATATATATTAGCTTATAAATATGAAAAGACAAGGGGGATAATTCGTTTACACGCTCAGCGCATGTGTGCTATAATCGAGCCAAAGGCACTTATGCTCTACATATCGTAATTTTAAGGTTCTAAAGAGTTTTGCACTTAAAAACTTTGGATTTGCACTAAAATTTGTTCTTCATATAAGTAGTAAGTACGAGGAGATCGAGTTATGAAAAGATGGAAGACCTGGCAAATCGTTCTTTTTATTGCATTATCAGTCGGGCTGAATATAGGCGGTAAGCAGATCACGACGCATTTTAACCTGCCGCTTTGGGGAGATTCCGTTGGAACTGTCCTCTGCGCATATATCGGCGGCCCTTTTTGCGGCGGAGTAGTCGGACTTACAAGTAACCTTGCCTACAGCGTTGTAAACTTACGCTCTGCTTTTTATTCCGTTACGAGTATTGCTCTTGGCCTTATCATCGGCTACGGTGCCAAGAAAAAATGGTTCAAAGAATTCTACGGGTTTATGAAAGCCGCCTCTCTCGCTATGCTCATAGGCCTTGTCGTATCCGTCCCCTTAAACATTATCCTTGACAACGGTTATACCGGAAACACCTGGGGAAACGGCATCATCGATTATCTCTCAGATAAAAACTTCCCACATTACCCGGCTTGCATCATAGGTCAGCTGGCTCTGGAGTTTGTTGACAAGATCATTACTGTTTCCGCAGTCTATATTGTCATCGTCATAAAGCGTTTCAATAAGAGCACAAAACTCTCGCAAAAAACCGTATCAGCCGTTCTTATAGCGGCTCTTTGCTTTTCTTTCTTTTCTTTTTTCCAAAGTGATCTTGAAGCTGACGAGGCCGCATCCGACGTTTCTGCGGTTTCTGATATTTCTACGGGTTCGAGGGATTACAATGACTACGTTCAAACCGTATACAGCAGCAACAACGGTCTTCCCTGCGGCGAGGCAAACGATATTGTCCAGACCAACGACGGAGTCATCTGGATCGGAACCTACGCGGGACTTTACCGCTACAACGGCCGTGAGTTTCGCTGGATAGACAATTATGAATCCGTCAAAAACGTCAACTGTCTTTATGTAGATGAAGAGGGTCGTCTTTGGATCGGTACCAATGACAACGGTCTTTCAATTTCAATTTCCGAAAATATCGTAAATGTCATTGACGCAGAATCCGGTCTTCCTTCAAACTCTGTACGCTGCATCACAAGAGCAACCGACGGTTACTACTATGTCGGAACAACGAGCAGTATGCAGATCCTTGTTATGAACAACGGTCTCAAAGCCACAAAAACCTTAGAGGAAATATCCGGCGCCGACAGTATTTCGGCCAACGAAAGCGGATTTGTTGCTACTATCGATTCTGCGGGACGTCTTTATCTTTTAAATAGCGGAAATATCGTCGGCTCCATCACATCCCCGGATGAAAGCGAAGCCTTCAACTGCTGCGTCTTTTCTCCCGACGGAAAGCTTATGGTCGGCTCTTCTACAAATCATATCTATCTTTACGATATAAGCGAAAACAAGTTTAGTCTTATCGAGCAAAAAACCTGTAAAGACGTAGCCGGTATAAATAATATCAATTACCTTGAAGACGGTACCCTCTTTATCTCAACGGACAGCGGAGTATCCTATATTGATGAGGCGGGCTACCACAAGATAAATACAAACGATTTTAACAATTCCATCGACAATATGCTCTATGATTACCAGGGTAACCTTTGGTTCACCTCTTCAAGGCTTGGACTTCTTCGTATGGCGAGATCTCCCTTTAAGGATGTATACAGCTCGGTAGGTATGGAGCGTAAGGTCGTAAACGCAATAGTCCTTTGGGATGACAAGTACTATATAGGAACGGACAAGGGTCTTGACATTGTAGACAAGGCCTGCCGGAAAAGCTACGAAAACGAGATTACTGAAGAGCTGCGTGATAAACGTATCCGCTGCATGTACGTCGATTCAAAGGATCACCTTTGGATATGTACCTACGGAAGCGGACTTGCAGAGCTTGCTCCAAAGGGAAGTCTTTGGACCTACAACGCTGAAAACGGCAGCTTCGGAAACAAGGCAAGGATCGTTACGGGGCTTTCCGACGGCACAATACTGGCTGCCGGTGATAACGGTCTCAGTTTTATTAAAAACCATACAATAGAAAAGACTATCAGCAACGAATCCGGCCCTATCAATTCTATGATACTTACGGTTACGGAGCTTAAGGACGGAACAATCCTTGCGGGAACCGATGGTGATGGTATCGCCCTGATAAAGGACGGCAAAGTTACTGATATGCTTACAAGGGATAACGGCCTTAGCAGCGACGTGATCCTCCGCACAGTAAAGGATCCAAAGTCCGAAGGCGTGTTTATCGTTACAAGTAACGGCCTTTGCTATATGGATGAACAGGGGCAGATACGCACACTTGACAAATTCCCATATTATAACAACTACGATATCTGGGTAAAGGATGAGGATACCCTCTTTATCATGTCCAGTGCGGGAATCTATGTTGTTGAAAGAGATGAACTCGTATCCGGAGGTGAAATGGCCTGGGAGCTTTTGGATGCAAAGAAAGGTCTCGGAACCTCCCTTACCGCCAACTCCTGGAACTACTACAACGGAAAAGGGGAGCTTTTCCTTCCCTGCGATACAGGTGTATATATAATCGATGTTGAAAAATACAACAGCGATGTCCGCTCATATCGAATGCAGCTTGCCTCCGTAAAGACAGACGGCAATCTCATTCCGATGGCCCGCACGGGTGCAATAACCATCGGGCGCGGCGTAAATCGTGTTGAGCTCTCTCCCGAAATACTAAACTACACGATCCAGGAGCCTAATGTGGGTTACTTCCTTGAGGGCTTTGACTCCCAGTGGACCATCATCCCGCAAAATAATCTCAACAACATAATCTACTCAAATCTGCCTGCGGGTAACTATGTCTTCCATCTTGCCATATTTGACAGCGCCGGAGATCACATCCTTGAAGAAAGGGAATTTGATCTGGTAAAAGAAGGTGAGATTTACGAGCAGTCCGGCTTTACCTTCTATATGCTCCTTATCCTTTCTTTGATGATCGCCTGGTTTACGTGGCTGATCGTTCAAAGACAGCTTCACCAGCAGCAGATAAAGTTGAATATGGCCAACGAAACAGTTATGGCTATTGCAAACGCAGTCGATGCTAAGGATGTCCGCACCCACCAGCATTCCACAAGAGTAGCGGAGTATTCAATGCTTATCGCTGAAGAAATGAACTGTTTTAAGTGGTGGCAAAGACGAAAGGCTATCTCAAATATAGGAAAAGCAGCCCAGATGCACGACATCGGAAAGATCGCGATCCCCGACAGAGTCCTTAATAAAGTCGGAAGACTCGACGACGAAGAGTACGCTATGATGAAATCCCATGTAATCCGCGGCGCGGAAATACTTAAGGACTTTACTCTTGTTGACCATGTTCTTGACGGTACAAAATACCACCACGAAAGATATGACGGAAAAGGCTATCCCGATGGGCTTTCCGGCACAGATATTCCTCTTTTTGCAAGGATCATCAGTGTAGCGGATAGCTTTGATGCCATGACCTCAAACCGTGTCTACAGACACCATATGGATACGGACTATGTTATGAACGAAATGCGGCGAGGCCGAGGAACACAATTCGATCCCGATGCCCTCGATGCCTTTCTCAGACTTGTAGATAAAAAGGTTATCGATCTTGATAAGATATACGCCCAAAAGCGTATGGAAATCGACCAGGCTGATGAAGCAGCTCAGTCCGAATTAAAAAGAAGGGCGGAAGAAGATAAAAAGATTCAGCAGGAAGAAATAAAGCAGTCAGCTGATGAGAAAGGAGCAGGGAAATGAAGCGAGTATATATAACCACAGTAGTAACTTGCATTATCATATTGGCCGCTCTTATGACCTGTCTTAAGCTGATGAATTTAAAAGGCACAAAAGATCACCTGACCATCGGCTTTATCTATGACAACGACGAAAGCACCCCTTACACATACAACTTCTCTCTTGCCAAGGATGCCCTTGAAAAGGAATACGGAGACAAGATCGATATACTAAGCTGCAGCAATGTACTTGATGATGAGATGGAGGAGCCCTTAAGAGAGCTTGCCGAGAGCGGTTGCGATATCATCTTCTTTAACGGATACAGCGAGATGGTTATGCAGCTTGCTCCGGATTATCCGGATACACAGTTTTGCCAGACTTCATATATGGATATGAACGGCGTTGCCGTCCCCGAAAACTACCACACCTTTAAGGGCGAGGCTTATCAGGGAAGGTATGTCAGCGGAATCGCTGCCGGGATGAAGATCAAGCAGCTTATCGAAGAAGGAACTATAAACGCAGATGAGGCCCTTGTAGGATTCGTCGCCGCCTTTCCAACATCCGAGGTTATCTCCGGCTACACGGCATTTATCCTCGGAGTACGCTCTATTGTTCCGGAAGCCAGGATGGAAGTATCCTACACAAATACCTGGAGCAGCTACGCTCAGGAAAAGGCAGCGGCCAACAAACTGATATCCGACGGATGCACCGTCATCTCCCAGCACACCGATACCATCGCTCCAGCGATCGCCTGCGAAGAAGCCGCCGGCACAAAGCCCGTTTACTTTGTCGGTTATAACCAGAGTATGTCAGAGGTAGCCCCGGAAACAAGCCTTGTAACTTCAAGGATATGCTGGGAACCCTATATTCTCTCGGCTGTAGACGCCGTTATGACGAATAAAAAAATTGAGAAAAATGTTGCAGGCCGGGTTCACGGCTCAGATATTTCCGCCGGATTTGAAAAGGGATGGGTTGAGATGATAGACCTAAACCTCCCGGTGGCCGCTCCCGGTACGAAACAGGCTATGAACAGCGCCATCGACAGCTTTAAGCGCGGCAACAGAGATTTTGTATTTCGCGGAGACTACACCGGCGTAAAGCATGACGACCCCTCCGTTACAATAGACCTCCATAACGGCTATATCGAAAACGAGAACACCTCATACCCGCTCTTCGATTACATCCTCTCCGACATCATCACAATAGTATAATAAAGAGGTGACACCCCATCCCCGTCCCCCTGTGTCATTCTCACGACCTAAGCGCCTCTATAGGCGTCATTTTGGCTGCTTTTTTTGCGGGATAGAATCCGAAAAATATTCCTATAGCCATTGAGAATACCGCGGATAATAGTATAAGTGCAATGTTAAAATCAGGTAAAACCGATATATTTGCCGCGCTTTTTGCAATCAGGCTGATAAGAAGCGAAAAGCCATATCCGCTTATTATCCCTATTACTCCTCCGGTCAAGGATATAAGTCCCGATTCAATGAGAAACTGCCAGAGGATCGCTTTAGTTCCGGCTCCGAGAGATTTCCTTATTCCGATCTCCCTTGTCCTTTCGGTAACCGATACAAGCATAATATTCATAACTCCGACTCCGCCTACAAAAAGAGAAATAGCGGCGACGAGCATTACAAAAACGGTAATACCCGTCATTATAGACGAAAACTGCGATACACCGGAATTAAGCTCATATGTCTTAACCTTTTCCTCTCCTCTTTCGTTTAAGGCCGCAGCCACATACATCTTTCCCTTTGCCGCCATCTGTGGAGCGCTCTCGGGTTTATCCACAAAAACCATAGCATCATATATGGCATCCGGATCGATTCCGAAGAGATTATAGAGAATAGTGGAGGGCATCTCAAGTGTATGGGTATTTCCTCCAAACATCAAAGCAGAAATAGCCGACGCAGACTTCCTGATCCCCAAAACCTTTACATCAACTTCTCTTCCGAGGATATCAAGAGCTATCGTTTTCCCGATAGCATCAGTATTGCCGAAAATCTCTATGGCAGTGTTTTCATCTATGATGCAGACTTCCTTGGCTAAATCGTAATCAAATTCATCAAAATATCTTCCCTGCACGATCTCGGCAGAATTTTTAAGCTCAAGGCTCGGGGATCCGCTGCTTATCCTGATCTTAACTTCTTCTTTTTTACCCTTTGCCGTAGCATTTACGCTAAGTACTTCCGTATAGCTTATATTCTCGTCGTACTTTGAAACAAGATTGTCAAGGATCTTTCTGTTCATAGGCTTTCCTTCGTTCGTATAGATCTCATAATACGAACCGGCCAAGGAGCTTAAGGAACCTGATATAAAATTACTCATTCCCTTTCCGATGGACATGATCGTTACAACGCTTGATATACCTATGATGATACCGAGCATAGTAAGAAACGCACGAACCTTGTTTGAACGTACATTAAAAAATGCCATTTTCCAATAATCAAGAAAAATACCCATTGTCTACTCCTGCCTAAGAGCTTCGATCGGATTTAACTTTGCCGCCTTTTTTGCGGGGTATATTCCGAAGAAGATACCGATCGCCGCAGAAAAGAGCGTTACCGCTATAATAACCTGCGGTGTTACTAACGCAACCACACTTATCCCGATGATCTTACTCATAATAAAACAGATCAGCTCTCCCCCGAGATACCCGAAAAGAATTCCCAAAATCCCTCCGAGGCACGTAAGTACTCCGGCCTCCGCAAGAAATTGTATCATTATTGATGATGTCCTTGCTCCCAAGGATTTTCTGATTCCGATTTCCCTTGTCCTTTCGGTTACTGAAACCAGCATAATATTCATTACTCCGATACCTCCGACCATCAAAGAGATGGCGGCTACGAAAGAGATAAAGATCGTGATATAGTTTATGACTTTCATTATGCTTTCCATATAGGACGTGAAGGATATATATGAAATCTTTTTTTGTCCTACCAGCTTTTTTCTTGCCTCAAGAAAGCTGATGATCTTTTTAATAGTCCCTTCAGCTTCCTCGGCAGAGTCAGGCTTAAAGAGGATCTGTTCGAATGAGTCATCTTCATTTCCGATGATCGCGCTGTATGTGGAGTAGGGCATATCGAATTCTACATCATCCTCAAAATAAACCATTTCATACAGCTCCGAATCGGACTTTCCCTTTACTCCCACAACTTCAAGCTCGCAGCTTGTGCCCTCAATTTCAAATGTGAAGGTCTGTCCTACAACATCCGTATGTCCAAAGAGATTCTTGGCACTGTTTTGAGCAAGAACGCAAACCCTCGCTTCGGAGTCATATTCCTCTTCTGTAAAGTATCTTCCCGCCACAAAGGGCTTCGGATTAGCAATGATGTAATCCGGAGTTACGGCACAGTAGTATGTGACAAATTCTCCCTTTTTTGACAAAGATGTGGCGTAGCCGGCTTTTTCCATGGATAAGGATGCCACATGATCTATCTTTTCCTTGGCACTTTCCACATCCCCCCGGTTAAAAAAGGCCTCGGGAAAGATCTCCCCCAAAAGGTTTCCGGCCATTATGTAGGTCTGTCCGCTGAAGGCATTGTTAAGCTGTCCCGATACGGAATTCTTTACGCCGTTTCCTACAGATACGATCATAATAACTGACCCGATTCCGATTATGATCCCAAGCATCGTAAGGACCGACCTCATCTTGTTACTCCATATGCTTTTTAATGAAATTTTCAAATATTCCAGAAGCTGGCCCATATTAGTTACCTGCGGTTATTAAAGACATACTTTCGGGAGAAACCATCGCGGGCATTCCCTCAGTGATCGTTCCGGTATATGTGCTGATGATAATATCTCCCTCCTCAAGTCCGGACTTTATCTCTATATAGAAATCTCCGGATACTCCCGTCTCGACATACTTCTTTCCGACTATCATAGTGGCCGGATCCATTGTGTAAACAAACTCTCCGGTATTATCTACATTGACGCTCTCAACAGGGATCCTGATACAGTCGGCCAGGGTCGCAAGTGTGATAGTACACTTGGCATCAATTCCTAAGTAAATATTATCATCGGGATCGTCGATGGATACCGTGACCATAACAAGGGAAGAATTACCGGTCTGGGTAACCATATGATTGATGGTCTTTACCTCGCCGTTATATGTATTTCCAAGTATTTTTATCTTTGCCTTCTGACCCTCTTTTAGATGTTCAAGGTCGGTCTTTGTAACACCGATGGTTACATGAACATCATCAAGACTTGAGAACGTAACAAGTGGCGTACCGGCTACCGTTGTATCGTCTTTCGTATAGCCTACCGAAGTAACTACACCGTCAAAAGGAGCGATAAGTCCTTCGGCAAACATCTCTATTGAATCATAATAGTTTTCATTTTGAATACTCTGCATCTCCTCGGAGATCTCAAGAGACTTTTTGTCATACTCGCTGGCTATTGTTGCCTTGTAGGATTTCATCTCGGATTCGGCTGCAGCTTTTTCAGCCTTATACTCTGCAAGAAGAGCATTCGCTTCACTTACTTTCTTTTGATTATCGTAAGCGGCCGCAGAGGAACTCTGTTCCTGTATCTGACGGCTTATATTTGATATCTCAGCCTGCTTTTTATATACATAATCCTCGTAGTTTTTAAGCCATTCGGTCTCTTCCGCCGTGGGGGTATACATAAAGGCCGTAACCTTTGAGTACATTTCTTTATTCTTAAACTGATAATCCGAAAGCTCCTGATTTGAAATAGAAAGCTGGGTATTCAGTGCCGCAGTCCAGTGTGCCGAAGCGTCTGTTATATCTTTTGCAAGCTGGTCTACAACAGCCTGCTGGTCATTTACAAGCTGAGAATACTTTTTAAATCTTCCCGCAGCCTCGTAGTACTTGTTTTCATTATCCTTATTTTTCGCAACCGTGCCCTCGTAGGTGCTCTCCGCGGACTGGGATTTAAGAAGCGCAAGACGAAGGGATGTGTTATAGGAATCCTCATTGAAAAGAAGGATCGGTTCACCCTTTTTTACAAAGCTTCCGTTTCCTTTGATATCATCAATAAGGATTGCATCGGGAGCGGTATAATGTATTGTCTTTTCGCTCTCCACATTACCTGAGATAGTCACATCGCTGATAAGCTCCCCTCTTGAAACCTCCTCTAAAGTAACCGTTCCTCCCATCATGGACTTCATCGCTTTTCTCGCTCCGAAGATGATTATACCGATAAAGATCGCTATTACGGTCAGAATAGAGAAAACTATTATGAGAGCGGTTTTCTTCTTTCTCTTTTTCTTTTTTATCTCAAGCTTTTCCTGTGAACTGAGATTTGCATCAAGTTCCCTTTTTCTACTCTTAACAGACATTTTATTCTCCTTTTGCTTCTTCCTGTGCTCTTGCCAATTCTTCTCTGATTTCCTCTTCGCTCTTGCCATCTGCGGAGGTCTCATCCTTATAGATCTCACCGTCCATAATGTGGATGATCCTGTCAGCCTTTGCCGCAATAGTTGGGTCGTGGGTGATAATGATAACCGTTCGTCCCTCGTCATGCAGCTTCTTAAGGATCTCAAGGATCTCTGCGCTGGACTTTGAATCAAGGTTACCTGTGGGCTCATCCGCAAGTATGATAGGCGGAGCCTGGGCAATCGCTCTTGCTATCGCAACTCTTTGCTGCTGTCCTCCGGACATTTCAGACGGCTTGTGGGTCATTCGTTTTTCAAGTCCGACTTTCTTTAACGCTTCCCTTGCAAGCTCAATCCTCTTTGCCTTCGGAACCCTCCTGTATATAAGCGGCAGCTCAACATTTTCAAGGGCCGTCAGGGACGGTATCAGATTGAAACCCTGAAAAATAAAGCCTATCTCCTTATTTCTTATATCCGAAAGTTCATCATCGAGCATCTCCGCCACGTCCCTGCCGTGCAAAAGGTACGTACCCGAAGTCGGCACATCAAGACATCCAAGCATATTCATAAGAGTAGATTTTCCCGAGCCCGATTGACCGATTATGGCTACAAACTCCTTCTCTCCTATTTTTAATGAAATATGATTGAGCGCTTTTACTTCATTTTCTCCCGGGTTATATATCTTCGACATATCCGAGATCTCTATCAGTTCCGGCATTTTAGTTTCCTCTTTTTGTTTGTTTTCGCTACGTATAAACCTGTCTTTCATTCTGACTATACCATAATAACGCAAAAGGAGTTTCCATAAAATGGAAACTTCTTAATCTTACCTTAACATAACCTTAATGACACAGGGGGACGGGGTTGGGGGTTCATTTTCAGAATATTCTGAA
>ODAI011811393.1_pt1 | contig 27924 bp, 14 predicted proteins | sample 1539321 | NCBI WGS metagenome assembly ODAI01 (sample SAMN02144231, study PRJEB22623) | gut metagenome | biome: sheep rumen | host: Ovis aries | place: New Zealand
GATGATGACGTCCTCGAGTTTTTCACCGATGTTGAAGCGGCGCTCAAGCACGCGGCCGTCGCTGACGTTCTTCACCTTGATAATCATGATTGTGTTACCCTTACCTGGCTTTCTGTGCTGGAAATCGATGCACACCCAAATGCTACCGTCCATGCGGATGGCGGTACCTTTCTTAATGTCTTGTGAATTAATCATATAACCTATAAAATATTGTTTTTATATCGTTTTCGGGTGCAAAGGTACGAAATAATTATGAATTATGGATTATGAATTATGAATTTTTCCCAAAAAACTTGTGTAATTCGAAATAAATGCGTAATTTTGCAGCCCAAAATGACAATAATAACAAAAATAAAGTAAGAATAAAGCAATGAAGAGAACATTTCAGCCGCACAATCGCCGTCGCGTCAACAAGCACGGCTTCCGCGAGAGAATGGCCACCAAGAATGGTCGCCGAGTACTGGCTGCACGTCGCGCCAAGGGTCGTAAGAAGTTAACTGTTTCAGACGAGAATCACGGAAAGTAATCTATCGTTTTGAATAAAAACAGGTTAAAATAGAAAGAAGTAGAGTAAATCTTTGCTTCTTTCTGTTTTTTTTGCTACCTTTGCGTCCGAATCCCCACCAAGGGGTGAAGAAAGAGATGAAGACAAAGGAATTCTTCGGCAAGTTTTTCAATGGCTATCTGCTGGGCAACCTGCTGGCAATGGCCGTTGTCATCGTTCTGCTCTGTCTCGGAGTGAAGTACGGTCTGGAGTGGTATACCCACCATGGCGAGGGCATCAAGGTGCCCAAGTTGGAGGGCATGCTCTACGGGGATGCGCGTACACTGATATTGGAAGACGGGCTGAACATTGTGGTGGCTGATTCAGGCTACAACAAGAAGCTACCCGCTAACTGCATCCTGGCCCAGAATCCGGGAGAGGGCACGCTGGTGAAGTCGGGGCACACAGTCTACGTGACGGTGAACTCGCCCTCGTCGCCTGCATTCCCCATTCCTGACTTGGTTGACAATAGCAGCTATCGTGAGGCTGAGGCCAAGCTGATGGCTATAGGCTTCAAGTTGCTGCCTCCAAAGATGGTGTCAGGAGAAAAAGACTGGGTATATGGTATACTGAGTCGTGGCCGTCGGGTGAGTACTGGCGACATGGTATCCATCGAGACGCCACTGACGCTGATGATTGGCAGTGGTGAATATGATAGCGAGGACGTAGACCTGGATTACATTGAACCCGAATACCGAGAGGTACCCGACGAACCCAGCAACCTGGACGGCACCGTTCCAAGCGGCTTTGGTGTCATCGGCGAGGAAGATGATTTTGAAGAGGTAACAGCACCGTGAGAGATCCGATGGAAGACATAGATCTGGAAGACGACGAACTGTTGGAGCCTATTGGCGATGAATCCGACGGTGAACTCTACGAGCATTTCCGGATAGAAGTGGATAAGGGACAGGTGCCTGTCCGCATAGACAAGTTCCTGGCGGAGCATCAGCCCCATTCCAGTCGTAACCGTATCCAGAAGGCTGCCGATGCAGGCTTCATCCACGTCAACGGATCACCTGTTAAAAGTAATTATAAGGTACGCGCGGGAGACATTGTCACACTGATGCTCGACCGTCCGCACTACGATACGACTATCGAGCCGGAGGACATCCCCCTGGAAGTAATCTATGAAGACGATGACTTGATGGTGATCAACAAACCGGCGGGAATGGTGGTGCATCCAGGGTGTGGCAATTTCAACGGTACACTTGTCAATGCCATTGCCTGGCATCTGAAAGACTTGGATTCGTACGACCCCAATGACCCAGAAGTAGGCCTGGTGCATCGTATCGACAAGGACACCAGCGGCCTGCTGGTAGTGGCGAAGACCCCCGATGCCAAGACGTCGCTGGGCAAACAGTTCTTCAACAAGACCACTCATCGTAGTTACAATGCCCTGGTATGGGGCAACTTTGTGGAAGACGAAGGAAGGATAGAGGGCAACATCGGTCGTGACCCTAAGGATCGTCTCAGGATGGAAGTCTTCCCGCCAGACTCCGAAACGGGTAAACCAGCCGTGACACATTACAAGGTGTTGGAACGCTATGGCTATGTGACACTCGTGGAATGTATCTTGGAAACAGGGCGTACCCATCAGATCAGGGCTCACATGAAGCACATCGGTCATCCGTTGTTTGCCGACGAGCGCTATGGAGGTTGCGAGATACGGCGAGGAGAGCGCACGGCCAGTTACAAGGCTTATATCCAGAACTGTTTCAAACTATGTCCCAGACAGGTGTTGCATGCCAAAACCTTAGGCTTCGTCCATCCCACGACGGGACAGCAGATGGACTTCACCTCGGAGTGGCCAGAGGATATGGCTGTATTGATAGATAAATGGAGAAACTATATAAAATATAAAGAATATGCAGAATAAGAGAACAATTGCCATCGTATGTGGTGGCGACTCTTCGGAACACGACGTATCGCTGCGCTCCGGACAGGGATTATACTCCTTCTTCGACAAGGAGCGTTATAATGTGTATATCGTGGACATCAAAGGGCTTGACTGGCACGTGGAGCTGCACGATGGCACAACGGCCAAGATAGACCGCAACGACTTCTCGTTCCAGGAGGATGGGAAGAAGCGTACTTTCGACTATGTCTACATTACCATTCACGGCACTCCTGGCGAAAATGGTATCTTGCAAGGCTATTTCAACCTGATAGGTCTGCCTTACTCCACAAGTGGTGTATTGGTGGAGGCCATGACCTTCGACAAGTTTGTGCTGAACCAGTATCTGCGCAGCTATGGTGTCTCGGTGGCCGACTCTCTGCTCATCCGTAAGGGCTATGAGGAGTTGGTGGGCGACGATGAGATAGAAGAGCGCATCGGCATGCCCTGCTTCGTTAAACCGGCTGCCGACGGTTCGTCGTTTGGTGTGACGAAGGTGAAGAACAAGGATCAGTTGGCTCCCGCCATCCGGAAGGCGATGATGGAGAGCCCTGAAGTGATGGTGGAGAGTTACCTCGACGGCACCGAGATCACACAGGGCATCTATAAGACCCGCGAGAAGACAGTCATCTTCCCCATCACAGAGGTGGTGACGAGCAACGAGTTCTTCGACTACGATGCGAAGTACAACGGCCAGGTACAGGAGATTACTCCTGCCCGCATCCCTGCCGAGGTGGCTGAACGTGTGGGAAAGATCACCAGCCATATTTACGATATCCTGCACTGCAACGGTATCATCCGTATTGACTATATCATCTCTAAGGAGGGAAAAATATCGATGCTCGAGGTGAATACTACACCTGGTATGACAGCCACCAGCTTCATTCCCCAGCAGGTCCGTGCTGCAGGACTCGATATGGCTGATGTGCTGAGCGACATCGTGGAAAACCAATTCTGATCATGGGAGAGTTCGACGAGATCAGGCCTTATGAGGCTGGCGAGATGAAACAGGCATTTGAGGAATTGCTCAGCGACAGGCAGTTCCAGCTGGTGCTCAATGGATTCGTGCCTTGGTTGCCGAAGGGTGTACGTAATGCCCTGCTGAGACTGGCTTTCAAGGGAGTGAATACACCGCTCGACTTTCAGTTGCGCTTCATGAAACCCGTCGTCAAATATATTATCCGCAAGCATACTGATGGCTGTTCTTTTTCCGACGATTCAATTGCTCATGTCGATAAGAGTCAGCGATTCACCTTCGTCAGCAATCATCGCGACATCGTGCTCGACTCCGCTTTCCTCGACGTCAAACTGATAGAGGCCGGCTATCCCACTACAGTGGAGATAGGTATCGGTGACAACCTGCTCATCTATCCATGGATTAAGCGGCTCGTGCGGATGAACAAGGCCTTCACCGTGCGCCGTGGCCTTTCGTTGCGAGAGACACTCACTGCCTCGCAACTGATGAGCCGCTACATCCATTATGCCGTGACCCAGAAAAAGGAGAATATCTGGCTGGCTCAGCGAGAGGGGCGTGCCAAGGACTCCAGTGACCATACCCAGGATGCCGTGCTGAAGATGCTGGCTATGGGAGGAGACCTGCGAGAACTCAATATCGTACCACTGACCATCAGCTACGAATATGACCCCTGCGACTATCTCAAGGCTCAGGAGTTCCAGCAGAAACGTGATAACCCTGCCTTCAAGAAAAGCCGGCAGGACGATCTCGACAACATGAAGACTGGTATCTTCGGTTATAAGGGGCGTGTGGTCTATCGTCCGGCTGCTCCTGTCAATAACTGGATCGACGAGCTGGCTGATCTGCCCAAGACAGAATACTACAAGGCACTGGCTGAAAGAATGGACCGTGAGATTCATCGGGGCTATGAACTCTTCCCCTGCAACTACGTAGCTCTCGACGAGATCAATGGCAACAGCGATTATGCCACTCACTATACCCCTGCCGACAAGCAGCGTTTCGATGACTATCTCCAAGGGCAGCTGGCGAAGATACGGCTTGCTGACAAGGACGAGTCCTTCCTTCGGGAGCGCATCCTGACGATGTACGCCAATCCCGTCATCAATAAGCAGAATGCGGAATGATGCAGAAACTAATTAACTAAGATATTACTGAATATGAGAAAACTATTAACTGTACTAACTGTCCTGCTCCTGATGGGACTCCCCCATGCAGCAGCCGCTGATTTTGAGACGGCGACCGAAGCCGTGAAGAATATGGGCATTGGTTGGAATCTGGGTAATACCCTCGAGGCTAACAACCAGACCGTGACCTCTGATATTACGAGGGATGACTACTGGGGACAGCAGGGGCTTGAGTCTGAAAACTGCTGGGGGCAGCCATCTGCCAAACCCGAATTGTTTCGCATGATGAAGGATGCCGGCTTTGGTGCTATCCGCGTGCCTGTCACTTGGTATAACCACATGGATAAGGACGGCAACGTCGATGCTGCATGGATGGCCCGCGTCCATGAGGTCGTCGACTACGTCATCAACCAGGGCTTGTATTGCATCATCAACGTACATCATGATACGGGTGCCGACTCTGGTGATAAGCAGGGAAACGTAACCCATTCTCATTGGATTCACGCTTCAGAGACAAATTATGATAACAATAAGGCTCGTTTTGAATTCTTATGGAAACAAATCGCAGAGGAATTTAAAGACTACGACGAGAAATTATTGTTTGAGTCATATAATGAAATGCTTGATACAGTGTATACTGCAAACCGAGATAAAAATGGCAATATTACTGGATTTAGCTGGGGATCTTGGTGTTTTGCTTCTTTCAATACTCCAGATAAGTATGACCAACTGAAAGCTGCTTCTGCCTATAAGGGCATCAATGGCTATGCCCAGAGCTTTGTGACCACCGTCCGCCAGACAGGAGGCAATAATGCCAGTCGTAATCTTGTGGTGAATACATACGGAGCCTGTTGCGGCAGCGGTACCTGGAACAACCACTTGAAAGATCCCCTCTCACAACTCACTATCCCCACTGATGAGGTAGAGAACCATCTGATCGTACAGGTTCATGACTATCCCAACATCGAGGGCGGCATGTCTGGTGTCAAGAAGGAAATAGACGATATGGTGGCAGCATGGAATACCCATATCATCTCGAAAGGTATACCTATGATCCTGGGAGAGTGGGGCACGGCCAATGTTGACAAGGGCGACGGCAAGACTGACTATGATGCCCGCCGCGACGTGATGTTTGAGTTCGTGGACTATATGGTTCAGAAATGCAAGGAGAGCAATGTCGCCACGTTCTGGTGGATGGGACTTACCGACGGTATCAACCGCTCATTGCCTGCTTTCAATCAGGCCGACCTTGCCGAACGCCTGGTAAAGGCTTATCACGGAAGCAGCTTCAATCCTGTACTGCCACAGCCGTCCGAATTTACTGTGTCCTTCGCAGTAGACTTCAACCAGCAGTGGTCTGAGCTGTATCTCTATAATGGTGGTAGCTTTACGTCGGCTGACTATAGCAGTGTAGTCCTGCAACTTGAAGAGGCTCCCGCCGACGGTATGCTTCAATGGAAGGTTTATTGCTCTAAATACAGCAGTGGCTATACCAGGGATATTACATCTGCAGAAAGTACGCTAGCATTTGCCGCCAGTTTGGGTACTATCAACAAGATCACCCTCCAGTGCAAGCAGAACAGTGGCCGCGTGCGGGTGAAGAGTGCGAAGCTTAAGACCAGAAGTGGCGAGGAGAAACCATGTAGTCCCTCTGTCAGCTGGGGCTGCACCCTGAGTGATGTCACTGCTACTACTGGCATCAGTGGTGTAAAGCCGGAGAAGCCTATGGATGGCAATATCTACGACTTGACAGGACGTCGGTTAAACGGCCAGCCTGCAAAGGGTATTTATGTCAAGAACGGAAAGAAGGTCGTCTATTGAAATTAGAACTTGATAAGGAAACCGCCGTCTGATATATGTCAGACGGCGGTTTCCTTATATATTTATCGCTATTTAGTATTTCACTTGATCGCGAGTGATAACGCTGGAGTCGCTCAGTGCTGCTTTCCACCAGTCGTTGCTGGGCAGATTGTCGCCGCACCATGCCATAAACCAGCCCCACTTGGCCCCGGCCGACCATACATCGGCGATATTGGCAAAGGCCTTTTTGTTATTGGTATCTGTTCCACATTCGCCGAGCACCACCATCTTTGTTGGATAGGCAGCCTGTATCTCAGTAAACTCTTGCTGGTTCTGTGATGACGTATAGCCATAGAGATCGCGGGCGACGATATCCACATAGTTGTCGCCAGGATACCAGTCGGTGTCCTGGTTAAACTGGCTGCTGTTGCCATTGTAGTTCTGTGTAGTCCACACCCAGAGCAGGTTTGTTATGCCTTTCTGCTGGAAATAGTCGTACATGGCTTTCCAGAGTTTCTTGTAGGTATCTGCTCCCTCGTAACCCCACCAGAACCATGATTTTGTCCAGTTGGCCTGCTGCTTGGCTGTGGCATTACCGGCAGCCTCATGGAACGGGCGCCAAACGGCTGCGATGCCCTTGTCCTGCAGTTTGAGAATAACATTGGCCACCTTCTCCATCTCCTGATAGAACCACTTGTTCTCCCATGTACCATCCTTCAGGGCATTGGATGCCTTGAAAGTGGTTTCAGATGGCGAATAAGTGACACCACCGCCATTAGTGGTGATGGTCTCATTCTCCTTCTTCGGCACATTGAAGTGCCACATCAGCGAGACGATGCCTCCGGCATCGGCCCACTCCGTGACAGGGGTGATATTGTTGTAGTCTATCCATCCATTACCCGAAGGAACGAATATGTGGATGAAGTCGTAGCAGTTCATTGCCGGATATTTGCCTGTGGCCTTGAATATCTTGTCGGCTATGTTGTGGTTCCAGTTCCACTCGGCCATCACACTGGAGATGGTCTTCTCTCCATACTGTTGATAAAGATAGGTATACAACTTGCCTGCGGCCGAGTTATTGGTCAGTGGCTGTGTTACGATATCCCCTTTCTTGGCGATGGGCTCCTCAGACTTCTTTTCAGTCGTGAAGGTGAGCGTGTAGGCTGCTGCCTTGGCTCCTGTGACGTAGATATAGCCTTCGGGGATTGTCAGCGAAACCTTCGTCTCGTAGTTGGGGCAGTTGAGTGTCAGAGCTAACACTTTGCCGTTGACCGATGGTGTTCCACTAAGGGTTGCACCACTGATTTCTGGAGTGATGTTGCTAGAGCGAATGACATTTTGGTCATACGTAATCTGTACTTCTACTTTGCCCACGGCTATGCCAGTTGCCTGGTCGGCAGGGGTGGTGGAAACGACTTTCGGCGCAGTCACCGGGGTAGGGGGTGTCGGTTCGGGGTCGTCGGTGTCGCCGCCACCACAGGCTGGCAATACTAATGATGCCAGCAGCATCAGTAAATAATAGGTTCGTTTCATAAGCTTGATAATAGCGCCCGTCATCATGACGGGCGCTATTCCTTAAAGGTGTTATCTGCCAGGTTGGCTTATTTATTTCACGATCACAATCTTCTTCACCGTCAGACCGTCACCCTGCAGGATCAGGGCGGTGTCGCTCCATCCGTCAACCACTTCACCGTTGATGCACTTCAGCATATCCTCGGTGATGGGCACCTCAATCTGCTCAAGGCTGCCGTCCCAGTCGTTACAACCTGCCTGCAGGTCTACCCAGTTGGGATTGTTGAACTGAATCTGGCCCGTGGTTCCAGGCTCCTTGTAGACGATGAACTTCGAACTGGTGCTGAGGCCCAGCTTCTCGATAGGTGTATCGCCCAGGCCGCGCATGATGCGGATTTTTCCTGAGTTGTCGCTCCACGACGGGTTGTACGGCCACGAGAGGTTGGCGCTGCGGTCTTCATAGAGGGTGAAGGGCGCGATGTCAATCTCCGACGAGCCGCCGCCTCCCTTGATGATGTCGATGAAGTAAATCTCCTCGACGGTGTAGCCGCTACCTGTGAAGAGCAGGTGCTTCTGGTCGAGTGTACCGACAATCGGGTCGTCGCCAAAATTGATTTCGATGTAATACGTGCCGTCACCATTGTCGATAATCCTCTCGGCCATGTTCCATGGGGCAATGTCGTTATCGGCACCCATCCACTGAGTGTCCCACCAGCCGTTGGTGACACGAATCTGATAGGAGTCTCCGCTTGGCTTATAGCGCATATAGAAAGTACCGGTCTTCAGCTTGTTCCAGACATCTTCAGGGAAGGTGGCTATGCACTCATTATTACCGTCAGCACCTTCGAGTCCGAAGCGGTAGGTACCATTCCAGTTGACTTCTCCTGCGCCGTTGTTACTCCATATAGTGGTCTTAACCTCCACGTCGCCGTCAGGACCGTCGACCCATTTCTCCTCCTGAGAGTAGATTTCAAGCGGGGTATATCCGCTACCAGTAAAGAGCAGGTGCTTCTGGTCGATTGTCTCAACAAGCGGGTCACCAGTGAGGTCAACCTCAATGTAGAATGTGCCGTCGCCATTATCGATGATACGCTCAGCCATGTTCCACGGTGCAATATCGTTATCAGCACCCATCCACTGAGTGTCCCACCAGCCGTTGGTAACGCGGATCTGATATGATGTGGGATCAGCAGCCTTATAAAGCAGATAGAACTTTTCGGTCTTCAGCTTGTTCCAGATGTCCTCGGGTAGCGTTGTGATACATTCATTATTGCCGTCGGTTCCCTCAAGTCCAAAGCGGTAGGTTCCATTCCAGTTGACAGCACCGTGGCCGTCGGGATCGTCGTTCTTCCAGTACGTCGTCTTCACAATCTCCATGTGTCCGGCATCCTTGGCAGGTTTGTAGGTCAGCTCAGGCATGGCGATGCTCTGACCGTCGTAAGTGTGCAGCGTACCTGTCCAGGTGCCTTCGAAGATATCCTTCTTGGGAAGGGTAAAGATAACACTGCTCGTACCCTTGCGATAGAAGTCCTTCTGGTCGAGGAGCTGTGCCTCACCCTCGGCATTGAGCAGCTCCACGTTGTTGATGAACTCCAGGTCGGTACCAAAGACAGAAATCTGTTCACCGCCGTTGGCCTCTTCACCGGGCTGCTTGGAGAATCCCGTCACTACGGTATGTCCTACGGTCAGTGGCACTCTCGACTCGGCTTGTTCGCTGGAAGTGCGCACGATGATGTTGCCTCCATTAACGTCGATGCCGGAGGGAGTGTTAACACGTATCATGTCGTTGCCGACAATCTCGAAGTCGGTCACCTTTTGGCCACCGGGGAATTCTATTTCCGTGACGTCCATGAATCCTGAGCCGTTGATGGTCATCGGCTGGTTGGTGACTACCTTCGTGGGGAAGAACGTCTTGATGCCCAGTCCGACGTTGGCCGTTTCAGCGTCGTCTTCAGCGCAGGATGTGAATGCGGTGCCGATGAGAACCACCGCAACCAACGCGCTCAAATATTTCATTATATGCTTCATAACTTTCAATTTTTCAATTCTTCAATTCTTCAATTCTTCAAGAATTACCAATCAGGATTCTGTGTGAGTTGGGGATTCTTGATCAGCTCCGACTGTGGGATGGGGTAGAAGTTCATCTTTTCATCCCATGTGCGGTTGATGGTAGAGCGAGTGAGCATCAGGTCGCTGCTGATGGTGGCTGTCTGGATGGTCTTGAAATACTCAGCCCCCTTCTTCCAGCGGCGCACGTCCCAGAAGCGGTGGTTCTCGAAGGCAAGCTCCACGAGACGCTCGCGCTCATAGCGCTTCACCCACTCGTCGCCATCCTCGGTGAACTCAGGCATCTGGATATCTGCACGGTTGCGCAGCACGTTGATGGCCTCGTTGGCAGTCATGCCGTAGGTGGCGTCGTTGGCACTGCCGGTAGCGTTGAATACAGCCTCTGCATAGTCGAGGTAGAACTCAGCCAGGCGGAACACGATCCACGTATGACGACGGGAGGTCTGGTTGTCGGCCGTGGTGACGCAGGAGCCGTCGACGAACTTCTTCAGGTAGTAGCTCGTGGGGGTAGCACCATACTTGGGTGCGCCGTTGAAGCCACCGATGAAGGTCTCCATCACTTTCTTCTGGGCACCGTTGCTGGGCCATTCGTCGCCATTCTTCACCACGGTGAGGGCGAAGCGGGGATCGAGCCCCTCGTAGGGATCCTCCAGCGTGAGGTCGATATTGCCAGGATAGCGCTCGGCGAAGGTCTCGCCGTTGTCTTGATACTCATATTGGTCTACGAGGCTCTGAGTGGGGCAGTTGCCCGAGGAGCCGTTTTCCACGCCGACAGGATAGTTGGCCATCTCGAAGCTGTTGCTCTCGCCGCGGCCGATGCCGAAGATGAGCTCCTGGTTGAAGAAGGCCTCGTGTCCCCACAGTGAGCCGTAGGCACTGAGCTTCAGTCCCCACTGCTCGGCGTTGTCGAGGATATACTTGCAGGCCTCGGCAGCCTTGGCCCACTTGGCCTTGTCGCCATTGGGGTTATGGAGTGGCGAAGCGGCATAGAGTAGTGTGCGGGCCTTGAGGGCAGCACAGGCAACACGTGTGGCACGTCCAATTTCGCTATTGATTTCTGTCATGTAGGAAACGGGCAGGTAAGGTGCGATAGCATCACACTCATCCACGATGAACTTCACGATTTCATCGGCCGATGTGCGCTTTGCGCTATTGGCCTGAGCGTTATTCAGCGTAGTTGTCACCAGGGGTACGTCGCCGTAGGTCTTGAACAGCTCGAAATAGAAGTAGGCCCTGAGGAAACGCACCTCGTAGGGGAAGAGCTCCAACTGTGCCATCCACTTGCTGTAGTCGGCATTGTACTTCCAGTCGGAGATGTCGGCTTCGTCAAGCTTCTCCAGGAACATGTTGGCATCAGCAATGGCTGTATACGACTTGGTCCATGTCCTGTCGTAAGCATTTGCCGGGCTCCAACCACCATTCACATAGCTGTTGATGGCACCTGCCTCGAGGGCATATTGAGCTTCGTCGGTGGCTCCGGCCAGGAAGTAGGCGCTGTTGGATTCGAACTCATTGTTGTAGACCTGTGCATAGATACCCGACACGAGGCCCTTGATACCTTGTTCGAAATATTCGAAAGTCCACTTTTCGTCGCGGGTTGTCTCCTCCGTGTAGTCGAGATTGGCGCAGGAGATAAAGAGGAAAGTGGAAAGTGGGATGAGGAAAGAGATGAGTCTTACCGCCACCTTATTATATTTGTTTGTATTCATATTATTATGCATTATGAATTGTGAATTATGCATTGTTTAGAATTGTACCGAGAGTCCAAAGTTCACAGCCTTCATCACGGGGTAGCCGGTGTTGAGGTTCTCTGCATCCAGTGCATCGGTGTTGTAGAACGACAGCAGGTTCTGACCCTGTACGTATACTTTGATGCTTGTCAGCCTGAGAGCCTCTATGACTGATGCGGGCAGCTTGTAGTAGACCTCGCAGTCGCGCAGCTTCAGCCAGCTGACATTGCGATACCATATCGTAGAGTTCTGGGCATTGTTGGCCACATTCTCCGTCGACAGACGGGGGTAGAGGGCGTTAGCACCAGCGATGTCGTAGCAGTGCTCGTAGTACTCCTTAGAGAGGTTACGGTTGTCGGAGAGGGCACCCCAGACACCATCGACGTAGCGGATGTTCTTCACCTGATGGCCTGCACCCTGGAAGTAGGCATTGATACCGAAGCCTTTATACTCCAGGCCGAGATTGAAGGCGTAGTTGAGGGCAGGGAAGGCGTTGCCATAGTCCTGGGCCACATAGTCGTTCTCGTTGATGACGTTGTCGCCATTGATATCCTTGTACTTGATGTCGCCCACCTTCACCTGTCCGAACTGCTGCACGGGACTGTTGTCAATCTCCTCTTGACTCTGGAAGAAGCCCAGGGCGACAAGTCCGCGCTCTGCATCAGCCGGTCCGTCGACAACAGAGAGGTTGGGATAGGCAGGTGTCTCAATCCACCGCAGAATCTTGTTCTTTACCTTCGAGATGGAGGCACCGGCGTTCAGGTTGAGTCCGTTGGCGAAGGTCTTGGCATAGCGCAGACCCAGTTCGAAACCGTAGCTGGCCACGCGACCCTTATCGTCGTACGACGACTGGATACCCACCACTGCTGAGTTGAGCTGGTTGGCGCTGACCAGGATGTTGCGGCGCTGCTGATAGAACATATCAAGCGTCACGTCGAGGGCATTGAAGAGGCGCAGGTCGGTACCGATGTTGGCCTTGTAGGCAGCCTCCTGCTTGAAGTCGTCGGTTGGGAACTGTGTCAGGAAGGCTCCCCACGAGCTGGCGAAGTTGGTGCCGTACCACCAGTTGCCGTGACCGCTGTTCCAGGCTGCAAGCCAGAGGCCTGCTGCCGGTACGTAGTCAGTGTGCTGGATACCACCCGAGAGACGAACCTTACCATAGTTGAGGATGCTGCTTTCGGGGTTGTTGGCATAGATATAGCCCAGACCCAGTGTGGGTGAGAAGGCCCACTTGGCAGGATAGCTGCGGTTGGAGCCGTTGGCTGCCAGCACCACGTCGGCCATGAAACGATTAGCGTGGTCGTAGTGCAGAGCCAGCTGCCAGTTGGCACGATACCAGGTGTTGCTCTGGTTGTCGCGAATCTCGCTCTTCATGTTGTAGTTGGCGTTGGCGGCGATGTTGTCGTTGTCTCCCAACTGCCTGGCATACTTGAAGCCGATGTTGAAGGTGGCGATGCGCCACTGCGAGTCAACCCAGTGATTGAACACCAGCTTGTCCTCCACGGTACCCATTACTGTCTCCTGCATCACACCAGCGGCATCGTAGTAGTTCCAGCCGTACTGGTAGCCCTTGGAACGGGTCTCGATGGTGTTCGACGAGTTGTCATAGGAAGCACCTACGTAGAGCTTCAGGCCGTTGGTGATGAAGTCCAGGTCCTGCTCCAGGGTCATGTTGGCCCATATCTGGCGCTGGTGGGTCTTCATGAAGCCGGCACCCTGGCTCTTGGCCAACAGGTTGAAGTTGCCGTAAGTCTGGCTACCGCCCCATACGCCTCCTGCCGTCTTCACGGGGAAGGCCAGTGCGGGCACTTTATACAGATGCCACCAGGCATCGCTGGAGTTGACGTTGGGCACGCCGTTGGTTTCCATCAGGATACCCAGGATGTTGGCGCTTACGCGAGTCGACTTGCTCACCTGGAAGTCGATGTTGGCACGGATGTTGGCCTTCGAGTATTTCAGCTGCGAGTTCCAGTCGCCCTGATCCGGATTCTTGTAGAGTCCGCGGGCATCGGTATAGTCGAGCTGAGTGTAGTACTGCACCTTCTCGGTACCTCCGAAGAATGAGAGGTAGGCGTTCGTCTCGTGGGCAGTCTTCTTGAAGACCTCATCCTTCCAGTTTACGTTCGGATAAACCAACGGGTCGCTGCCATCCATGAACTTCTGCAGTTCAGCTTCGCTATAGGCAGCTGCTGCGCCGTCGTTCAGTCGGGCGGTATTCAGTGCCTTGGCATAGTCGTAGGCATTCACCATGTCGGCCATCTTTGGGTCGAACTGTATCTTGTGGGATACACCCACCTTGAAGTTGTACTTCGAGTCTTTCGTACCTTTCTTGGTCTTCACCAGCAGCACGCCGTTGATACCTTCATGGCCATAAAGGGCCACGGCAGCGGCGTCCTTGAGTACGGTGACGCTCTCCACCTCCTCAACCGTCAGACGGTCGAGCGGGCGCTCCACGCCGTCGACGAGTATCAGGATGTCGCGCTCGCCAGTGGTCTGCACGCCACGGATGTTAAACGATGCGCCTCGGCCTTCCTCGCCTTTGAAGCCTGTGTTCTGATAGGCGTTCAGACCTGGGAGTTTGCCGTAGAGGGCGTCAGCGAGGCTGATGGCCGACGTGCGGCGCAGCTCTTCAGCGGTGATGGTCGTCGCGGCAGCCGTGGTGAGAAACTCCGACTGCTCAACGCCAAAGCCTAAATCTACCTTTTGCGACGTTTTGTCGCTCAGCGTCACCTGGGCATTGACCGCCAAAGGGGCAGCGCAGAGTCCCGCCAAGGTATATATAAATATGTTCTTTATCTTCATAATCTTCAATTTTTCAATTCTTCAATTCTTCAATTCTTCAAGAATTACCATCCAGGATTCTGGGTCAGTCCATAGCCCTTCTGAATCTCTACGCGTGAGACGGGGTCAAGATACCACTTGTTAGTCCAGTAGCCAGCATCCCACCAACGGCGGTGTCCGACAACGATTTCAGGCTTCTCGTACTCAAACTTCGGCCAGGGTTCACCGACCTTATACTGAGTATCTCCCTCCATACGGTTGCCCGCACTGTCGAGGCGATAGACGCGAATCTCATGCAGCGGCTTGGTGAAGAGATCCTGACGCATGCGGCGCACCATGTCGTAGAGGCGGTCGCCACACTCGGCACCGATCTCGCAATTGCGCTCACGCAGGATTTCATTGATGAGGTTATCCTTGTTGGAGGTCAGGTTCAGTTCGGGGTTCATCGTTTCCAGACGGCCCAGACCCACACGGCTGCGAACCACATGGAGGTCATCCAGGGCACCCTTCAGGTCACCAGTCTCAGCCTTGGCCTCGGCACTGATGAGGTACATCTCTGCCAGACGGATGTATGACACGCCGATATACTCGTCGTCATAGCGGCTACCGCCCTTGTAGTCGAGGAACCACTTGAACTTGACATAGCCAGAAGCCACATCGTCGGCATTGCTGTTGAAGTTGCTGTTGTTCTGCAGACAGCCACCCACCCACGGGTCGTTGTAGTTGGCTCCTGCATAGTCGAAGCCTGCAGGCAGGTCGTGGCGGGGTACCACCATCGTCTCGTAGAGGCGCGGGTCGCGGTTCTCGAACATGTCGATGCCCTGCGGGTTGTTGCCAGCACCGTAGAGGTTCTCATACGGGAAATTGCGTCCGTCCTGCATGCCGAAGCACTCCATCAGCTCGTTGGTGGGCACCTGTCCTCCCTGGCGTACGCAGTCGATGGTCCATCCGTTCCATCCCCATCCCCATCCGTTGCTGACGTTACCGTCCTGCACCGAGCTGGAGAACAGCTGCGTGGGATGAGCGTCGAAGATCTTTTCGTGATGGGTGGCGTCGTTGCGGTAGCGGTAAGCGCGGCGATAGGCCGTACGGTAGCCGGCTTCATCATTGGATGTCGGCTGTACCAGCTGGTAATAGTTGCCGTTGGCGGCATTGTCGGCGAAGAAGTCATTGCAAGCCTGCAGGCAGCGGTTCCAGAGCGTTGGATCCTTCTTGCCGAACCATACGTGCAATTCATCCTCCAGTCCAGTGGGCTTCTTGTCGTAGGTCATGTAGGGCTGGTCGTTGTTGAACAGCGGTGATGCAGCAAACATCCACACCTTGGCACGCAGGGCGCGGGCCGAAGCCTTTGTCAGACGACCCGACCACTGGCCGATATCGTCGTTGGGCACGTTCCAGCGGTAGCCCTTCTCATCGACGGCACACTGGATGAGCGAGTCGATGAACTCAACGGTCTGCCAGGCTGTGGAGCGTCCGTCGTGGAAATCCTCACCCACGGCGTATGCCTTCCTGACGAGGCACAGACCGCCGAAGTTGCGGAAGGCATCGAAATAGCGGCTGGCCATGATGGTATAGGCCTCACCCTTCAGACAACTCTTCTCCGTGTCGCTCATGTCGGGCACGCGGTCGATGTTCTCGATGATCTGCCAGCACTTGCGAACGGTCTCATAGATGGACACGCGGCCGCCGGCCACGTCGCCTAAGCCCTTAGTAGAATAGGAGAACTTACCCATGAAGTTACCGTTGTCGGTATCCTGGGCATCCTCAGTCAGACCGCCAGGATAGTAGCTCTGGATAGGGCCGCCCCATCCCACATAGCAGTGGTAGGAGTCAGACAGCACGTCGATGGGCGCGCCGTTCATCATGTTTCCTGAAGTGTAGGTACAGTAGAGTTGTCCGTAGGCGCTCCACAGGAAGTTGCGGGTGTATTCGGCCTTGGAGAACACCGTGTCGATGTTGACATCCACACCAGGGGCTTTCTCCAGGAAGGCATTACCCACGTTGAAGTCGTCGACACAAGCCGTGAAGATGCCGGAAGCCATCCCCAGGGCCAGTATGTAACTAAATATCTTTTTCATAATGTTCAATATTAAATGTTCAATGTTCAATGATCAGAAGTTCACCTGCACGCCGAAGTTATACACACGGGTCATCGGGTAGCGCACACCGAAGTCGAGACCGGAGCCGGGAGCCTCGGGGTCGTTGCCCTTGAAGTCGGCGAATGTCAGCAGGTTCTGGCCTGAGGCATAGAAGCGCACATAGTTCAGAATCGGCAGGAACTTGGGCTTGTTGAAGGTATAGCCAATTTCCAGGTTCTTCAGACGCACATACTTGGAGTCGATGATCCAAGCCTGTGAGTCACGGTTGTTGTGTACACGGTTGGTGAACGAGATACGGGGCAGGATGGCACCGGGGTTGTCCTCCGTCCAGGAGTTGTCGGCCACCCACTGTGCCAGGGCTGAGGTGTTCGTTGAGCCGAACTGGTCGCGGAAGTATCCGTTCAGGGCGCGGCTGGTGTTGTTGGCACCTACCCACAGCATCGAGAAGTCGAGGCCCTTCCAGTTCAGGCTGGCGTTGACAGACCAGGTGATTTCAGGGTTGTCGGTATAGCCGAGGGGCTTCTGGTCGTTCTGGTCGATCACGCCGTCGCCGTTCAGGTCTACATACACAGCGTCACCGTATTTCAGTTCGATCTTCTGGTCGGGCAGGTCGGTGCCGTAGGCAGCCTTGTAGCGCTCCTCAGTGCCTGGCTGGTAGAATTCGAACAGGTCGTAGCCGAAGCGCTGGCCTACGGGCAGGCCTGTGCGGCTCAGATAGTCGTACATGGGCGGCACCTCGAGCATCTCGATAATCTTGTTACGAGCAAAGGCGATGCTGGGGCTGATGCTGTAGCGGAAGTCGCGGTACTGCTCGGCCCACTTCAGGGTCAGCTCATAACCGTGGTTCTTCACACGACCCTGGTTGACGTAGCTTGAGGGCAGACTGGTCACTGCGGGCAGCAGCGAGGCATTCGATACGAGGATGTCCTTACGGTCTTCCCAGAACAGGTCGAGGTTCACCGAGAGACGCTCGCCGATGAAGGCGGCATCCAGACCGACGTTGATCTTCGTGGCCGTCTCCCATGTCACGTCGGGGTTACCGGCTGTCAGCTCTCTGACGGCCTGCAGCCAGTTGCCGCTGGTACCGAAGTTGGCGCCGCGGATCTGCGGGTTAGTGGTCATTGAGCCCTGGAAGAACTGCCATGCACCGGGCAGATAGAGGAAGCGGGCGCCGTTGGTGTTGTCGTTACCAACCTTACCCCACGATCCGCGCAGCTTCAGGTAGTTGATGACCTTCTTCACAGGCTCCCAGAACTTCTCGCTCGACGGAATCCATCCCAGTGAGAATGAGGGGAACGTACCGTAGCGCTTACCCTCGGCAAAGTTCTCAGAGCCGTTGTAACCGATGTTGAAGTCAATCATGTAGCGTGTGTCATAGTCGTAGGTCACACGGCCCACAAGTCCTACGTAACCCTTCGGAATCGACTGGTAGAGGCTGTTGTCGGAGTCCCAGGGGTAGTAGGTCTTACTCTGGTTGTAGAGCAGCAGTGCGCCGACGTTGTGCTTGCCGAACTTACGGTTGTAGCCGAAGCTGGCCTCGGCATACCAGTTGCGGTTGCCCCACTTGGCCTCGCTGTAGGGGATAGGCCAGGTGATGTTCTCCTTGCGGAGCACCTCCTGTCCGTCGACAAGCGTGGCCACATAGGTCACACCCGTACCGAAACCGTTCTCACGGTTCTTCCGAGCCGTATAGTCGGTATTGTAGGAACCCTTGATCTTGAATTCGAGACCCGGGGTGATGAAGCTCATGTCGAGTTTGTACTGCAGGTCGAGGTTCAGCACGTTGGTACTCTCGCCCTGATAACCCAGGTCGTAGTAGTTCGAGAGGGCGTCGCGGTCGTAGGGACCCACGAGGGCTTCGTCGGCCACGATGTGGCGACCCTGGTCGTCGACACCGATACCGGCGTAAGGCGTGGCACCCTGCAGATAGCGGAAGAGGTTACCCTCGCCGCCACCCATCGTGGTGCGGTTCTGTACGCGTCCGCCGAGGGTCAGCGACAGCTGACTGTACTTGGATACATCTATATCAAGGTTCGCGCGATAATTAAACCTATTATATTTAAAGGTCTCGTCCTTGTTGTTCGAGAAGGTCTTGAAGAGCGAGTTCTGGTTCAGGAAACCAGCAGAAACGAAGTAGCGCATCTTCTCGGTACCGCCGCTCACGTTGACGTTCACCTGCTCCTGCCATGCTGCATCCTTCATGATGTAGTTGATCCAGTCGGTGTTGGGGAATGTGGTGGGCATATCTCCCTTGCGGAAGTGCTCCATCACGCTCTGGTTGAAGCGGATGCCGGTGTCGGCGTAGGGCGTGTAGTCGGTGATGTTGGCTGTCCCGGGCCACTGGCTCATGGGCAGAGCATCGGTGATGGCGGAGTAGTTCCACATCTTGCCGTAGGTCTGTGAGTCGGCGAAATCAATGAACTGTGAAATCTGCTGGATGGCAGCACTGGCCGAAACGGTTACCGAAGCCTTGCCTGGGGCACCGCGCTTGGTGGTCACGAGGATGACACCATTGGCACCACGCACACCGAACACAGCTGTGGCCGAGGCATCTTTCAGGATAGAGATGTCCTGGATTTCGTTGGGGTCGAGCTGAGCGAACGAACGCTCTACACCATCCACGAGCACCAGCGGGTCGGCACTGTTCAGAGAACCGGTACCACGTACTCGGATCACAGGCTCATCACCGCCAGGCATACCGGAGGGCTGTACCACGGAGATACCGGGCAGACGTCCCTGCAGGGCGTTGGCTGCATTGGCCACAGGGGCTTTCAACAGTTCGTCGCCACCCATAGCCGAGACGGCACCCGTAATGGTCACCTTCTTCTGCTGGCCGTAGGCGATGACCACCACTTCCTCCAGACTCTGCAAGTCGGAATGCAAGACAACGTTCATCCTGCGACTGGCCTTCAGCTTCTGGGAGACGTAGCCAATGTAGGAGAACTCAATAGTCGCACTTGGTGAAACCGATGGTAAGGCGAAGTTGCCGTCGTAGTCGGTGATGACGCCAGTACCAGTGCCTGCCACCATCACGGAGACACCGATCATGGGTTCTCCCGCCTCATCTTTCACCTGGCCTTCCACCCGGATGTTCTGGGCAAAAACCGTACTGGGCAACAGGCATAATAATGCCAATAGCCCAAAGAGATAAGTTTTACATTTGAAGTTCATACGTTAGTTATTGTTAATAATTAATATAGTCTTAAGCCTTGGATTTGGTGGCAAAGGTAAATTAAAAATGTGAAACCACCAAAAAAAAGTTTAATAAATATTGCATTTGAACAAAAAAAGACTAACTTTGCGCAAGAAAGTGTAAATATATGCAGCAAATCCTGTCAAAACAATGATTATGAAAAAGATTTCTATTTCAAGTGTCGCTGTGACACTCATCCTGCTCCTGGCTCATGTCCAGTGCTTCGCTCAGTTGCCTAAGGCTTCGGCCATTGCATCGCAGATGTATCCAGGCTGGAATCTCGGTAATACGATGGAGCCGCCTGGTAAGAACCTGAGTGCAGAAACCTCTTGGCAGCCAACCAAGACTTCGCAGCAAGTTATAGATTACATCAGCTCGTTAGGGTTCAAGTCGGTTCGCATACCATGTTCATGGAACTGTCATGCAGTCGACGGAGTCATCGATGCGGCATGGCTGGCTCGCGTCAAGGAGGTGGTAGACTACTGCCTGGCCGATGGTCTATACGTGCTGCTCAATGATCATTGGGACAACGGGTGGATAGAAGTACAGGGCTTCACCGACCTTTCCGAAGCCAATGTCTCAGCCAAACAGGAAAACCTGAAGAGCCTGTGGACGCAGGTTGCTGAATACTTCAAGGACTACGACGAGCACCTGCTCTTTGCCGGACTCAACGAACCGAACTGCGACAACCAGGCAAAGACCGATGTTCTCATCCGCTATGAGCAGGCGTTCATCGATGCCGTGAGGGCCACTGGCGGCAATAACCTGAGCCGTACGCTGGTGGTGCAGGGGCCTTCGACGGATATTGACAATACCGATAAATACTACGACGTGACCAAGCTGACTGACTCTGCCGATGGATGCCTGATGGTGGAGGTGCATTACTACTCTCCCTGGAATTTCGCAGGTATGGAGAAGGATGAGTCGTGGGGGAAGATGTCATGGTACTGGGGCAGCGCCAATCACGTCGGCGGCAGTGCCTACAATAGTACATGGGGAGAAGAGAGCTATCTGCTCGCACAGTTCAAGAAGATGAAGGCAAAGTTCGTCGACAAGGGCTATCCTGTCATCCTCGGCGAGTATGGCTGTCAGTGGCGTGACCTGAGTGGCAAGACCGGTGAGGATCAGGCGAAACATGACGCCTCAGTGAAGGCCTTCCACAGACAGGTCAACGAACAAGCTGTCAACCTCGGCCTCGTGCCGATGGTGTGGGACATTAACTCTACCAATCGCCAGGGAACGAAGGGCACGATGACCATTATCGACCGCAAGCAGCTGGGCATCTTCAACCAACACGCCATCGACGGCATCACCGAAGGCGTGGCTGCTGCCACGTGGGGCGGTACTGCCACCAGCCTGCAGCGGGTCCCTTTCCGTCAGGCCCCTGAGAGTGCATACAGTCTTTCTGGCTATCGGGTGGGTTCGGGCTACCAGGGGGTCGTCGTCAGTGGGGGCCGCAAGTACATCCGACCATTATTTTATTAGTAGTTTCTTTCTGTTGTGAATCAGTAAACAGACAACTGATAATCCTTATTTTAATATCGTTGAGTTACTGTCAAGAGGGGGTACGACCTTAAAAGGTGTATATTTTACATTTATTGGTAATACTCCCTCTTTGATTATGCTTTTTTGTACTTTTTGGCCGCGTTTTTATGATTTTTTAAACATGAAATACGCAAAAAAAACGTGATTGGCAAAATAGTACCAATATTTGGCAAAAAAAGATGGCATTGTTTGTGGAAATTGTCATATCTTTGCAACCGATAAAGTAGCTGTCGAAACTAATTATAACTATATATATAACTAATAAAAGAACTTATGAACCGAGACAATACCAGCTAACTTTGCTATGGGCGCTCGTCAGGCGAGGATGCCCTAAGGGAATATTTTTCCTTATTGCTAACATACGATTAAACCAAACAAATTAATCTATAGTAAATACTTAAGTATGAATCAAACTTTTAGAAAAACAGCGCTGATGGTGGGTGCCTTCTCCCTGTTGGGGATGTGCTACTCTCCCAAAGCCTATGCCGCTGATGCAGTCCAGGACGTTCAGCAGGCAACGAAGAAGATTACAGGTACTGTAGTCGACGCTCAGGGTCCGGTCATCGGAGCCAGTATTATGGAGAAAGGTACTTCGAACGGTGCGATTACCGATTTCGACGGTAACTTCTCCCTCTCGGTCAAGCCGGGTGCAACGATTGTCATCTCGTACATCGGCTATGAGACTCAGGAAATCAAGGTCGGCGACCAGTTGACTTTCAACATCACACTGAAGGACGACAACGCCGTGCTCGAGGAAGTGGTGGTTGTCGGTTACGGTGTGCAGAAGAAGAAGCTCGTCACCGGTGCCACTGTAGAAGTGAAAGGCGAGGATATCGCCAAGCTGAATACGACTCAAGTCCTTGGTGCCCTGCAGAGCCAGAGCCCTGGTGTGAGCATCCAGGCCAACTCCGGTCAGCCGGGTGATGGCTTTAAGATTGCCATCCGTGGTGCTGGTACCAATGGCGACACGAAGCCTCTTTATGTTATCGACGGTGTGGCCGGCGGTGACATTAACAACCTTAACCCAGCAGACATTGAGCGTATCGACGTGCTGAAGGATGCTGCATCTTGCGCCATCTACGGTTCAGCTGCTGCTAACGGTGTGATTCTTGTGAGCACCAAGCAGGGTAAGGAAGGAAAGGTAAGCATAAACTACGACGGCAACGTGGGTTGGTCTAACATCTATCGCCTTCCTCAGATGCTGACAGCAGGTCAGTACATGCAGGTGATGGACATGGTTCGCTTCAACGCTGGTGAAGGCAGTCGCGACTGGTCTCAGTACTTCCAGGGCTACGACTGGCTGCTTAGTGCATACAAGGACGGTTCCCACGAAGGTACTAACTGGGTGGAGGCCCTGCGCAACAAGAACGCCGTAACAACAAGCCACTCGCTCAACGTGGCTGGTGGTAACGACAAGTCTAAATTCTCTATCGGTACGGGTTACCAGTATCAGGATGGTGTCTTTGGCGGCGACTATGCCAAGTCTGATTACCGTCGCTTCACCCTGCGTGTCAACAGTGACCATGTTGTCCTCAAGAGCAGTAAGGGCGATTTCGATGTCATCAAGGTTGGTGAGAACATCTACTATAGCCACAAGCAGAGCCAGGGTATCCAGATCGGCAACCAATACAGCAATATCCTGTCTACCGCCCTGCGTGCCAACCCGCTGATCCCCATCACGGATGCCAACGGTAACTTCTTTGGCTACAACGAGCTGAAGAACATGGGTATGTTCAATTATACTTCATACGCCAGCAACCCCATCCTCGGTCTGGTGAACAGCCAGAGTGCCAACAACAAGAGCATCAGCTATAGCCTGAATGCCGTGGGCTTCGTGGAAATCCAGCCCATCAAGGGTCTGACCTACCGCGGACAGGTGAGCTACAACCAAAGTTCTTGGACATGGCGCTGCTATCTGCCTGTCTATAAGATCAACGACCAGGGTGACATGCGCACCACCGACCAGGCTACCAACCAGATTGGTACGGGCTGGGGATGGAATACCACCAATACGATCAACTATAAGTTTGACGTCAAGAATCACCATTTCGACATCCTCGCAGGTACAGAGTACAGCGAGAGCCGTCCTGACTTCGGTTTCCAACTGAACGCCACGGCTTCCGATGCTATCACCGCCGATCTGAATCACGCTTACATGAGTCTGATGAAGAACAACACGCAGGCCACCGTCAGCGGTAATCCTTACGGTGACTCTCGCGGTATGTCATACTTTGGACGTCTGAACTATGACTTCGCTGAGAAGTATATGTTCACTGCTATCTTCCGTGCCGACGGCAGCTCGGTGTTCGCTCCCGGTCACCGCTGGGGTTACTTCCCCTCATTCTCCGCAGGTTGGGTAGTCAGCAATGAGAAGTTCATGCAGAGCACGTCCAACTGGCTCAGCTTCCTGAAGCTGCGTGCTGGCTGGGGACAGAACGGTAACAAGAGCATCGGTGCCTTCCAGTATGAAGCCGCCTTCGCCTACGATGCGTATAGCATGTATTCTTTCGGCAATGCCAAGGATGTGCCTACCAAAGGAGCCTCACTCTCGCGTCTGGCCAATGAGGAACTGACATGGGAGACTTCTGAGCAGCTTGACCTCGGTTTCGATGCCCGCTTCTTTGGCGGTAAGTTGAGCCTGGTGTTCGACTGGTATAAGAAGACTACGAAAGACCTGCTGCTGCAGGTGCCCGTCTCTCCGACTACCGGTTTCAGTTCACAGCTGAAGAACGCAGGTACTGTGCGTAACACTGGTATCGAGGTAGCCTTGAACTGGCGTGACCAGATTGGTAAGGACTTCGAGTATAATATCGGCTACAACATTGCCTATAATAAGAATAAGGTGACGGAGGTGAACTCTTCGCAGAAGTACAACAACGGCGGTAGCGATCTGCTGGCTCAGGGTACAGGTTACATGGCACGCTTTGAGGAAGGCCAGCCTATTGGCTACTTCTGGGGCTACAAGACTGCTGGTCCTATCCAGAACGAGGCCGACCTGGCCGCCTACAAGGCTACGCTGAAGGACGGCGACGCCGTCAACTCTCTGCAGGGTAGCGACCTGAAGGTGGGTGACCTGAAGTTTGTAGATACCAATGGCGACGGTATGATCACTGCTGAAGACAAGACTAACTTAGGTGATCCGAATCCCGACGTGACGATGGGTATCACTCTGGGGGCCTCGTTTAAGGGCTTCGACCTGAACGTGACGGGTTATGCTGCTCTCGGGCAGCAGGTGGCTCGCTCGTATCGTAAGTTTACTGACGGTGAGTATGAGAACTATACGACCGAAGTGTTTGACTACTGGGTAGGCGAAGGAACGAGCGACAAGTTCCCCCTGTTGGCTACTATGAACCGCGGTGTTAACTGGCAGTCTATTTCAGACCTCTATATCGAGAATGCTGGCTATTTCCGCCTTCAGAACCTGACGCTGGGTTACGACTTCACCAAGGTTTGGAAGCAGTCGCCCTTCCAGCAGCTCCGTCTCTACTTTGCTGCTCAGAACTTGTTCACCATTACAAAGTATAAAGGTATGGATCCTGAGAATGGTATGGCCCTCAATGGCAACGAGCCTTGGGTAACGGGTGTCGACGTAGGTAACTATCCGCAACCCCGTACTTATATGGTAGGTGTAAACATTAAATTCTAACAATCACAGACTATAGAATATATGAAAAAGATATTATTATTCGCCGCAGCCGTTGCTACAATGGGACTCGCTTCTTGCAGCATCGACAATGTTGAGAACATCGGCGAAATGTCAACCAGTGAGTTCCCCAAGACGGATGGTGACATCGAGGCTGTGCTGGCCGGTGTCTATCAGAACTTGAATACCACGCACGCCAACCCGCAGTGCTCCTTCCTCTATGCAGCCTGCCTGGCCAGCGATGACCAATTCGGCGGTGGCGGTACCAACGATAAGCTGATGCAGGCTGAGGATCTGCTCTGCAACTACAATGCCGACATGACCAACCAGTTCTATGCCGACCGCTATGCTGGTGTGGCCCGTGCCAACACGTTGCTCAACGTGCTGGAGAATGCTGAGGGTATGGCCGAGGACGTGAAGAACAAGGGTATCGGTGAGTCGAAGTTCCTCCGTGCGTTCTATTATTACGAGCTGTCCTCGATGTATGGCAATGTGCCCCTCATCACTAGTCCCGACCAGGAGAATGTCTCTCAGGGCGACGTGAAAGTACTCTGGGGGCAGATATTGCAGGATCTGCGCGATGCCGTCGCCCTGCTGCCCGCCCAGAAGGCTACTACTGCCGGACGTGTTGACAAGTATACTGCTGAGGCTATGCTTGGACGTGCTTGGCTTTACTACACAGGTATGTACTGCAATGGTACATCTACCGCTGACCTGGTAAGCACCAACTACAGCCCGCTGACATCAGTTGACCTGCCCGACGGCACCACTCTGACCAAGCAGGATGTCATCACAGCCATTGACGACTGCGTGAACAACTCAGGTTATTCGCTGGTTCCCGACTTCCGTAACCTCTGGGCCTACTCGAACAAACTCGTCGTGGAGGACTATCCTTACACCCAGGGCCAAGGTCTGGAATGGGTAGAGAACGACAATGCAGTGAATCCCGAGGCTCTGTTCTCTATCAAGTTCAACAAACTTGCTTCCTGGAGTACCACTATCGGTTATGCTAACGGTATCGCCCTGCATTTCGGCGTGCGTGGTGGTCAGGACTATGCCAATACCTTCCCCTTCGGACAGGGATGGGGTGCAGGTCCTGTGGCTCCCAACCTCGTGAATGACTGGAAAGCTGCTGAGCCCAACGACATCCGTCTGAAGGCTACTATTGCCGACGTGAACGACAAGAACGAGATGCCTAATTATGTACATGGCGGATGGGCTGACTTCGTACAGGAGTCTGACTACTACTCCAAGAAGTGGTCGCCCATCTGTGCCAAGAACAACAACTATGTTGGCCCTGCCAATGAAGGCGAGGAACCCCCTGCATATATTGCCTGCTTTGAGACAGGTATGTATCCAGACAACTGGGATACCTCCGGAGAGAACAACTTCCAGCTCTCCAACATCCACGACTTGGTGCTCATCCGGTTTGCCGATGTGCTGCTGATGCAGAGTGAGCTGAAGGAAGATGTTTCAGGTATTAATAAGGTTCGCGCAAGAGCCGGACTTCCCGCCATCAGTGGCTACTCTCTTACTGCCTTGCAGAACGAGCGTCGTTGGGAGCTGGCGTGCGAGGGGATTCGCTGGAATGATATCCGCCGCTGGCACATTGCGGCCACTCAGCTGGCCAAGCAACAGGATCAGGACATCTACTACTGCGGCAATCCTGACAAGAACACAGCTCACAATGGTGGCTATGTGGCCCGCTACAATGCTACGGCAGGCTTCCAGAAGATGCCAGAGACGCAAATCGCCCTCGGAACTGTCAAGCAGAACGACGGATGGAGCGATGCTTCTTCTGAGTATGCAGGATGGTAATTCATAAACCTTTTAAACAGAACGAAAGATGAAAAAAGAGATATTATTCATGGTTGCGGCCGTCGGACTGCTGACTGCCTGCGACCCGTCGAAAGACAGCATTGGCATGCCAGGCGATTCTGGCTTGACAAGCGAACAACTCACAAGTGGCTTCACCGTGAAGCAGTATAGCGATGAGACATACACTACCGAGGCTGCCGACGGTAACTACTTCACCTTCATGACCTCCCCGGCACGTGTCGTGACCGTTTATCAGGTTGATGAAGAGGGAACGCGGAATGTGCTATCCTCAGGAACTGCTAACGGAAAATTCAAGATTGTGCCGAAGCGTGGCAATCCCTCTGAGCAGACCTTCTACTTCGAGACAAAGGACTTTAATGGCAATACGATTACAGGGCAGAAGACCGCAACGGTATTCGTTCCCTCTGAGCTCTCTCCCGAAATGCGCCTGTTGGCCAGCGACAGCTATGGCTCAAAGACATGGACTTGGGATACTGAGTTCCGTGGAGGTCCTGTCTGGGGTAACCTTGGCTACGCTCCTGGCGACGGCGATAGCTTCTGCAATGAGGGTAATGGCATCTGGTGGGGTGCAAGTCCTGAAGAACTGACAGGACAGTTGAATCACTCCGAAACTGGTGTAGCTACCGGCGAGGAGAGTTCCGCTGCTACAATGGTTATTGCCGACGATGGCAATGTCTTCTGCTACGATGCTGGTGGCAATCAGATTCGTAAGGGCAAGATCGTAGGCGTCGAGGGATGGACAGGTGAGCGTAATCATGCATCTGCCGATGGCTCACAGGCCAACTGGTCGTATGGCACGTTGGTGACAACCGAGGGTGCTATTCTCTTCCCCTTCCAGATCAACAACCATAATGATGGTCACGACAACACGCTTTATCCTACACGTTTTGAAATCATGCAGCTTGATGCTAGCCACCTGAAACTGATCTATCCCCAGGCTGGTACTGGTGGCTGGACAGAAGCTACATGGTGGGCATTTAAGAGTAACAGCGATCCCGAGGCTGCTCTGACGGATTTCGGTGCTAAGGCATGGACATGGGATACTGAATTCCGTGGTGGTCCAGTTTGGGGTAACCTTGGTTACGCTCCTGGAGACGGCGACAGTTTCTGTAATGATGGCAACGGCATCTGGTGGGGTGCTTCTCCTGAAGAACTGACAGGGCAGTTAGGTCACTCC